>OAUR01000250.1_pt1 | contig 13501 bp, 9 predicted proteins | sample 1476311 | NCBI WGS metagenome assembly OAUR01 (sample SAMEA2580058, study PRJEB22360) | human gut metagenome | biome: human gut; feature: human-associated habitat; material: faeces | place: Denmark | collected 2008/2010 | reverse complement strand
ACACCAGAAGCGCAAAGCTTAGGCAGCCACACCTTTGAATATGGTGTAGCCTTTCATGGGGCTCCTGAAGAACGTTATGAAACGTATCGCCAAGCACAAGCTGCCCAAGTTCCTTGGACGGCAAGTCAGACCGACAAGCATCAAGGCAAGCTAGCCAGCAGCAACCAATACATGGAAGCTCATGGAACGACGGTAGCTATCACCGCTTTAAAACGCAATCGCCAAGACCAGCAGATCGTTTTGCGGGGCTATAATTTGGCGGATCGAGCCACTGCCTTTCACGTGCAAAAAGAGCAGGCGACGCTCTGTCTGTTGAACCTTTTAGAGGAAGAACAAGCATCGACCGTCAATCAGCAATTACACCCATATGAAATTCGTACCATTGGAGTAAAGGAGTGAGAAATGATGGTTTATGGAGGAATTGAAGCCGGCGGCACAAAAATGATTTGTGCCGTTGCCGATGAACAGTTGACGATCATCGCCCAAGAGTCGATCCCAACGACAACACCGGAGGAAACGTTAGCGGCGATCTTTGCCTTTTTCGATCCCTACGATCTCGTGTCATTAGGGGTCGGTTCCTTTGGTCCGATCGGGATCGATCCAACCCAAGCGACCTATGGCCACATACTAGCGACGCCGAAGCAGGGCTGGCAGCAGTTCGATTTTCTCGGTGCATTGAAGAAGCGCTACCCAGAGACAGCATTTGCTTGGACAACAGATGTCAATGCTGCCGCTTATGGGGAATTACGCCAAGGAGCGGCGCAAGGCAAAGACAGCTGTGTCTATTTGACAGTAGGAACCGGCATTGGCGCAGGAGTCGTTCGTGAAGGAAAGATTTTCGAGGGGATCGGTCATCCAGAAATCGGTCATACCTATGTCAAACGTCACAGTGAAGATACGTATGCTGGTACATGCCCGTATCACGGCGACTGTCTGGAAGGATTAGCCGCAGGGCCTTCTTTAGAAGGACGTACGGGGATCAAAGGACAAGACTTGCCGCAAGCGCACGAGATTTGGGGGTTGCAGGCCTTTTATCTAGGGCAAGCGCTGGTCAATATCACGTTGACCTTAGCACCTGAGAAAATCATTTTAGGCGGCGGGGTCATGAATCAGCCGCATCTACTCGCTCAAATCCAACAAGCCTTCCAAAAACAAATGGCAGGCTATATGGAGACACCACCAGTGGAAGACTACATCGTCACTTGGGGCTTGCCGAACAAAAGCGGGATTATCGGCTGTCTCTTGTTAGGCAAAGAGCAGGTGACTGCCCATGACTAACCTGTATTTTCCTAAAGATTTTTGGTGGGGAGCTGCTGCCAGCGGTCCGCAAACTGAAGGACGAACGGCCGATGATGGCAAAGGTGATTCGATTTGGGACTATTGGTACGCAACGGAGCCAGAACGTTTTTATCAAAAACGGGGACCAAAAGATACCGTCCAGCTGCTGCAGCGTTACCCAGAAGATGTGGCGTTGATGAAAGAGATCGGCTTTAATTCTTTTCGAACCTCGATCCAGTGGAGTCGCTTGCTGCCAGAAGGAAGAGGGGCGGTCAATCAACAAGCGGTGGCGTTTTATCGCGAGTACTTCGCCACTTTGATCGAAAATGGCATCGAACCCTTCATCAATTTGTATCATTTTGATATGCCGATGGCACTGCAAAAAGAAGGCGGCTGGCTCAATCGCGAGACTGTCACAGCATTTGCAGATTATGCTGCTTTGTGTTTTGAGTTGTTCGGTGATCAAGTCCGTCATTGGTTCACGCAAAATGAACCGATCGTGCCAGTGGAGATGGGGTATTTGTATCAACAGCATTACCCAGCAGAAATCAACTTGGCACATGCGGTGCAAGTCGGCTACCATGAAGCACTCGCCAGCGCCTTAGCGATCCAACGCTTCCGTCAATCTCAGCAATCAGGCGAAATCGGCATCATCTTGAATTTGACACCGACTTATCCGAAAGATCCGAACGATGAAAAAGATGTCCAAGCGGCGCAACTGGCAGATGCCTTTTTTAACCGATCCTTCTTAGATCCAGCGGTCAAAGGCACCTTTCCTGTAGAATTGATCGCTGTCTTAAACGAGTTGGCGATCATGCCAGAAACCAGAGCAGAAGATTTGCAGATCATTAAAGAAAACACGGTCGATCTCTTGGGGGTCAACTATTATCAGCCACGGCGGGTGCAGCAAAAGCGTTCTGCCAAAACAGCGGACACACCAATGCCAGAAGATTACTTCGATGTGTATGATTGGCCAGAAAAGAAAATCAATCCCCATCGAGGCTGGGAGATCTATGAACGAGGCATCTATGATACCTTGATCAACCTACGAGACAACTACGGCAATATCCCCTGTTATATTTCAGAAAACGGCATGGGGGTCGAAGATGAAACACGCTTTATCGATGCCAGCGGTCAGATCCAAGATGAGTACCGCATCACCTTTATCAAAGATCATTTGCGGTATGTTCACCAAGCGATCCAAGAAGGCAGCCAGTGCCGCGGGTATCACATGTGGACCTGCATGGACAATTGGTCTTGGCTGAATGAATTCAAAAATCGTTACGGGTTTATTGCTGTCGATTTGGCTACCCAAAAACGGACCATCAAAAAGTCTGGTGAGTGGTTCCACGAAGTGATTCTACAAAACGGCTTTGTCGACTGATCATTCATAAAAAACAAATCAATGAAGCGTCCTATCTTGCAAAAGGTAGGACGTTTTTCAGGTTTTTAGAGAATAAAAACAAAATATAAACAAAGACCTTTAATTTGTTTCATTTTATCTTTAGTTTGTTCCTTATTTTTTAGGGATGAAAGCGTTATTCTAGTAGCATGAAGGAGATGATGAGATGTGAAGAAAAAGGGGTTTTGGAGGAATGTCTGGCAATACAAAGCATTGATATTGATGGCTTTGCCAGGTGTTGTCTGGTTTATCTTTTTTTTCTATATACCTGTATTCGCAAATGTGGTGGCGTTCAAAGATTTCCACATTTCACCAGACGGCTTTTTTGCCAGTTTGAAACAAAGCCCATGGGTCGGCTTTGATAACTTTAAATTTTTATTTGCATCCAATGATGCTTGGCTGATCACTAGAAATACCCTACTCTACAATATCGTATTTTTAGCATTCAACCTATTCTTTGCGATTGCCTTTGCCATTATTATGAGTGAGCTGCGCAATAAGCGCTTGGTAAAAGTGTATCACACGATGTCCCTGTTGCCGTACTTCCTTTCTTGGGTGGTTATTTCGTACTTTGTCTATGCCTTTTTGAGTCCAGACAAAGGGATCATTAACCAATGGATCACGGGTATGGGCGGTGAAGGAATCAACTGGTATGCTGATCCGAAATGGTGGCCGTTTATTTTCGTCTTTATGAATGTCTGGAAGAGCTTAGGCTACAACAGCATCATCTATTATGCGTCAGTGGTCGGGATCGATCAGACGTATTACGAAGCCGCGATGGTCGATGGCGCCAGCAAATGGCAGCAGATCAAAAATGTGACGTTGCCACAGCTGATTCCAATGATTTCTGTTTTGTTGATTTTGAACATCGGTGGGATCTTCCGTGCCGACTTCGGACTTTTCTATCAAGTCCCACGAAACTCTGGGGCGTTGTACCAAGTCACCTCCGTTTTAGATACGTACATTTATAATGGACTGACTGCCACAGGCGACTTCGGGATGACCGCAGCTGCCGGCCTTTATCAATCAGTGGTTGGGGCATTACTATTACTAACAGCGAATTTGGTTGTTCGTAAACTAGAACCAGATTCAGCATTATTCTAAGGAGGATGGATAAATGAAGAAAAAAGTAACGAAAGTCGAGATCCGCTCCTTTAACCCAACGGTCAACCTGATTTTTAATATCGTGATCGGTCTGTTCGCGATTTCCTGTGTCTTGCCGTTTCTCTTTGTGATCGCGATCTCATTGACAAGTGAAACCTCTTTGGCAGAAAACGGCTATCGCTTTTGGCCACAAGAATTTTCGTTCGCAGCGTATACCTACCTGTTTAGCGGACAAATGAGCAGCAAAATTTTCCAAGCATTTGGCGTATCTATTTTTATCACTGTTTTTGGTACCTTCGTCAATGCAACGATGACTTCGCTATATGCCTATGTCATCTCTCGCTCAAATTTTCCATTCCGTCGTTTCTTTACGATCTTCGCTTTGATCACCATGTTGTTTGCGCCAGGGATGGTTGCCAATTACTTAGTGATGGTCAACTTGATCCAATTGAAAGACACGATTTGGGCGTTGATTTTGCCCCTTGCCTTAGGGCCTTTTAATATCCTTGTTATGCGGACCTTCTTTAAAAAGACGGTACCAGATAGTATTATAGAATCTGCGCGCATCGACGGTGCCAGCGAAATGAAGATTTTTCTGTCCATCGTGTTGCCGTTAGCCGTTCCAGGGATCGCAACGATCAGTCTATTTGCCGCTCTTGGCTATTGGAATGACTGGTTCAATGCATTGTTGTATATTCAAAAAGACTCTTTAGTGCCGTTACAAGCACTTTTGATGCGGATTCAAAGCAACTTGGACTATCTAGCCAAAAGCTCTGGTATGGCTGCCCAGATCCAAGGTGGTTTGGCCGCTTTGCCAAGCGAAACTGCTCGCATGGCAATCGTTGTTGTTGCAACCTTACCGATTGCGATCACCTATCCATTCTTCCAACGGTATTTTGTCGGTGGTCTGACAATTGGTGGCGTCAAAGAATAATCAAATAAGTATAGGGAGGAAACAAAAATGAATTTGTGGAAAAAAACAGCTTTTGCTGGGATGGCCGCAGCGGCAACTTTGGGAATGGCTGCCTGTGGGTCGAACGGCGCAACATCCGATTCAGAAAACAATGCAGACGGCGTAACGACTTTATTGATGTATCAAGTCGGGGACAAGCCAGAAAACTTTGATCAATTAATGGAGATCGCCAATAAACGCATTGAAGAAAAAACCAACGCTCGCATCGATCTGCAGTATATCGGCTGGGGTGATTGGGATCAAAAAATGAGTACCATCATTTCATCGGGTGAAAACTACGATATTTCCTTTGCCTCAAACTATGTTGCGAATGCGCAAAAAGGCGCGTATGCAGATTTGACGGAGTTAGCACCAAAATATGCCAAAGAAGCGTATGATCAATTAGACGAATCTTATATCAAAGGCAATACGATCGACGGAAAATTATATGCCTTTCCAGTCAACGGCAATATTTATGCCCAACAAGTCTTGACCTTCAATAAAGAGTATTTAGATAAATATGATTTGGATATTAGCGGGATCGAATCTTATGCAGATGCCGAAGACGTGTTGAAGAAGTTTAAAGAAGAAGAACCAAACATCGCACCGTTTGCGATCGGACAAACCTTTAATGTTTCTGGAAACTATGATTATGTGATCGGGAAAGATTACCCATTTGCTGTTAAATTGGACGGCGATACAACGAAGATCATCAATCAATACGAAGATGATGAACAAATGGAAAACTTGAAATTGATGCACAAATGGTACAACGAAGGCTTGATCCCAACTGATGCAGCCACTAATACGACTGGTTACCCATTAGAAGGCAACACATGGTTCATGCGTGAAGAAACCCAAGGACCAATGGATTACGGCGATACGATCTTAAGCAATGCCGCAGGTCATGAATTGGTTTCACGTCCAATCACGAAACAATTAAAATCAACAGGCCAAGCGCAAATGGCAAACTTTGTCGTAGCGAATGTTTCGAAAAACAAAGAAAAAGCAGTGGAAGTGTTGGGCTTGTTGAACAGCGACCCTGAATTGTTGAATGGATTGGTTTGGGGTGTCGAAGGCGAAGCATGGGAAAAAATCGAGGGCGAAGACAACAAAATCCGTCTCCTTGATGGCTACTTGCCAAATACCCGGATGGCTGCTTGGAACACTGGGAACAACATGATCCTTTATACACAAGAATCCATCACAGACGATATGATCAAAGAGCGTGATGAAAATATTGCTAACGCTGAAGCATCACCAATCTTAGGGTTCAACTTCAAGACTGATAATGTGAAAACAGAAATCACGAATATCGCCAATGTCATGAACCGTTACAAAGCAAGTTTAGCAACGGGAACGATCGATCCAGAAGAAAATGTTCCAAAACTAAACGAAGAATTAAAAACCGCTGGCTGGGAGAAGGTCCGCGATGAAATGCAAAAACAATTTGATGAGTATCGTGCAAGCCAAGAATAAGCAACAGGCGCCGCTCACCAATCAATAGATCAAGTAAGCCGGAGGCTAAACGCATCAGGACCAATGGTTCCCACGTCTAGCTTCTGGCTGCTTTTTCTTTAAAGTAAGTAGCGAAATCTTTGATGAAAAAATAACGTTACTTTTGTTTTTTAACCTTCAAGCAGCAAGCATAGTGCCTCTAAAACGTACATAGCATTAAAAGATTCTCAGGTAGCTTGAGTAGGAAGCTAAAATCATGCTACATTTTCGATAGGGAACAAATAAGGGAGGAATTTTAAATGGAAGAAACAGCAAATAGTGGGTTGGTCAAGGGCTTTCGCTTGATTTGGGCGATCGTGAAGTTGAATTTGTTTTTCGTCGTATTGACATTGGCAGGTGGCGGAATCTTAGGGATCGGTCCAGCGTTTCATACCATTAGTACCTTGATCCATGAAGACGGACTAAATTATGAGCATCAAAGCTTTCGCAGCGCATGGCGCATTTGGCGCAGCGTCTTTGTCAAAGCCAATAAACAGTTTTATCTTTTCTTCCTACTGACAGGTTTCTTAGTGTATAACTTGTATTTAGCTACCCAGATCCAAGGCTTGATTTGGCTGATGATCTCTTTTGTTTTAGTTGTCGTCAGCGGATTGAGTATCTTACTGTACTTACTAAGTGTGGTTTTTGACACATCCTATGAGATTTCCCTGTGGAATAACCTGAAATTGTCCTTCGTGTGTCTGTTTCTTCATATGGCGACCTTTCTAAAATTGTTCGTGGGGATTGCCAGTATTTTCGCTTTTACTTGGATGATGAAAGGGCTCTTGCTCTTTGGAACCTTCAGTCTATTGATTTTGTGGTGCCACGTGGCGATCAGTCAGGAAAAAACCGTCATTGATCGGGACTTGGCACATGACTAAGCAGCGCTTTCGTTTGTTTAAACATGACTTTTTGATCAATCAGTTGATGCAGTTGTATAGCGTCCTTTTGGTGATCATCTCGATTATTATCATGCTGGTTCTGACGGCATATACTGGGGCAGACCGCTTCAATAGCAGCGAACGCCTCGTGGAAGCTACCAGTATGCAGCTGGATGCATACGTGCAGGATCAAAACGCGGTCGTTTCAACGGTATTAGGCGAATTTACCAGTTCGGATACTGCTTTTGAATCGCTGCGCAATTATTTACAGCTTTCATTGCCAGACTATTTTTCTTATAGTAATGATATTTTTCGCCAGACGGGTCAAAGTGTGTATTTGCCAAACATCCTCTATCGCTTGATCCGTAATCATCCTAGTATCGAAGAGATCATTATTCAACTGGATGAAAGCAATGAGACACTAGTGGCAACCCCAGATACCCCTTATGGAGAAAAACGCAGCGGCAAGCAGATCGATTTGAAAAATCGTCTGTTTTTTGTTCGTTCGATCGCCCAACCAAGTAATTATGCGCAACCGTTAGGGCAAGTCTACGTGATTTTTCACTCAGACGATGTCTTAGCCAATCGACAAGAAGACAACCAAGCGCATGGTATCAACAGTTTTTTGTATACCTCCAATGGTCAGCGGCTATACAAGGATGCCGCGAACCTTAGCAAGCAGACCTTAGCGAAAATTGATCAGGCGGTGGCTCATGGAACTATTCACGACACTCTGTCGAAAGACTTTTATATCAAAAAACAAACGACCGTCAGCGGAGAGTTGTCACTGATCTTGTTGTCAAAAGGCGTGATCTGGCGGGATATTTTTTCCAGCGCCATTTGGATTTTTAGCTTTGGGATTGGGATTCTCTTATTGGTTCTATGGGTGCTCCATCGGACCTTCAAGCGCTATACATCGCAAGTACAGCAGATCGTCTATGCGACGAAAGAAGTCAGTCAAGGAAATTTTGATAAGCGGATCGATACCGCCAATGTCCAACAAGAGCTGAAAGAAATCGCAGAAGCCATCAATCAAATGACTTACAGTATCAACGAGTATATCAAAGACATCTACACGTTAGAGATCAAGCAGCGAGACGCCGATATGCGGGCGCTGCAAGCACAGATCAATCCGCATTTTCTGTATAACACGTTAGAATACATTCGAATGTATGCCTTGAGTCGCAACCAAGAAGAGCTGGCGGATGTCGTCTATGCCTTTTCGGCACTGCTACGGAACAATACGACGCAAGAAAAGACGAAGACCTTAAAAGAAGAAATCGATTTTTGTGAAAAATATGTCTACTTGTTTCAGATGCGCTACCCAGATAAGATCGCCTATCATGTAACCATCGATTCGGCATTAGAACAGTTGGAATTGCCGAAGTTCACGCTGCAGCCGCTTGTCGAAAACTATTTTGTTCACGGCATCGATTATCAGCGCAATGATAATGCCATCAGTATCAAGGCTTATAAAGAAGTCGATCAGATCGTGATTGAGGTCAAAGACAACGGCAAAGGCGCAGATTCACAGCAGTTGGCGATGATCCAAGAAGAACTGCAAAATCAGGAGATCGGAGCCCAAACCTCGATCGGGATCAAAAATGTTCATGAACGGTTGCGGGGTATGTTCAACAGCGCCTATCAAATGGACGTTGCATCTCAGGCAGGTGCTGGGTTTACGGTCAAGATCCGCTTAGATGAGAAACGTTTGCAAAGGGGGCATGAGACAGATGTATAAAGCAATGTTCGTTGATGATGAATACATGATCTTGCAGGGGCTGCAGATGATCTTGCCTTGGCAAGAACTGGGCTTTGAAGTGGTGCATACAGCGAAAAGTGCTAGTGAAGCTCTCGAGTACTTGCAAGAGCATTCCGTTGATTTGCTGATTACAGATATTCGGATGCCAGAAATGAACGGCATCGATATGATCCGCCAAGCACAAGCGTTTGGGAATCGATTTTTCTCGATCATTCTATCAGGCTATCAGGAGTTTGCCTTTGTCAAACAAGGCATGGCGTTAGGTGTGCGTAATTATCTCGTCAAACCTGTTAACAAAGAAGAACTACGCAGCAGTGTACAAGCAATTGCAGCTGAGTTAGAGGAGCAGCAAAAACTGTTGGCAGAAAAAGAACTGTATCAAGAGTCAAGCCTGCTGCTTTGGTTGAATGATGAATTGAACGAAAGCGAGTACCTCCATTTGCTGGCGCAACAGCGGGTGCCACTAGCAGCACCCTTTACCGTTTTGCAGTTCAATGGGACTGCTGAGATCTTACAAAAAATCACGACGTTTTTTCAGCAACACGATCAGCCATTGATCTTACCAGGGCGATTAGATGAAAACCAAGTGATCATTACTGCTGCTGGACCAAGGCAGCAAATCAACGCTGACCTAAAAGCACTGGCACAGCAGCTCAATAGTACAGACTGGCAGTTGATCATGAGCGAAACCATCAACGAGTGGGAGAATTTGTATAAAGCCTATGAAAAAATCAAACAGGTTCAGTCACTGCAGGCCTTCTACCCAGATCTGTTCTTACAAGAACAGACGATCCACGTGGATATTTTAGAGCGAAACGAAGAACTCCCGTTTCTGTCTTTTAACAAAGCACTGACCATTGGGGATGTCAAAACGATCCAACATGAGCTGGATAAAATGTTCGCTATTTTGGAACAAACCCAAGCAGACCCTGAGCATGTTCGCTATGTTTCGTTCTTGTTGTTCAATGATATTTATCGGCAGCTACCAGTACTTTCCCATGAAAACCATGAACAGATTTTGGCACGGATTCGTGAGTCTAATACACTGGCAGATTTGCGGCAGCTCTTTGATGATGTGCTGGAGCTGGCGAAATCGCAGCCACCGCAAAAACGCTATTCGGAGATCGTTCAAAAGACGATCCAACTGATCGAAGAAGGCTATACCCATGATTTGACGGTCAAATCAGCGGCAGAAGAACTGCATGTCAGCGTCGTTTATTTGGGCCAGCTCTTTAAGAAAGAAACGGAAATGAGTTTTAATCAGTACGTCAATCTGGTGCGGATCAAGCAAGCCCAGCAGCTGCTGCTTCATTCGAAAGCCACGATCAGTGAGATCGGCGATCGTATTGGTTACAACAATACCAACTATTTTTCCAAAATGTTTAAGAAATTGAATGGTCTGACCCCCAAAGAGTTTCGCGATACCTATGAACAGCATTATGAATCCCTTGATTGAATTTAGATTTCTTCAAAAAAAATCTGGTTTTTGTGATTAAATGATAGTAATTGTGACGCTTTCACGGTAAACTAAGAGAGGAAAAATAAAGAAGAGAGCGTGATGTTGTGAAAGAAACCAAAAAATTTGCACAAGTTTTGATAGGTACCGGGCTGATTGCGTTGGCCATTTCCTTATTGATCACCGCCCATCAAGGATATGATACGATCAGTACGTTTTTACTAGGAATTTTGAATTTCGTCGATGTCCCTTTTTGGATTGCCAGTTTGTGTTTTAATATTATTGTTTTGTTGATCGTTGCTGTCTTTGATCGTGCCGAATTAGGCATTGGCAGTTTTATCAACGGGATTGGCTTAGGCCTGTTGATTGGGATCTTTGAACCAGTGATGGACAAAGTATCGATTCATTTGCCTTTTTATCCTTGGATCGCTATTTTCGCTGCACCGATCTTATTTGGGATCGGCGCTGGTATCTACGTTTCTTCCAACAAAGGATCAGCGGCGTTAGAAGCCTTGACTGCCTTAATCTACAAACGAAGCAAATTGACGCAAAAAACGATCCGTATCGGCTTGGATGCAGCCATGGTCTTGATCGGTTTTGCGTTAGGCGCCAGTGTTGGGTTAGGTACTCTCTTGTGTATCGTCTTTATTGGCCCAATCTTTGAAGCCACCATGAAAACCATCGCTGCTCGGAAGAAAAACGCCTAGCCTTGAGAATAAGTCGGAAAAAGCTGTCTGTGAGGACAGCTTTTTTGCTGCTTCCATTTAAGGGAATTATCTGAGGGAAGAAAAATCCTGATTTCCTTAAGATTCTCTGGGTAAAAAAAGTGTTTTCTCCATGGTTACTGTCTTATTGGACTTGGTATACTGATAAGACGAGTAAAGGAGAAGTGAAAATGAAAAGTTATCGTTCGACGATTGCGGCTTGCTTTGTAGGGTACATCGTTCAAGCCGTCATCAATAATTTTGCCCCCTTATTATTTTTGACCTTTCAAAGCCAATACCAGCTACCGATCAGCCAGATTACTTTGCTGGTTAGTTTTAACTTTTTGACCCAGTTAGCCGTCGATTTTGCAGCAATCTTTTTTGTAGACCGCATCGGCTATCGAGTGTCGATCGTAGCCGCGCATTTTTTTGCAGCGATCGGCTTGATTGGTCTAGCCGTTTTTCCCTTATGGTTTCCGACCCCGTTTAGCGGATTGTTAGCAGCGGTTTTGTTGTATGCCATTGGCGGTGGCTTGCTGGAAGTCTTAGTCAGTCCCATCGTTGAAGCCTGTCCAACGGAACATAAGGAAAAAACGATGAGCATGCTGCACTCGTTTTATTGCTGGGGGTACGTGGGGGTCGTTTTGTTCTCAACGGCGTTCTTCATGGTGTTCGGTATTCAACAGTGGCCGATTTTGGCGATCATCTGGGCACTGATCCCGTTGGTCAATTTGTTTTTCTTTACCAAAGTCCCGTTGGCGCCAATCGTTGCCGAAGGAGAACGAGGGTTGACCACTCGGCAGCTCTTTTCCTTGAAAAGCTTTTGGCTGTTTCTGGTGATGATGGTCTGTGCTGGAGCCAGCGAACAAGCAGTCAGCCAATGGGCATCGACCTTTGCCGAACAGGGCTTAGGCGTTAGTAAGACGCTAGGCGATTTAGCAGGGCCAATGGTTTTTGCCTTGATGATGGGGATCTCCCGCTTGCTTTACGGCAAGTTTGGGGAACGCATCGATTTGAAACGCTTTATGTTTTTGAGTGTTTTGCTTTGCCTACTGGCGTATATGATGATCGGCTTTGCTTCATTGCCATTGATCGGGTTCCTTGGCTGCGGCTTAAGCGGTTTTGCCGTAGGGATCATGTGGCCAGGGGTCTTTAGTCTTTCTGCGCAATACATTCGCAACGGCGGAACGGCGCTATTTGCTTATTTGGCATTAGCAGGAGATTTAGGGTGTTCAATCGGACCCGCTGTCGTCGGCAGTATCGTCGAATGGACGGGACAACAGCTGCAGGTTGGGATTCTAGGGGCGATCGTTTTCCCGATCATCTTGCTGGCAGGAATTTATTTGGTTCAACAAATGCACAAAAAACGACAGCTTCCGTTGCTGGTTTTTCAAGAATCCACAAAAGAATAAAAAAATTTTGAAGCAAATGCCGTCTTTTCATGGTATTTGCTTTTTGTTTTCTGAAATTCCTCTAGTCAAGATAGTTTCTATCCGCTATACTTTGACTTATTCATTTAAAAAGGAAGTGATGTTGTGAAAAGTCAATTGAAAAAAGAAATCAGTTTTTTTGGGGCATTATCGACAGTAATGGGAACGGTGATCGGCGCCGGCGTGTTTTTCAAAGCAGCGGCTGTGGTCCAGCAGACCCAATCCACCGGTTTGACATTGTTGGTCTGGCTGCTTGCCGGCTTTCTAACGATTTGCGGCGGTTTGACGGTGGCGGAGTTAGCGACGGCGATTCCTGAGACTGGCGGACCCATTCGATATATTGAAAGAATTTATGGGAAATTACCCTCCTTTTTATTAGGCTGGGCACAAAGTATCATTTACTTTCCAGCAAACGTGGCGGCTTTAAGTATTATTTTTGCGACCCAGTGTTTGAACTTATTTCATCTACCCAGCAATTATTTGCTTCCTTTATCGATTTTGACCGGAACGAGTGTGACCTTGATCAATCTTTTGGGAACAAAAGCCGCTGCTCAAGTCCAGTCCGTCACGTTAGCAGTCAAGCTGATTCCGATTGCGGTGATCATCGTGGCGGGCCTGTTGACACCAGGGCAAGTATCGGTCTCATTGGTGGATTTTTCTTCCAATACTCAAGGATCGCTTGCAGCTGGCATCAGTAGTGCCCTCTTAGCAACCCTTTTTGCTTATGACGGCTGGATGGGAGTCGGTAATGTCGCTGGGGAAATGAAGCGACCCGAAAAAGATTTACCAAAAGCCATCATCTTTGGGTTGAGTTTTGTTACCTTGGTGTATGTGTTGATCAATGTTGCCTTTTTAAAAACATTGCCGATCGATCAAATCGCTGGTAATTTGAACAGTGCTTCAGAAACTGCGATGGCCTTGTTTGGTAGCTTTGGCGGAAAACTGGTCACGATCGGTATCCTGATCTCTGTGTATGGCGCATTGAACGGCTATACAATGACTGGCTTGCGGGTCCCCTCTCCCCCTAAGATCGCA
>OAUR01000248.1_pt1 | contig 13833 bp, 11 predicted proteins | sample 1476311 | NCBI WGS metagenome assembly OAUR01 (sample SAMEA2580058, study PRJEB22360) | human gut metagenome | biome: human gut; feature: human-associated habitat; material: faeces | place: Denmark | collected 2008/2010 | reverse complement strand
GGTAGAACAAGCTTCCCAAAAAAAAAGGTTGGCCCCTGAGGCCGCCGCCGATCAATACCAATTCTGGGTCAAAGCAGCTGATCAAATTGATCAGCCCTACAGACAGATCCGTCAGAAATTGGTCCGTCAGCTTCAGCGCCAACGCTTCGCCTTGCTGCGCGCGGTAAAAAATCTCTTTGGCGTCTTGGGTGGGTTCAAAGCCAGGAACTGCTGCCCCCGCTAAATTGTAGAGGCGAATCAAGCCGCCCACGACGGCAGTTTTTTTATTGATGGAACTTTCCTCGATATTGCCTTCTTCTGGCAGCTGATCGATCACCATCCAGCCAAATTCACCAGCCATGCCATGAGCACCTCGGTAGACTTGATTATTGATCACGATCCCACCGCCTACACCAGTGCCTAGGACAAGACACAAATAGTTGGCAGCCTCTTGCGCATTGCCGATCCATTTTTCAGCGATCGCTGCTGCATTGGCATCATTTTCCACCGCCACAGGCAACCCTGTCCGCGCTTCCAAGACTGCTTTGAAATTTTCGCCATATAACGATTTGATGGCGCCCGCAGTTAACATAAAGCCGTCTTTTTGAACGATCCCCGGGGCGCTGATCCCAATGCCATCAATCGTGTGGCGGTTCTGGGCATCTTCGATGATCGTGAGTAGATCCTGATAAAACTGGGCTGGTTCATAGCTAGTAGGGATCGCTGATTTTTCAAGGATCACTCCGCTTTCATCTAAAACACCATATTTAATACTTGTTCCGCCAATATCAAATCCTACGTACATTCTTCTTCCTCACCTTCTAAAACATTGTTGCCTTAAGTGTACCATCTGGCAGGAGGAATTTTTTTCTTTTTTAGCTATTTTTTGCCTGCCGTTTCCGCTGCATCCAAATAAAACAAAATGTCACTTTTGCCTTCCTGATTGGTTCCTTTGTACACTTCCGTATCCAGACCTCCGATACGAAAGCCTGCTCGCAAGTAGAACAGACAGGCAGAAGGATTGTTGTCCTGTGCTTGCGTGTAGATGCCGCGATAACCTTTGGCAAGGGCCGCTTCCAGTGCCTGGTGGATCAGTAGTTGACCGATTCCTTGCTTACGGTAGTCTGTGTTGACCTTTAAGTCATAGAGGTACAGATACTTGAAAAAAGCGTCTTGAACGATCGCTAAGCCGATGCATTTTCCATCATCATAAGCACCGATAAACAGACTGTTTCGGCTCATTTCGTCATAGGAATAATTTTCATCTGGGAAACACATCGTCTGAATGTCTTCGGATGCAAATTTACAGATCGTGTACTGCCAGCTGCCCTCATTATAAGACGGCAGCATTTTCCCCCATAAGGAGAAGGGTTCGTTTTTTAAGCGGATGTCAGCTTGATGTTTTTGATCGATCAGTTTGATTTCTAGCATGGGGCACCTCGATTTTCTATAGATTTCAATCATGAGTATTTAAAAGTAAGTTGTTGCAGTTTAGTTTACTACAAAGAATGAAAAATCACGATACTTATTAAACAGTCTGGTCTTCCTGTGAGAAGGGACGTTTTTGTAGGAGAACTTAGTTGTTTGTCTTTACGTTGAGGTTGGAAAAAGCAGAAATATTCCATTGATACCTTAGTCACAATGACCGACGGAAAAATACGCCTTAAGTTTGATTATATTTATCGCTTGTTTTTTTATACTGAAGGTAGATAGAAAAAACGGAGGACAATCACTTGAAGAAAGCAATTAGTATGATCCTGCTCGTGTTAACGATCGGGAGCGTCACATTGGTTACATGGTCTTATTTTACGAAAGATGATTCCAGCGAACTGGTTCAGCTGGTGGATCGTTTCAATCCTTTCGTACCGGAGAAAAAGGTTTATGTCAAAACTTCCGATGAGTATGGCGTGTTGCAAGAACATGATTCCTACGAATATACGCAAGAAGGAATCAATGAAGATGGACAAAAAATAAAAATCACGTTTTGGGCACCACAAAAATTAAAAGAAAATGCCTACCTAGAGCTTGATGCAAAGGGCAAACATGTGGAGTCGTATCAAGAGGTGACCGAGCAGGATCTCCCTGACACTATCAAAGAAGAGTTGGTTACGACCCATTGATCATCAAGCCTGCTTGAAAAAAAGGACAGAAAGTCATTTCCCGCAAGTTGGGAGATGGCTTTTTTTAGTGCCTTCACCTGAAGAAAGGCTCGCCAAGATTTGATTTAGGTGAAAAAGATTAGAGGATGATAGAATTTTCAGAAAAAATAGATAATTTTTTCAATTCTTAGTTGCAATAGCAGAAGCGTCTGGTATTCTCTATGAGGTAGTTAAAAAAAATCATTCGTATAATTAAAAAAAGCAATAGTGAGAGAATCACCTTTGTATGGAGGATCAACGGTTTTCAAGGAGGAACCTATGACAGAAAAAAATCAATTAAAAAAGCAGATGAAAACCAGACATATCACTATGTTGGCACTAGGTGGCGCCATCGGTGCTGGCCTATTCAAAGGCAGCGGTGAAGCGATCCAGTTAGCGGGGCCTGCGGTCTTGCTGGCGTTTATTTTTTGTGGGCTGATCTTATTTGTCGTCATGACAGGACTGGGACAGTTGGTTTTATCTGACCAAAAACAACATGGCCTTTCGGGCTTAGTCCAGCCATATCTTGGCGTGCATACAGCGGATTTCATCGACTGGATCTATTGGTCGATGTGGATGATCAACATCATCGCCGAAGCAGTTGCCGCCGCAAGCTTTTTGCAGTTGTGGTTTCCCAATATTCCAGCTTGGATCTTTGTGTTGATTTTGGCACTGCTCACGACCATCATCAATTTGTTTTCGGTTCGCTTGTTTGCGGAAACGGAATATTGGCTTTCCTGGGCCAAAATCAGTGTGGTGATCGCGCTGATCTTGGTGGGTCTCTATCTGGTTGCCACGCAAGTTTTAGATCTGGGCTTTTTCCCGACGATGAGACAAATGACAGACTATGGCGGTTTTGCCCCTCATGGTCTCAAAGGATTTATCAATTCTTTATTGGTCGTAATCTATTCTTATGGCGGTTCTGAGTTAGTAGCCATCACGATCAGTGAAGCAGAAAATCCCAAAAAAGCGATCCCTCAAGCAATCAAAGGAGTGATGACTCGGATTGCCGCTTTTTACATCATTCCCTTGTTTCTTTTACTGATCATTTATCCGTGGAATCAATTAGCCGATCCAAATGTCAGTCCTTTTGTGATGGTGTTTCAAAAAATCCATGTGCCTTTTGCTTCCGACATCGTAAATTTAGTGATCATTTTGGCTTTGTTTTCCTCCATCAATTCTGGGGTCTATGCTTCTTCAAGAACGTTGTTTTTCCGGTTAAGCAACAATGGACAGAAAAAAAGCCGCTTCACGATGCTGAATAAAAACAGCGTGCCTCAACGAGCGATCATGTTTTGTAGCGGCACCTTATATCTTGGGGTCGTTCTTTCTTACTTCTTAGGCGACAAACTCTTCAATTATCTGGCAGGCTCCCTGTCGTATACTGTATTACTGATTTGGTTGTTGATCAGTGTGGCGGCGTTTGTTTTGGTACGCAAGCAGCAGAAAATGGGCTATACGATTTTTTTGGGTGGGGCGATCCTTGCGTTGCTTTTGCTGTTTGCCGGTATCTTGATCACTAACCCATTAGCGGTCACAGGTTTCACCGCATTGCTGTATACGATCATTTTTCTTAGTTTTTATTGGAACCATCGAAAAATAGGGGAAACCAGTGAAAAAAGTTGAAGAAACATCCCTTAAGACATAAACTGATGGAGAAGGAACCCCGCGTTCGGTTGTTTCTTCGGTTCTCAGGAATGTGACGATAAAATAAAGTGTAGGAGAAAACGAAAATGGTTAATTTTTGGACATTGATTTTCGGCACCCTCAGCTGGGTCGTGGTGGAAAGTCTGCTTTACAATCCGATGCATAAGTGGGGCAAGTTTTGGGCGAAAGAATCAGGAATGGCAGAGAAGATGGCTGATCAGCAGATGACGACCGGTGACATGCTCTTTACCTTTGGCGGCACGATCGTTGGTGGGATTCTCTTATCAGCAGCGACCTATCAAGTCGTCTATTGGTTTGCAACATTCGATCATGATGGTTGGCTGATGACCTCCTTGCAAGTCGCTTGCTTATTGTGGCTAGGGGTTTATGGGGTCGCCACCTTCGTGATGGCTGTTTACTCGGGACAGTCCCGCAAATTAGTCGGGCTGCACCTTGTGAACGGGTTTCTAGGAGTGATCGTTTTAGGACTTGTTGTCGGACTAATTGGACAATAGGCAGCGATCATACCCCAGCGAGAGCGTTCAAAGGTCTCAACGAATCAATCCTAAAGAAAGCCGATCTTGTTTCAACAAGGTTGGTTTTTTTTGTGCGTAAAATTAATCTTACTATAAAAAATAGCTATAAAAGCAAATAATTTATGCTATACTAAAAGCACTTTAATCTGTAGGAAACCAAATCCGCAGATTGCGGAAAAATCATCAAAGAAACAAAATTAGGGGCAACGAGGAGGAAAAAATGAAAACGAAAAGCATGTTAGGTAGAGGAATATTTGCTACCGTTTGTTTAGCGGCGTTATTTTTTTTGGCAAGCTGCAGCCACTCAGAGGTTGACTCTGCAGCTGCGAATCAAGTATTGACCAATAGCAACAGTCATCAACAATATGCTTTGTATCTATTTGAAGATGGAAAGATCACTGTCAATAAAACGCTGAGTTTTTTGGTCGATCCGAATCAGGAACCTGCGGACTTGGTAAAAGAACAAGAGGCGCAATTAGCGCAGATCAACGAACAACTGCAAGCAGAGTTCCCCAAAAGTAAAGAATTGACTGCGGCAGACATCGGTCCTATGCACACCTTTGAAGTGACAAATGCCCAAGTGATCATTGATCAAGAGAAAAAGGAAGTGCGCATGACTGGCGATGATTTTGAGAAAGTATTCAAAATGGCGGACAACAATGACAAGCGACTGATCGATGACGAACAAAACGAGTACGAGTTTTCTTACGATGAGAAATAGCAAGTGATAAAAAAAGCGGCTGTCTCCGTCGAGACAACCGCTTCAGACTGTAGACAAACCTTAGACAAAAATGAGGTTTGTCTTTTTTCGTTGCAAAATTTAGTGACTATTACGGAAAACATTTTGCGCAAGGAGTAAGTCCACGGCTTTGCGCTTCTGCTAAAGTGGCAGGCGTGTAGGTACCGTTGCCGCATTTTCTCGTATGATATTTCGAACCTGTTGGTGTAACAAGGACCGACGTTTGGGCTTGATTGCTAGCAGCGGCTGGCTGACTTTGTTCTGGCACAGCGGCGGCTGCCTGCCGTTCTTCCTCCGCCTTGGCTTGAGCGGCTGCTTGTTCGTTGGCAGCGATCGTTTGCGCCACTGTTTTTGTTCGAGCAGCTAATTCCTCATCGGGGGTCTTGAGACGAGCGACAGCATCTTCTGCACGAGCAAGGGTATCTTTTGTCGGCTCCGCCTCTGCCGCTTCCACCGCTTGGACAGCTTCTGCAACGAGTGCTTCTGCTTCTTTCTCAGAAATCTTAGTTTCTACAGTGGATAACCGACTTTCAAACGTTTCCTTGTTCAAAACCGCTTGTGCGACCAATTCTTTTGCCTGATCGAAATCACTGCGTTCAAGAGAAGCTTCAGCAGTATCAAGGGCTTTGCCGATGGCAAGATGGTCTTCAACTACCGCGAGCCGAGTAGTGAGATCTTCGTAGGTTTTACTTAAAGCATGAATCAGCGTCACGGCTTCGTCGTAATTCTTTTGGTTTGGCTGGGTTTCGGCAAGAGCCAGTGCCGTCTCGGCTTTTACCAGTGCTTCTTGTTCTTGTTTTTCAGCTTGCAAACTCGCTAGAAATGCGCGAGAAGGTTTGACGGTGACGACCTCTTCTTTAGTGATTCCACCCATGGAGGCTTGGAGAGTAAATTCCTGTTCCTCTTCATCTTCCAGTTGGACAGCATAAGAAAATGTTTCGTCCGCCAGCGAAACCTCCACCCCGTTGATCGTCAGTTGCGCTTCTGGGTTGGTTCGCCCAGTGATCGCCGCTTCGCCTTGCTCATTCGTAACCAGTTCTGCTTCATCTACGTGAAGCTCCGGTGTTGCTGCAGGAGTCAATAGTGCCCCGCCAATCAATAAGAGAAAACCACCCATAAAAATAACGATTTTGTTGCGAAGCGGCTTTTTCTTGATCAATCCAAGAATAAAAAAGATTCCGCTTACAACCATTGTCAAAAAACCAATAACAAAAATAAACATCCCCATAACTTTTTCCAATTCCTTTCTTGTGAATATTTTAATTATAACATTTTTATTAACGTATCCGCCATCAATAACCGACTAGTAAGGGTTGCTGAGCGTACGGAGGGAGTTTAATTAGTAAATCATCAGATATTTTTATCAATAATAAATAGATTTAAGGTATTTTTTATTATAAAATGATATAGAAAGAGTTGTTTTCCGTTTGTAGTTGTTTTTTGGCTAAACAGCTCTTGGTACAAATACACTTGTTTGCTTCATCACTGGAAAAAATGTTTCGAACAAACGGATGAGAGCGAGCAACTACCTGCAAACAAGCAGCTTTCCTTCGCTGCTTCCCCCAACTAACACCTTAAAAAAGATATTCCCCCTCACTTGCAACCAAGCCACTTCATTGATAAGAAAATCAGTATGTGCAAAAGGAGAAGCAATGAAAATCACACAAATCCAATGTCCCAGCTGCTTGGGTCAGTTAACCGTTGACTGGGAGACAGGAAAAGCAGTCTGCCAGTATTGCTTAACTAAGTCAGTCCTACATTCGCCGCCAAAACAAACGCAAGAAGCTTCGAATGAACAGGTTCCCGTAGTTTTTCAAGAAGTCAAAGAAGGGTTTTATTCGTTTACCTTTAATGAAGACGAGATAGCAAATGCCTTGAAAAAATGGCTGATCCAACAGGAATCAGTTCCTAAGGACATTGTCGTTCATCTTGAAGTCAGCGAGGTAAAACGATATTTTATTCCGATTTATGAATTTCAGGTGACCTATACGATGCACTGGGAGGGGGCCTTTGGCTACGATACCCATTCCATTGCTTGGGACGGCTCGCATACGACCACGTGGGAAAAGAAGCGAGGCGACCATCCAGATGAGACGGTCATACTCTATCAATGCGGCAGTTCGGAGGTGATCGAGCAAGAAATTCCTCAGAGCTTCGAGGTCAATAATGAAATGAAAAGAAAACCGCACTGTAGTACCGATCAAAAGGAATTTCAACAGCTAATCTCAGCACATGCTATTCATGTTTTTCCCTTTGATATTGAGCAAGAGCAGGCGCTCTTTGGTTCTGAAAAACAAGCGGAACTGAGAGCCCATGCGAATGCCGTGATCCAGAAGAAAGAATCTGCCGATCATCTAAAAGAGCTGCACCTAGATCTTTCCCTGATCAGCTGTGCTACAGAAAAGCTATACTTTCCCCTGTATATGGGCACCTTCAAGTACCAAGAGCAATCCTTTGAATTTGCGATCGACGGCAAAGATCCTGACCGAATGAAGCTGCCGACTATCCCACAGTGCCAAGAAACCTTACAAATGGTTGCGAATTTTTCAAAAGCTCGCAAGGTTTTTGGCTGGTCCTCTGTACTCTTTTTTACGTTAGGTGTGCTCCTGCTGTTCCTTGCACTATTCATTTCTGAATGGCTCCCTCTAGGAAGAGTGTTCAGAGCTGTCATAGGGGGGATTGTCATGAGCTCCCTGCCAACTGCCGTCTATTGGGTAGTATCGGGGATAGTGTTGCACTTTCTAAAAGAACATTATCTCAAAACAGTCCAAAAATTTAGAGATGAGCTTAAAAGAGAATTATTAGGCAAGAAAACGGCTGGGACAGCTTTGTTAGCAAACTATGAGAAGCGTGGGAAGCACCTTGCAAGAATCAGGAAATTTTCTGAATGGCTCGATACACTCGCTTATGTGGTCGTGGCCGCTACCCTTATTTGGAATATTATTTGGAACATTCGTCGATTTTTTTGATAAGCCATCTTGTTGAAAAAAATGATTCATAAAAAAGGAGAAAAAATGAAAATCACACAAATCCAATGCCCCAGTTGCTTAGGGCGTCTAGAAGTTGATTGGGACTCAGGAAAAGCAGTCTGTCAGTATTGCTTGAATGAGCTGTTGATCAAACCAGAACAAAAAAAACAGGAACAAACAAACCAAGTCGTCTCGCTGAAAGAGTTGCCACGCATTCAAGGACCCGTCAAAGAAGGGTTTTATCCGTTTGCTTATGATGAAAAGGCATGTGAAGCGGCGTTGAAAAATAAACTCGCCTGGCAAGAGACCATCTCGGAAAGTATCTTTTTTGAGCTAGAGATGGTTCATCTAAAACGTGTATTCATCCCGATGTATTATTTTCAAATTGCTTATGATGCGCAAGTGAGAGGAAGCTATGTCCAAGAGGACCAGCAGAGGGAGAGTGGGCGCATTACTGCCGACATTTCTTTACATAACAGCGGAAACACAACGGTTTTCAATGAATATTTTCCTACGGATACCCAAAAAGAAGCGGATTACAGTATCGATGGCAAGCTGCCGTTGCATCTTCAAAAAGGCGCCGCCTATTGCACGGATATGCAGCAGTTTTCGGCACTTAGCCAAGACGTTCAGGTGCTGCCCTTTGATATTTCCAGAGAAGCAGCACTTGCTGATACCCATCTATTGGAAGTCTTTGAAGCAAAAGCCAAAGACCATTTGGTGGGAGCTGAGGTTGCCAATGAGGTTCAACTGACTCTTTTTCCGAAACAATGTGATACGGAAAAACTGTATTTTCCTTATTACATTGGCGAATTCAAGTACGGAAACCAAACCTATTCTTTCGTGGCTGATGGCACCGATGCTGAACGTCTTTTTCCAACCCAGCTTCCTGAATGTGAACAGCTCGTGCAAGTGAAAAAAAGTTTTTCCAAAACCAGCAGGATCCTTGGAAATTCTTTCTGTATATTTTTATTGTTAGGTATGCTTTCAGGAACGTTCTTGAATCTTTTTTTTGGTGGATTTTTAATGCCTGCCGTTGCCTTTAGTCTGACTGTTTCAGCGATCATCTTGCTGATTGCTTGTGTCGTGACTTGGTATTTCTTGCTCGTACCAGAGGTCAAGTTTTTCTCAGAGTACGGCAAATTCAAAGCAGAACTTTCTCAGGCATTGAGTCAATCGGATGCATCAGCAACTGCAGTGAAGAAAGCTTTTGAAACGCGTAGGAAGAAACTCGTCCGACAGACAGTATTTTACAGCAGTCTGGAAAACATGGCGTATGAATTTGCCTTGATCCTTTTTTTAACATTCCTTATTTGGTATTTCGGTTTTTATGGCATATCGCTTCTAGTGCTGCTGGCGTTTGTCAGCTGGAATACGATCCGTATCTTTACCACGGATAGCTCCGATACCTGTATCGAAACGAAAGGATGATTCAATGGATATTATTCCGATTCAATGCCCCCACTGCCTAGGAGAACTAGAAGTCAATTGGGACGCTGGCACGGCGATTTGTCTGTATTGTCGTGGGAAAATGGTGATCAAACGGTCCTTCGATCCTACCAAAAGCCCACATGCCAATCCTATGACAGCAAAACAGCTTTCGTTGACGCATCTTGCTTTTTTACTGAAGAAAATCAGTCAGTCATCTGCTGCCAACCAAACGATGGATCCTCTTCCCCTGGGAAACTCCTCAGCGGCAGGGGGTTCAAGTGATCACAAGCAGTCAAAGCAAGCGGCAATGAATCAGACGTCTTTGATTCAGCGGGCGCCACGTGATCCAGTCAAGGAGCGACAAACTCGTTTGAATGCTTTTTTGCAAGAGCAAGATTTTTTGTTCTATTTTTCTGGAGAAAGACAAGTGCTGCCACGGCAATGGCAAAGACAAGTCCTTACCAGTTTTCAAGTGCCTGAAACGGAGACGCCTCTGGCACTGCTAACGGCACAGATGACTGGCAAGAAAGCGAATGCGGGGCTACTTTTTGGTATCGAGCGAGTGTATTTGTGCACGTACGAAAAGAAAGAAAAACGAATAGCCAGTTTTTCGTGGAGTATTTGGAAAAACCTCGCCTTTGAGGTCCAACATAAAATCTTTGGCAGTTTTTTGGTGGTTCAACAGGAATATCGTGTTCCTCTTCAAGCATTGGGCTTTGCGACCCAATCATTTTTGCAAGAATTACAGCAGTTGTTGCAAGAGTGGGAGGCTGGCTAGTGCTGAGTATCAATAAAATCAAATAATGGATCAATTTATTGGTCAAAAAAACAAAGAGAGCGTCGCAAACAGCGGCGCTCTTTTTTTATTCATTTGGTTTCTAGGTTTCCAACTCAGCGTCGTTGGTTTCTGATAAATACTCGGCTTCATCGTTTAAAAGACTGGCCGTCGTTCGCAGCGTGTCGTAAGAATGCAAAACGGCAGCGAGGCTTTTTTGCGAATCACTGATTTTCATGATCGTCGAATCGGCACTATCTAACACGACTAAGGCTTGTTGGTTGATGGCTTGCATGGTTGCGGCAATGGTTTGGGTCAACTGCTTGGTCTGTTCAGCTAATTTTTGCATTTCATCCGCAACCACCCGAAAGCCAGCTGCCTGTTCGCCGATCCGTGCCGTTTCGATGGAAGCATTGAAGGACAGCAGTTTGGTTTGTTGCGCAATGCGGTCGATGTCATGCAGCACCGCTGTCACCTGTTGGCTACCCATTTCTAAGGCATGGGTCGTTGCTTGATTTTGATCAGACAGCTGTTTGACTTGCGCCAAGTTCTCTGACAAATGATCGACTTGCTGGTGTCCGTTGGCAGAAAGTCGTGTCAGGGAAGCAGCACTTTCTTGCACTTTTTTGATAGTGACCGCTAAGGCTTGTTCTCTTTGGGTAATGTCAAAAGCGATTTTGACGACGTTAACGACTTCTTGCTGCTCATCGAGGACGGGGAAGTAAATCCCTTCTAAAATCAGTTTTTCTCCTTGTTTGTTTTTCCGAATGATTTTGTCTTGAAACCGTTGCTTTGAGTAAAGCAGTTGATCCCAGAAAGCTTGGTAATCCGTACTGGCAGCATAATGGTCAAAACAAAAGGTCCGATGCGGCAAGCCAATGATTTCTTCTTGGCTATAACCTAGAATATCCGTCATGTTGGCATTGGCGAAAACAACTTCTTTTTGCGGATCAAAGACTATGACAGCGAGTTCTTGAAAAATAGCAGCGAGCAGACGGTTATTTTGTGTTTCATCTAATGTGAATTTCATACGTACTTACCTACGCCTTTCAGTTTTTTGGGAAGTTTACACAGCGAGTGTCTTACAGTTATCGGTGATGAAGGCAAGGCAGTTAAGAGTGCAAAAACCACCTTTTTTGTCGAGCGAAATGCTTGGAAGCAGAAGGAAGCAAGATTCTTTGCATCAGAATGACTTGGTGGTACCCTTAAGGTCAACACGAACGATTTCAAACAAAAGGAGAGAATCGTATGACAGATAGAATTTCGTTGGAAAAAGCAGCCGTTGAATTTAGTGAGGCAAATGCACCGCACCCACGGATCTATGAATTACCGCCAGAAGAAGGGCGCGCACTATTGGAACAAGTCCAAGAGTCACCCGTCAATAAATTGGCGGTTGAGATAGAAGATCAGACCGTAGATACAGGCGAATGGGGGACCATCAATGTTCGTTTTGTTCGTCCTGAAGGAAATCATGCGATTCTCCCTGTCATTTATTATCTCCATGGCGCGGGCTGGGTCTTCGGCAGTGCCGCGACTCATGATAAATTGATCCGTGAATTGGCGGTACGAACCAACTCGATCGTCATTTTTCCTGAATATAGTCGTTCACCAGAAGCAAAATACCCAACGGCGATCGAACAAAATTATGCGGTCTTGCAGCAATTACCGGGATTTGTTGATGTCAAAGGCTTAGACCTTAGCCGTTTGACCGTGGCTGGCGATTCCGTAGGTGGGAACATGGCGACGGTTATGACCTTGTTGACGAAAGCCCGTGGCGGCATTCCGATCGCACAGCAATTATTGTTTTATCCTGTGACAGATGCCCGCTTTGATACGCCTTCGTATGAAGCATTCGGCGAAAATTATTTTCTGACCAAAGAAGGGATGCAATGGTTCTGGGATCAATACACGACAGATGAAACACAGCGGGATCAAATGACCGCTTCTCCACTACGCGCGACCAAAGAGGAGTTAGCCGATCTGCCGCCAGCGTTGATCATTACAGGCGAAGCAGATGTCTTGCGGGATGAAGGGGAGGCCTATGCGCAATATTTACGAGCAGCTGGCGTGGAAGTCACCCAAGCACGGATGCAAGGGATCATCCATGATTTTGTGATGGTCAATGCGATGGATCAGACCCAAGCCGCACGAGCTGCCATGACACTGGCTGTCGGTTGGCTAACGGAAAAAAATGTCCCTGCAGAATAAGAAACCGACGAAAGCAGCTTCTTTTTAAGCGGTGTTCTGATACAGAAAAGGATGTATGGAGTGGAGCGATCCACTCCTTTTTTTGTCGGAAAAATTGAAAGACGTACACCTACAGTCTGAAGCAGATGCAAACGCTCTCTAAAAAAACTCGTTATTATAATACAGATTTTAATAAGTGTTTTTCGTTGATAAATAAATAAAAAGTGCTATTATATGTATTGTGATTAATACAGTTTTTGAAAAGAGGTAATACAGTGAGCGCAAAAGGATCAGAAATCATTGTTGAAAGTTTAGAGAATCATCGGGTGCCTTATATCTTTGGGATTCCCGGTGCAAAAATCGATGGCGTGTTTGACGTGTTGAGTGATCGGGGACCAGAGTTGATCTTGGCACGACATGAACAAAACGCGGCCTTTATGGCACAAGCAATCGGTCGCCTGACAGGAGAGCCAGGAGTCGTCATTGCAACAAGTGGACCAGGAGCCAGTAATTTAGCGACTGGGTTGGTCACGGCAACCGCCGAAGGTGATCCCGTCTTGGCACTAGCAGGCCAAGTGAAGCGTTCTGACCTTTCAAAATTGACCCACCAAAGCATGAATAATGCGGCGTTGTTTGCGCCGATCACGAAATTCAGCAGTGAAGTCCAAGATCCTGAAACCCTTTCTGAAAGTATTGCCAACGCCTTTCGTATCGCAAAAACAGCGAAAAAAGGGGCGAGCTTTTTATCCATTCCTCAAGATGTGACAGACGGAACCGTTCAAGGGGCAGCGATCAAACCACTATCTTCGCCTAAATTAGGCAGTGCCGATGCAGAAGATATCCAGGCACTCGTCGATCGGATCAAAGAAGCCAAATTGCCTGTCTTACTCTTAGGGATGCGGGCTTCAGGCGTGAAAGAAACACAAGCGATTCGTCAGTTAGTTGCAAAAACTGGGTTGCCTGTCGTAGAGACCTTCCAAGGTGCTGGGATCATTTCTCGTGAGTTAGAAGAGCATTTCTTTGGCCGCGTCGGCTTATTCCGCAATCAGCCTGGTGATATGCTGTTGAAACGCAGCGACTTAGTGATCGCTGTAGGGTACGACCCGATCGAATACGAAGCCCGCAACTGGAATGCGGAAAAAGATGCCCGCGTGATCGTCATCGATGAAGTACCGATGGAGATCGATCCATTTATGCAGCCAGAAGTTGAATTGATGGGCAGTATCGCGAAAATTATTGAACAACTATCAAAAGCCATCGATCAGTATCACTTGAGCGAAGACGCCCAAAACTATTTAACGACGCTGCAAACCAAACTCAATGAAAAACCAGCGGATGTCGAAGGCAGCAACAATACCTTGCATCCCTTGGAAATCATCGATGCTTTGCAACAAGAAGTGACCGACGACATGACGGTAACAGTGGATGTCGG
>OAUR01000242.1_pt1 | contig 14179 bp, 11 predicted proteins | sample 1476311 | NCBI WGS metagenome assembly OAUR01 (sample SAMEA2580058, study PRJEB22360) | human gut metagenome | biome: human gut; feature: human-associated habitat; material: faeces | place: Denmark | collected 2008/2010 | reverse complement strand
ATAAATTTTTACTATATAATTGAATATACTAACCAGTCTTTTAGTAGTGTCAGTAAAAACTCAATTATTTTTTACTGACACTATTTGATATGGTCGAGGAAACAACTCTACAATAAAGATATCGTAAAATCTGATCATTTTGTTTATGATAGCATTAAATCTCTGACATATTCACCTATCAAGCAATTTTTATTGCTAATAGAATTAAACAGCTTTTTTAAAGCCTTGTTTGTATTTTTTGCTTTAATACTCGATCCCTACTATTTCTAAGAGTATGCGGTCCGTGAAATAGTAAACTTTTAACTGAAAAAATAAAAAAGACAAGGTTGCCTTTGTTGCCGGCCTTGTCTTTTTACTTAGAATCATTTGAACTTTATTTAAAGCTTTTCCTTATTTTATACTTAACTCTTTCCAGGAAACTTCTCGTTTGATACTCAAATTGCGCCAGTTTGCTCTTTTTTTCATTTAAGGTCAATAAAGATTTTATATGGCGAATCGCTTTTGGCGAAGCAGTTACGGAATCGATCGCTTCGATTAAGTCTTGATAAACATAATAAATTTGGTACTTCTCTTTTGCTTCAACGGAGAAATTGACTGTTTCGCTTTTGAAGTCATCGAAGTTATCTAATCGAACGCGGATCATTTCTACTAATTTATCTATATCACCTAATGGATAGACACAACCGTGATTAAAAAAATCATATGCTGACATGTGCCCTGGATTATTGGATATAATAACTGGTACACCGTTTAAAAGAGCCTCAACATAAACTAAACCGAATGTTTCCATTGCTGAAGAAAAAACGCATATATCTTTCGATGTCACATGCTCCCATGGATTGTCTACATTTCCTAGAAAAGTTATATTTTTTAAACGATTTTTTTTGATATAATCGAGACATTTTTCTTTATACTCATCATCCCATGCACCAATAAAAACCAACTCAATATCGTACCTGTTCAACTGATGATATGCTTTAATTAATTCTAATTGATTTTTTCTTGGGTTGATACGTCCTACTGAAACGATTCTTTGAACATCTCCCTTTTTAAGGGAAACTTGTTCTAACTCTGTGTAGGGAGCGAATGATTTAATTTTTTTCCTTGTAAACAGCTCTTGCAAATTATTGCTCAACTCGCCTCTAACAGCAAAAATCTCATCAGAAAATTCTTCTATAAACTCAATTTTATCCTTGTAGTAAGCAAATTCGCCGGAAGGAAATTCATGAATTAACCAGATATGAGAAACGTCTTGAACAGCCGCCGCCATCGCACCTTGGAACATGTTTGCTGTATTTGTGATTACCAACTCAATATCAAACTCGTCTATCTTTTTTGCAATGAGATCGATAGTATTTCTAAAAGATGCCGCTCGTTGTTCTTCACTTCCAAATAACATTCCTGGTGCATCCTCCCACCACCACCGTTGATTTGAAACTAAAAAACATTTGATCCCATTACTTTCAAAAATTCGCGAGTAGTCATTTACTTCGACGTCTCCACTAACCGGTGCAATATTTACTACTTCATATCCTTGCTCAACTAGATATTTCATTAAATTAAATATTGAAATTTCTGCCCCGTTGTCCATTGTGCCAGTTGGTGAAAGGAATAATATTTTTTTCATTAAAATCTCCTTTTCTTATTCTTATAAATAGCCATACAGTGCGACACAAGAATTAAAAAATGTAATGACATAGATTGTTTTAACGCAAAAGCTAGTAATTTTATTTGAATCCAAATGACTCATTACCTTTTCACTTTCAAAGCCTACTTTATTAAGAATAGGCCCTAGAAATAACGGCAGGAATGCGAGTAAATAAAAATGATACCTACCTTGTACACCTGGGACTCTTAAATCACCAATTGCAAATACTCGTGGATCACCTGTTATTGCCAAGATTGTTCCTGAAATAATCACAAAAAAAGTAGCCAAAGTAAGCACACGTGTCTTCTTAGGGATAGTGATTTTAATAAGCATAGCAGAAAGAGTAATCATCAAAGTATAGTTTATCAAATTGATGAACCCCGCGGCTTCACTAGCCATAAAGTATGGCATTGGATTCTTCAGAAAATAACCGATAGAAGCAATTACATCCGAATATGATCGTAAAAACAAAGTAATTGTGTATCCAATATTACTGATTAAATACGAAAGAACATCTTCATTTTCATCCACTGCGACAGTATTAGCTGCAGGAACATCCTCGAATATATGGAAAATCGCACCGTTCATCAACCATAAAAAGCCTAATGAAAAACATAGAAGTACTGCAAAAACCGTAATTTTTTTTGTTTTCCTCGTATCAAAATATTTTGTAGGCACAAATAAAGGCAGTGCAGCCAACAGAATCACTGGTGCCTTACAAAAAACCAGCCCAAGGCAAGTAAGCATATAAAGTATGATTTTTCGAAAATTAACTTCGCGTTCACCAACAAAAAAATTGGTGAATTGAGCCAATATCAATAGTACTAGACCATAATAAAGATTATCGTAGGTAAAACCAGATGAGATCCATACGGCAAATGGGGTCGTAGCTGCAACGAAAAGCGCTAATTTATAAACTTTGCTTACCTTTATAGCCCAAAAAGCCAACAATGCATAAAACAGAACATTAAAAATTCTCCCTAAATAATAGTGAACAGATACTCTTTGCGAGAATAATCGTCCAATGGATATGCCTATAGCACTTGGTATATAAGCGGGATTATTAAACCCGCTTTTTTCAAGCCAGTCTTCATTATAGGTAGAGGGAATAGATTCAATTTCAAGGAATTCTTTGTGGTAAAGATTAGTATTCAGTTCATTTCCATACTCGGGTTTACTAGGTAATTTGGTAATAGCTAAGAAATCTGGGGATATGGCAAGAAAATTTCTTTCATCTGTTTGATTTCTGACTTTTCCATCTGCTACTTCTAATGCGTGGTAATAATGCGTATTCTCGTCATAGTTTTGTCGAATTGGTAGAATCAGTGCATTTAATGTACCAGCAATAAAGATTAAGACAAACGCATTTCTGGCGATTTTCGTTTCATCACTTATTCTTGAAACTATCAGTAAGAGTATAGCAGCCGCTAAGGCCAAAACAATATACAGCTTAGGCCAAGTTAATTCTATATATTGTAAGAAAAACTGAGCAGTCAAAAGAATGAATAGAAAAAGAATAAGCAGCTTGTAATTCTTTTTTAGTTCAATTAGATTGTTTTTAATAAGTAGCATTAATGGATACTCCTTAAAAAAGCACTTAGTTCATCTTCATGCTCTGATGTTGTACAATTTTCAATTACGTAATTATAAGCATTCTCACCGATAGTTTCTCTAAAAGTCTTATCGTTTATCACTTTTTCTAATTGGTTGAACCACTCATTATCTTTGACGAGTATGCCGTTTCTGTTGTGCGTTACCATCTCTTTAAAAGCGCCAATTTCACTTGCTAATGTAGGTATTTTCACTAAAGCAGCCTCCATCCATTTGATTTCAGACTTTGCCTCATTAAAAATCGAATGTACCAGCGGTGCTAAATTAATGTCCACTTGGCAAATCAGTTTCGGCAATTCTTTCCAATCAACAAATGGATGAATGACCAGTTGCGATTCTACCCTTTCCATTTCTTTCGGGACATCTAAATGCCCAACTAAATGCAATTCCACTTGCGGAAAAGTTTCTAAGATTTCTAGAATAGCAGGCTTAATCAATTCGAAATTCTCATTATGGGTGATTGATCCCGAAAAGTACCCGATTTTCACCTTTGTACTATCTTCCATCTTATTTTCAACTGCATCATGACTGATCGCCACCAACTCTTGGTTCGCAAGATTTCGATTAAGCAGTACGTTCTGGTGATAATTCAGAAGTTCCTCTTTTAAGACACCTGTGGAAGCTATTGCTCCATCACACATAAGCATCATTTTTTTGTAACTGATAACGCCACTATCGTAATTGTTTTTTTCAACTTTTGTAAGATTTTGGACGTACGTCAACTGATCCGTGTACTTGGTATCGATCACTAAATCATCAATATCATACAACACAGGTTTATGGTACTTTCTTGCTAAACGAATCAGTTCTGCTAATCGCTCATCATATGGTGCACGGTAAATAATGATATGACTTGCGTGTTCAGCTAATCCCATCTGAAATGTAGAAAGATTAACATGCCAGACATCAAAGCCTAGGTTTTTTAACTGTTCAATCTTATTTTGTACACGGTATTTTGTTAACTGCGGAATTGCATTTTCGACACCATCTATTATGAGAATATGTTCTTTGTGCTTTTTATTTTTGATATCCTCCATGATTTGATTGATCACAGCACCTGGATACTCCGTTTCATTTCTAATATATTCAATTAATTCAGGAACTTCTGTTTTCCTCTGAAGTCCTTGCCAAGCAAATTTCTCGTCTGTATCGTTTGCAAAAGCTGTGTATTTAACGATAGGTACACCCTCTCGAACCATTTGAAGGGGATGGATATACATTGGACTATCCGTATTCTTTTCGGTTAAAGCCCCGTGTTTAAAGCCCAAATCGCTGAAATGTTTTGTAAAAACCGTTTCATGCTTTCCGATTGCTTTTTCTCTTGAGTTTGTATCTCCAAGATTTTTCCAATAGTCATAAAATGATGGATCGTGGAACATTGATTTCTCAATTACTAAAAAATAGGACTGTAAATGAATAGGGATATATCCATACTTGTTATACTTGGTAAAATCAGGTTGTTCTTCTCCATAAGAAATTCCCCAGAAATCAAGTTTTTTAGCTGCCATTTTATTAAATGCTTCTGTTAAATCTGAGACTGGACCAACATTCGTATCATTCACCAATAACAATTCATCATACTTACTTAATTCCTTTTCGCCAAGAAAATTGATACCGTGTTTAAAGGCTGCCGTATCATATCCATCATTAGATCTAAGAACGACCTCCCCAAACTTACGAAGCTTTTCTAAGTCAGACTCCGGTAATTTACCATTCACTACGATTAATACTTTTTCTGAAAAATCTGCTAAAGAGGAAAGAAAAATGAGTTTATACTCTTGCAGCTGGGATTGGCTTTCATAGATAACATATACCAATACTCTTTTTGGATTTTGATAAACATTTTTTTTGCGTGTTGCTTTTCGTTTGCTAGATAAAACTAAAAATTGCAAATTAGGGATTTTTCTGAGTTTAACCAATAACTTTTGTTTTGCTTTATCAACAAGTACTAATCCTTTACTAGGATTTCTTAAAAATCTTAGTCCATAACTAAAAGGCTTCACAATAAGTTTACCAACCCTGTATGACTTAGATGACATCAACGCTTGTTTATCGTTTTCCAGCAACTGAATTAATTGCGCCATAGATAAATTCTGATTTTGCAAGTCATTTTTTTCAAGATTTTCTTCACGTAATCGCTGATCTATCGCCTGTTTTTCATTGTTTAAGTCTTCCACAGATACTTTTAATTCATTAACTTCTGCAAGCAATAATTCATTATCTTTGTTTTGTTGTTTTATATAATTAGTCAAATCTGCAAGATGATTGATTAAATCTTCGTTTCGGTCTTCCAGTTGCATGATATTATTCTTAATTGCTGAAAGAACCAGTTGTGGATATTGTTCCTGATGCTTGCTCAGGAGATAAAGATAAATCTCATAATAAAATTTTTCGGTCCCATGCTGCCCTTTCCTTGATATTGATTCTTGTAGCACTCGATAATTTAATTTTGTGGAAGAACATTTAACAGCTTTCGCATGGTTGGTAAGAATCAGTCGCATAAAAAAGTCATAGTCGACTAATTTTTTTCTGTTTAACGCTAAATCATATGTTAGCTGACCAACAATTTCTTTTCTTATCAACGAGCAATTATCAATAAAGTTACTAGAAAGAAACTCTTCCAATTGGAATGGTTTGGCTTCCATAAACAGCTCACCTGTTTCAACATTTACAAGATCAGTATATACAATATCTGCTTCTTCTTTTTCGGCAGTTTCAACTAGCTTTTCAATATATTGATTATCTAGATAATTATCACTGTCGACAAATAATAGGTATTTTCCGACAGCTCGCTCGAGTCCTTTATTTCGTGTCACACAAACGCCTCGGTTTTCTTGAACCAAATACTCATGTTTTAGCGAAACATGTGATAAATAATCTCTAATAATCTGATCTGAATTATCTGTCGATCCATCATTGATAATCACTAATTCTAAATGTTTATAGGTTTGGGAAGATACACTTTCCAGACACTGACCAACATATTTTTCATGATTATAACAAGTTATAATCACGGAAACTAATGGTTCCAATACGACTCACCTTTTTCTATAAGTAGATTTTTCTGATCACTTAAGCTTCTGCCAGCTTCCATTGCTTGTCAAAATACCGCTTGAGGCGATCCGCTCGCTTTTTGATCGATTTTTTCTTGGGGAAACGATTATTACGGGTGAATTTTCTTGATCTGAAAAAGCAAATGGTTCGTCCGCGGCGTTTCGAATTGATACGCCTAACCTTAATTTGCATTCATTGATATGATTTAACTCGCAAGCATATTTAAAAGTCTTTTTACCGATACCTTTTGTCATTTCATCATATGAATTGTCGTTGTACATCCAAATGTTGCGATCGATATCTGTCATTGAAAAAGCAATATACGTCTCCATATCTTTTAACACTTCATAAGAAATCAAAAACTCTACTCGTCGATTCTCATCGGTAAGCATTTCATCAGATAATAAATCTACTGTAAAGTTTCGTATTGTTTCCTCTTCTTTACTTTTTGTTTCAACTTCTTGTGGTTCTTCTAAAACCTCTTCCTTTTCAATAACGGTGGAGGCCCCCGTCTGTGTAACATTGTCTAAAGAATATTGATTTGCTACATCATCTGGGGTTCCGATGATTTTTACTTCCCCTTTATCGATCATCAGTGCTTTATTACAGTATTTACGAACAGATTCCATTGAGTGAGTCACGAGTATAATGGTCTTGTTCTCATCTTTGGCCTTCATGAAATAGTCATTGCATTTTCTTTGGAACGCTTCATCCCCGACAGCCAATACTTCATCTAAAACTAAAATATCGCTTTTCGCTTGAATCGCTACAGAAAACGCAAGCCGAACCTGCATGCCGCTTGAATAATTCTTTAATTTTTGATTCATAAATTCAGTTAATTCCGCAAACTCAACGATATCGGAATACATTCCATCCACTTCTTTTTCGGAAAAACCAAGCATAGCGCCATTCAAATAGACATTCTCTCTCCCAGTTAATTCTGGATTGAATCCAACGCCTAACTCGATGAAAGAAACCAATTTTCCGTTCACTTCTACAGACCCTTTTTCAGGTGTATAAATTTGGGAGATAATTTTTAATAAGGTTGATTTTCCACTCCCATTTCTTCCGACAATTCCAAAGAAATCTCCTTTATTCACTTCAAACGAAATATCTCTTAGGACTTTTTGCTCATTGTATCCTTTGATTCCTTTAAAATAATTAACGATCGTTCTTTTTAAGCTCGTTGTACTTTCTGTAGGAAGACGAAACGATTTTCCTATATGATCAACTTTCACTGCTATTTCATTATTCATATTAAATAATCTCCGCAAATTTTTTCGAATTTTTATTAAAAATCATGTAGCCGGCAACTAATACGATCCATGGCAAAACATATGGAATTGCGACGATCCAATTCGTATTTATTAATTGCCATACCGTAATATTGCTTGTACTTGTTAAGATATGCCGCATATCTTGAATAATTTGAGCCATTGGATTCATCATCAAAAGTTTGGCAATGTTCACGTCCATATTCATTACAAGTGTCAATGGGTAAATTAACGGTGTAAGGTAAAAACCCGCTTGAAGGACAACCTCCCAGATCGGTCCAATGTCTCGAAACCTAACATAGATTGTTGCCAAAATAAAAGACACGCCCAATGAAAAGGCATAGAGTTCAATCAGAAGCAGCGGTGCTAAAAAAGCATAGATTGAAATATCCGCTCCATTGATCATCGCAAATAAAAGAACGATCACAAGGCTGATTACTAGATTGATTAAGGCGTTGATCGATACAGCAATAACAATGATATGTGTAGGAAAGCTTAGTTTTCTAAGCAGATCGCCTCGTGTGACGATTGATGACATACCTAAATTTGTCGTTTCGCTAAAAAAGCTCCATAGAACGGTTCCCAAAAGTAACGCCACTTCAAAGTGAGGAACATCTTGTCCAAATTTAAGAAAACGTACAAAGACCACATACATGACAGTAAACAGCATCAAGGGCTTCAAAACAGACCAAACATAGCCCATAATACTTCCTTGATATCTTAGTTTAAAATCGGTTTTTACTAATTCTTTCAATAAAATTCTATTTTTACGCTCGAACATCATTTTCTCCTTTAAGGTTCCACTAATCTTTTTTACGGTAAAACTTTTTAAAGCTATCCTTAAAAAGTATACTCGACATTCCCCTCTTTCTCAACCTCTACCAGATCATTTCAAAAATTGAGAAAAAAAATTAATGTTTCATTGACAGATTAAACGAAAAAAAGAAAGCCGCATTCAACGAACGAAATTTGGCCTCCTTTTTCTCAAAGTTTTTAGTCTCTTTCAAACAAATCTCTTGTGTATACTTTGTCTTCTACGTCATGCAGTACATCTTCCATACGATTTGCTACAATAACATCAGAGATCTTTTTAAACGTCTCAAAGTCATCAATCACTTCAGAGTTATAGAAGGATTTCTCTTTTAAAGAAGGCTCGTATACTACTACGTTGATTCCATGGGATTTGATCCGCTTCATAATTCCTTGAATTGAAGAATAGCGGAAATTATCAGAATGAGCTTTCATAGTCAATCGATAGATGCCCACAACTTTCGGTTGTCGATCAAGGATCTGCTCCGCGATGAAATCTTTGCGGGTCGTATTTGCTTCGACGATCGCTTGAATGATATTATTCGGAACCTTATCATAGTTAGCTAGGAGCTGCTTGGTATCTTTGGGCAGACAGTAGCCACCGTATCCAAAAGACGGATTGTTGTAGTGGGAGCCGATTCTAGGATCCAGCCCGACGCCTTCAATGATTTGTCGTGAATCAAGTCCCCTCACTTCCGCATAGGTATCTAATTCGTTGAAATATGCCACGCGCAGCGCCAGATACGTGTTAGAAAACAGTTTTATTGCTTCAGCTTCAGTCGGATTTGTTAAAAGCACGGGAATTTCATTTTCCCATGCATTTCGCTTGAACATCTCGGCGATCTCTTTCGCTCGCTCACTGCATTCTCCAACAACAATTCTCGAAGGATGCAAATTGTCGTATAAAGCTTTTCCCTCACGCAAAAATTCAGGTGAAAATAAAATGTTCTCTGTGTTAAAACGTGCTTTGAGATCTAATGTATACCCTACAGGAACTGTTGATTTAATAATAAACACAGCATCTGGACGCAATTCTAGCGCTTTTTCGATCACCGATTCTACAGTCGACGTATCAAAATAGTTTTTATGCTCATCGTAATCTGTAGGCGTCGCAATAATTAATACATCCCCAAAGTCAACAGCTTCATCAAAAGCTTTGGTGAAACGAACGGATAAGTCTGTCCGCTCCAAAAACTGGTGAATTTCTTTGTCTTCAAGAGGTGAGATGTTCTTTTGCAATTGATCGATTTTTTCATCCACAATATCATAAGCAAGCACTTCTTCTTTTTGCGCCAATAACAAAGCGTTTGCTAATCCTACATATCCTAAACCAAAAACGGAAACTTTCATCATGATCCCTCTTTTTCTAGTTTTCTTCTTTCTCTAAAGATGCAGTCATATCAGCCAGTGCTTCTTCCCAAGTAGGAATAACAAAACCGGTATTCTTTGCTTTTGTAAGATCCAACACCGAGTATTGTGGTCGTTTTGCTTTTTGCGGATATTCTGCTGAAGTCACAGGTGCAACCTCAACATCCGTTTCTTTCAGAATTTCTTTGGCAAATTCGTACCATGAACAGCTATTGTCATTTGATAGATGGTAGATCCCATAGTCTGCATTGTTTTCGATAATATAGACCATAAATTCAGCTAATGTTCGGGTCCATGTTGGACGGCCATATTGATCATCAACGACGGTTAAGCGCGGGTGCGTTTGCGCTAAACGTTTCATTGTATATACAAAATTATGTCCATATTTACCAAAAACCCATGAAGTTCGGATAATGAAGTATTCATCTAAAAGGTCTTTCACTGCTTGTTCACCCAGCAATTTTGTACGTCCGTATTCATTTTGAGGATTCGGCGTATCTGTTTCTTTGTAGACCCCCTCTTTTTTCGTTCCATCGAACACATAATCAGTACTGATGTAAACAAACTTTGCTCCTACCGCTTTCGCCGCTTTCGCCACGTTTTCCGTCCCGTTGACATTGATTTTCTCATCAAGTTCCTTGCCTTCATCTTCCGCCTTATCTACTGCTGTGTATGCAGCACAATGATAAATAACGGTCGGTTTTAATTCTTGAATAAACGCAAGAGTTGCTTTTTCGTCCGTAATATCCATTTCCTGGGCATCCGTTGAGACATAGTTTAATCCTTTTTCATCTAATAGATGTCGCAGCTCCGTGCCCAGCTGCCCATTTCCGCCTGTCAGTAAAATCATATTTCTCATCCCTTCAAAAAAAGCAGGTTTCCCTGCTTTTATTTATTGTCCATTCGCAGCATAATTATTCTCTACCGCTTCTTTTTCTGTCTTCCACCATTCTTCGTTGTTGCGATACCACTCAATCGTATCGGCTAAGCCATCTCGGAAATTGGTGAATTCCGGTTGCCAGCCCAATTCTTCTTTCAATTTTGTCGAATCAATTGCATAGCGTAAATCATGACCTGGTCGATCATTTACGTGCTCATACGCGTCCTTGGGCTGATCCATTAATTCTAAAATCAGTTCAATTACTGCTTTATTATCCTCTTCACCATCGGCACCGATGAGATACGTTTCACCCATTTGTCCCTTTGTTAAAATCGTCCACACAGCAGATGAATGATCATTTGTATGAATCCAGTCACGGACATTTTTCCCGTCACCGTACAATTTCGGCTTGATGCCGCTCAAAATATTGGTAATTTGTCGAGGAATAAATTTCTCAATGTGTTGATAAGGTCCATAATTATTAGAACAATTGGAGATCGTCGCTTGGAGACCGAATGAGCGCACCCAAGCTTTTACCAAAAGATCGGAACCAGCTTTTGTTGAAGAGTAAGGACTTGATGGGTTATACGGCGTTTTGTCCGTGAATTTTTCTCCCGCTCCTTCGCCATGTCCCGGAAGATCTTCTCTCAAAGGAAGATCGCCATATACTTCATCGGTTGAAACATGATGGTATCTTACATTGTACTTTCGGCATGCTTCTATCAGCGTATACGTTCCAATAATGTTGGTTTGAACAAACGGAAAAGGATCTTTCAACGAGTTGTCATTATGAGATTCTGCAGCATAATGAACGACAGCGTCTGTATCCTGAACCAATCTATCTACCAGCTCCTGATCAGCAATGTCGCCGACAACTAATTCAAAGCGATCCTTTGGAAGACCATTAAGATTGTTTTTATTTCCCGCATAGGTCAGCTTATCTAAAACTGTTACAAAAACATCAGGCTGATTATTGATCACATAATGAACAAAGTTAGAGCCGATAAATCCTGCTCCACCAGTTACAATAATTTTTTTCATCACTTTCACTCCTTATACTTCACCATAGATAAATGTATTTTCTATTTCAAATTCTTTCAGTGTTGGATGTTTTTTATCTTTTTCTGATAGAATCGCTTTTTTCACATCTATAGGCCAAGTAATTGCCAAATCGGGATCATCAAATGCAATGCCGCCATCAGCTTCAGCATTATAATAGTTGTCACACTTATACAAGAAGTTCACATTTGGAGTCAGTGTCATAAACCCGTGAGCATATCCGCGAGGTACTAATAACTGACGATGGTTGTGTTCGGTTAACAAGTACCCTTCCCACTCTCCATAGGTCGGGCTGCCTTTACGAATATCTACGATAACATCAAGTACCGCACCAGTCACCACACGAATCAATTTTGTCTGTGCTGCTTCACCTTTTTGAAAATGCAGGCCTCTTAACACACCTGCTTCAGCAGATAATGAGTGGTTATCTTGAACAAAATCAAAGTCAATTCCTTGTGCTGAAAATTTTTCTTTTGAATAGCTTTCAGTAAAAAAACCTCGATGATCGCCATAAACGTCCATCTCTATTAGTTTTACATCTGTCAATTTTGTTTCTATAACTTTCATCAAAGCGTCTCCTCTTTATTCAGCAGCTAGTCGTAATAAATATTGACCATACTGATTTTTTTTCAATGGCTCAGCTAAAGCAACTAACTGCTCTCTTGTGATATAGCCCATTCGGAATGATATTTCTTCCAAACACGCAACTTTCAAGTTTTGCCGTTTTTCAATCGTTTCAATAAAAGTAGATGCCTCAAGCAATGTTTCATGTGTTCCTGTATCAAGCCAAGCGAAACCTCTTCCCATGACTTCAACAGAAAGTTTATTTTTATCTAGATAAACTTTATTGATATCGGTAATTTCTAATTCTCCACGCGCAGACGGTTTGATATTCTTGGCGATTTCGACTACTTCGTTATCATAAAAATACAGACCTGTTACAGCATAATTTGATTTCGGCTTCTCAGGTTTTTCTTCAATAGACAAGGCGTGCATATCGTCATCAAACTCCACTACACCAAATCGTTCAGGATCATTTACATGATAGCCAAAAACGGTTGCACCTGATTCTTTTGCAGCAGCTCGTTGAAGCATTTTTGATAGACCGCCCCCATAATAAATATTGTCTCCTAGGACTAAACAAACACTATCAGTGCCGATAAACTCTTCCCCAATAATGAATGCTTGAGCGAGGCCGTCAGGACTTGGCTGTACTGCATAGTCAATTTGCAGTCCTAAGTCTTTGCCATCGCCAAATAACTCTTGAAAGCGAGGAGTATCTTGAGGAGTGGAAATAATTAAAATTTCTTTGATCCCCGCCAACATCAAAGTAGACATTGGGTAAAAAATCATTGGTTTGTCATAAATAGGCATCAATTGTTTAGAAGTTGCTTTTGTTAATGGATAAAGGCGTGTTCCTGAACCGCCTGCTAAAATAATCCCTTTCATTCATTACGCTCCTTAATTAATTTACTTGTATTTCTCACCACAGCATTATCTCATTTCTAGAAAGCTTTGTCATTCAATTCAAAGTTTTGAAATGAAAATGTAACTTTTATTTATCAAATACCTTTCTCATGATCAGGCTTCTGATTAAACCCCAGCGCCACACGAATTGCTGGGCAAATGAAGCGGATGTTTTGATTTCACTGGCATTTTTTTCATGTCTGCGATACAACGTTAACTGCTTATCTATAAGCTCGATACGGTTGCCTGCCATTGCACCGATCCACATATCATGCATTGGAATTGCTTGCGGAAACGGAAGAATAGATGGCTTCAACTCTCTTCGAAAAGCCATGCCTGCTCCGATGTATTTATTTTTAAGCAAATTTCGTAAAAATCCGACTTTCACATTCCGATAGGCAAAATAGGAGGGTTCAATCAGTTCAAGCTGTTCATCGACAATTCTCAAATCAGAAATGACTACCTGTGTCTCTTTTTTTTCATTAAATTTTGCTTTTGTATCAGCAACTTTATCGGGAAGCCACACATCGTCTTGGTCGGCCAAAAAAATCAGATCGCCTGAAGCCTGGTTAATTGCGTGTTCAAAATTTTTGATAATGCCTTTTTGCGGTCCTTCCAAAAGTTTGATTCGGGGATCTGCGCGATAAGAATCGAGGATACTTCTTGTCTTGTCAGTAGAGAAGTCATCCGAAATTATCAGCTCATCATCAGGTGCAAGTTGAATTAGAATGCTGTCCAGCTGTTCTTGAAGATACTTTTCTCCGTTATAAGTAGCTACACATACTGATATCATAAATGATCCTTCCTAAATGACAAGTATTCTTTCCATGTTCTTCGACTGAATCGGCACATTTTGGGTGAAAGTGCTTGTTTTATTGTTCGAAAAAAAAGCTGTTTTTCATGTTCCTTTTTCTTTTCTTTATCGAAATCCCTATAGAATTTCGATTCACTGGTAAGAATCTGCTCATATCTTTCCCTAGTCATCGTTTTATAATGCATGACTGAAAG
>OAUR01000236.1_pt1 | contig 14440 bp, 8 predicted proteins | sample 1476311 | NCBI WGS metagenome assembly OAUR01 (sample SAMEA2580058, study PRJEB22360) | human gut metagenome | biome: human gut; feature: human-associated habitat; material: faeces | place: Denmark | collected 2008/2010 | reverse complement strand
CTTTCGGACTAAAAACCAAACGCTCAACCGGTCTTAAAACCATTGAACATAAACAATCGCTCGTGACGCGGGTGAATATCAGCTTTGGGTAAAGCCCCGTTTCAGGCGCCGAAATCGGTGTCGCCGGCGGCGTCGGCCCGGGCCACGGCAGCCTCGGCATCGCATGCGGCCTGTTCGATGACCCGCTCGTAGCCGGTCAACGCGGCGAACGGCATGAACTGGGCGGCCCGCTGACGACGGGACATCTGCGGATGCCTGCGCGACACGTGATGCGGCATATCGATGATGTCGTCATATTTATGCGTCTCATGTAATGCCATATGGACTCCTTTTCACGCCCGATAGCGCAATACGTTCGATACGCTCATGCACGATGGCCTCCGATCTGCCGATTGCGGTCCTGGCCGGTGGCGCCGTCCTCCATGTCCATCGCCTTGATGACGGCATTGCGGCCGAATTTCCTCTTGACCTCCAGCAATGCAGTCTGCATGTCATGCTCACGCCGCACATCACTGTTCGAAATGCCGACATGGCCATCGTCCCCCTCCTCCGCGGACGAATCGATCCGGGAAAACAGATCAAGCTGCTCGTAGCGTTTGCCGGCCGCAAGCTCATTCGCCGTGGCCACATCATCGGCGATGACGGTGAGCCGGCGCACCAACAGACGTGGATCCACGATGCGCTCGTACAGCATCGTCATCGCCTCACGGATGCGAGTGGAAGACGAGGTGAACTCCCCCAGTCCGATCGACCCGGTGGCCGGCTTGGGGACCCGCCGCCCATACCGGTCGACGGACACCGGCCCGCGATAGCTCTTGCCCGCCTGATCGAAGGCCCGTTTCATCGCCGAATCCGCGCAGGAATCCAGTTTGGTCGAGTCAAGGCTGCCGATGTCGTAGCCGACCGCGAGCGTCAGACGATTCGTCAGCACCCGCTTGCCGACAAGATCCAAGGCGAGCGCGTCCGCCATCTCCTTGACGATGAGCCGTCCCGTGGCATAGTCGGCGGGCCCGGTGAGCACCTGCCCACTGCTGATGCTGTGCGCATCCGGCTCATACGATTGGATGTCCGCAATCGTGCACGGCTCCCAGCCCCACGCATGGTCGATGAGCAGTTCGGCGTTCCTGCCGAACATGCGGTAGAGCAGATCCTCGTTGTAGTAGTCGGAGGCCCGGCCGATCGAGCATCGGGCGACATCCCCCATGGTCAGCAGGCCGGCATGCTCAAGCTTCCGGGCATAGCCGCGACCGACCCGCCAGAAATCCGTAAGCGGACGATGGTTCCATAGCAGTCGCCGATACGACATCTCGTCAAGCTCCGCCACACGAACGCCATCCTCATCGGCGGGCATGTGCTTGGCCACGATGTCCATCGCCACCTTCGCCAGATACATGTTGGTGCCGATGCCGGCCGTGGCGGTGATGCCCGTCTGCGCGAGAATGTCACGCACGATGGCCCTCGCCATCTCGTGCGGGCCCATGCCCAGCGCGCGCAGATAGGGCGTGGCATCGATGAACACCTCATCGATCGAATAGACATGGATGTGCTCGGGCGCGGCATATCGCAGGTACACGCCGTACACCCTGCCGCTCACCTCCAGATAATGCGCCATTCGCGGCTTGGCGATCACCATCGACGCCTTCAATCTCGGGGAATGTTCAAGATCCCGAGAATCACAGGATTCACCGGACAGCCGTCCGCCGGGAGCCAGCATCGCCCGCTCGGCGTTCACCGATGCCAAGCGCTGCCGAACCTCGAACAAACGTGCGCGTCCGGGAATGCCATACGCCTTCAGCGAAGGAGACACGGCCAGGCAGATGGTCTTGTCCGTACGCCCCTCATCCGCCACCACCAGATGCGTGCGCAGCGGGTCGAGACCACGGTCGTGACACTCCACGGAAGCGTAAAAAGACTTCAGGTCTATGGCAAGATACACATGCTCGCCCCGAACCATCGTCACCACCCCCTTTCGCGCTTTCGTTTCAGAGTACAATCATTATGAGACATATGTTCGATAGTATGTCGCCGCCCATGAGACCCATCTGCCACACCCCCGAGCGCGGATGTAGCCGCCGATTGGTACTGTGGATAGGTAGCGAATCCCCTGTCCCCCATGTTTTGGAAGGAGCTTTGGCTTGTCAGCTGAACTCGAAGACATTCACGAAGAATGCGGCATCTTCGGCGTATGGGGCCACCCGGACGCCGCCCGCCTGACGTATTTCGGACTCCACGCACTGCAACACCGCGGTCAGGAAGGCGCCGGCATCGTCTCCAACGACCACGGCCATCTCATCGGGCACCGCGGCCTCGGACTGCTGACCCAGGTGTTCGGCGACGAGCGCGAGATCGGACGGCTCACCGGCGACAAGGCGATCGGCCACGTGCGTTATGCCACCGCCGGATCGGGCACCACCGACAACATCCAGCCGTTCATCTTCCGGTTCCACGACGGCGACGTGGCGCTGGGGCACAACGGAAACCTCACCAACTGCGTGTCGTTGCGTCGCAAGCTGGAGGACGAAGGCGCGATCTTCCACTCCAACTCCGACACCGAAGTGCTCATGCACCTGATCCGCCGCTCCTCCAAGCCGACCTTCATGGACAAGCTCAAGGAGGCGCTCAACACCGTGCACGGCGGGTTCGCCTACCTCATCATGACCGAGGACGCGATGATCGGCGCGCTCGACCCGAACGGCTTCCGACCGCTGTCCCTCGGCAAGATGAAGAACGGCGCCTACGTGCTCGCCTCCGAGACCTGCGCTCTCGACGTCGTCGGCGCCGAACTGGTACGCAACATCCGCCCCGGAGAGATCATCGTGGTCAACGACCACGGCTACAAGATCGTGCAGTACACCAACAAGACGCAGCTGGCCATCTGCTCCATGGAATACATCTACTTCGCCCGCCCGGACTCCAACATCTACGGCGTGAACGTGCACTCCGCCCGCAAGCGCATGGGCGCACGCCTGGCCGAGGAATCCCCGGTCGACGCCGACATGGTCATCGGCGTGCCCAACTCGTCGCTGTCCGCCGCGTCCGGTTACGCCGAGGCCGCGCACCTGCCCAACGAAATGGGCCTGATCAAGAACCAGTACGTGGCCCGCACCTTCATCCAGCCCACGCAGGAGCTGCGCGAGCAGGGCGTGCGCATGAAACTGTCCGCCGTCCGCGGTGTCGTGCGCGGCAAGCGCGTCATCGTCATCGACGATTCGATCGTGCGCGGAACCACGTCCAAGCGCATCGTCCAGCTGCTCAAGGAAGCCGGCGCCGCCGAAGTGCACATGCGCATCAGCTCGCCGCCGCTCAAATACCCGTGCTTCTACGGCATCGACATCTCCACCACCAAGGAGCTGATCGCCGCGAAGAAATCCGTCGAGGAGATCCGCGACTTCATCGGCGCCGACTCCCTCGCCTTCCTGTCGCTCGACGGCTTGGTCGAATCCATCGGCCTCAACGCGCAGGCACCCTACGGCGGACTGTGCGTCGCCTACTTCAACGGCGACTACCCGACCGCGCTCGACGACTACGAGACCGACTTCCTCAAGTCCCTCACCCCCGAGGACCGTGTCCGTCTGCCCGAATTCGCGCTCTACAAGAGCAAGTACGAAGGCAACGAGTACACCACCGCGCCGACGCAGCAATAACGGCGTTCCAGCACCACAGACCAATCCCAATCCCGACACAACCCAACAAGCATCATCCAAGAAAGGTACGTCATGCCACAAGCATATGAAAACGCCGGTGTCAGCGTGGAAGCCGGCTACGAGGTCGTCAAGCGCATCAAATCGCACGTCGCCCGCACCAACCGTCCCGGCGTCGTCGGCGGCATCGGCGGCTTCGGCGGCCTGTTCGACCTCGCGTCCCTCGGCTACAAGGAGCCCGTGCTGATCTCCGGCACCGACGGCGTCGGTACCAAGCTCGTCGTCGCCAAGATGGTCGACAAGCACGACACCATCGGCGTCGACTGCGTGGCCATGTGCGTCAACGACATCGCCGCCCAAGGCGCCGAGCCGCTGTTCTTCCTCGACTACATCGCCTGCGGCAAGAACGATCCGGCGCTGCTCGAACAGGTCGTCTCCGGCGTGGCCGACGGATGCGTGCAGTCCGATGCCGGTCTGATCGGCGGCGAGACCGCCGAAATGCCCGGCATGTATGACGAAGACGAATACGATCTGGCCGGATTCGCGGTCGGCGTGGCCGAAAAGTCCGCCATCGTCGACGGCTCCGGCATCACCGCCGGCGACGTGCTCATCGGACTGCCATCCACCGGCGTGCACTCCAACGGCTTCTCCCTCGTGCGCAAGGCCCTGTTCGAGCAGGCCGGCTATACCGTCGACACCGTGCTCCCCGAACTCGGCGGAGCCAAGCTCGGCGACGTGCTGCTCACCCCGACCAAGATCTACGTCAAGACACTCAAGCCCCTGTTCAAGGCAGGCGTCGTCAAGGGCGTCGCCCACATCACCGGCGGCGGCTTCATCGAGAACATCCCCCGTATGATCCCCGACGGCCTCGCCGCCGACATCACGCTCGGATCCTGGCCCGTCCTTCCCATCTTCGACGTCCTGGAACGCGCCGGCGACATCGACCACAAGGAGATGTACAACATCTTCAACATGGGCATCGGCATGGTGCTCGCCGTCTCCGCCGAACGCGCCGACGAGACGCTCGCCCTGCTCAAGGACAACGGCGAAGCCGGATATGCGATCGGCACGATCGTCCCCGACACCGACGGCACGCAGATCACGCTGAAGTAAGCATCCACTCCCGCACTCCCCACTGATGGGGAGTGCGGTCACAAGCGAATCCGGGGGTGGCCGGCAAGCCCCCCAGTCCGTCTGCAACGGACAGCCCCGCCAGCGGGGCCTGAAGAAAGGACACATCATGGGTCAGAAAGTCTTGGTCATCGGCTCGGGCGCACGCGAACACGCCATCGCGCACGCGCTGCTGCGCGGCGACAGCGTCAGCGAAGTCACCGTCGCCTCCGGCAACCCCGGCATGGAACTGGACGGCATCCGCACCACCCAAATCAACGAATCAAACCACGCCGCCTTCATCAGCTTCATGCAGCACAACCAGTACGACTGGGCGTTCGTCGGCCCTGAAGTCCCCCTGATCGAAGGACTCGTCGACGACTTCGCCGCGGCCGGCATCAAGGCCTTCGGCCCCAACAAGGCCGCCGCCCAGATCGAAGGCTCCAAAGACTTCGCCAAGCAGCTGATGGCCCGCCACAACATCCCCACCGCCCAATACCGCACCTTCGACAACCTCGAAGACTCCGTCGCCTACGTGCGCGAACACGGCGCCCCCATCGTCGTCAAGGCCGACGGACTCGCCGCCGGCAAGGGTGTCACCGTCGCCATGGACGTCGACACCGCCATCACCGCTCTCGACGACATCTTCATCGACCACCGCTTCGGCAAGGCCGGCGCCAAGGTCGTCATCGAAGACTTCCTCGAAGGCCAGGAATTCTCCCTCATGAGCTTCGTCCGCGGCACCGAATTCTGGCCCATGCCCATCTCCCAGGACCACAAGCGCGCCTACGACAACGACGAAGGCCCCAACACCGGCGGCATGGGTGCCTACAGCCCCGTTCCCCAGATCGGCCAGGACGTCATCGACACCGCCATCGACACCATCGTGCGCCCCACCGTCGAAGCCATGGCCGCCGAAGGCACCCCCTTCACCGGCATCCTCTACGCCGGCCTCATCGCCACCGCCGACGGCCCCAAGGTCATCGAATTCAACGCCCGCTTCGGCGACCCCGAAACCGAAGTCGTCCTCCCCAAGCTCACCAGCGATCTCGGAGCAGCCATCAGCGCCATCCTCGACGGCGACACCCCCGCCTTCACCTGGGACAGCGACAACGCCACCCTCGGCGTCGTCCTCGCCTCCAACGGCTACCCCGTCAACGTCATCAAGGGTGCCAAAATCCCCTCCATCCCCGTCGACGACGCCTCCCACGTCTACTACGCCGGCGTCTCCAACAGCGACCAAGGCCTCGTCGCCTCCTCCGGACGCGTCCTCCTCATCGAAACCACCGCCCCCGACCTCAAGTCCGCCCAAGACAAGGTCTACGCAATCATCGACAAGCTGGACACGGAGGGAATGTTTTACCGCCACGACATCGGTGCCAAAGCGCTGAAGTGAGTTGTGCGGCGCATCTGCTGCGTTGCGGAGCGCTCGAAGTACCATCGTACGTCCGTCGCATTCCGCGCCTTGCATCTGCACCACACAACTCACTTCAGGCGGTAAAAAGCCGTGTATGGCATGCCTATGAAATTGCCCCCGCTAGTAGCGGGGGCAATTGCTATTTTGTGAGGCCTTACGGCAGATCCATGAAGTCGGTGTCTTTCAGATAGTTTTTGCCGGCCGTGATGTCGTACTGGATGAGCTTGTAATCGGTCATCAGCTGCTTGGTCTGCTCGTCGAACTCGTCCTCGGCCATCGGGTTGCCCGCCGCGTCAAGATAGATATCCTGCCCCTCGGGGATGCGGTCCCATCCCTGGATCTTGTTGACCACCGGCGGCTCCATGGCGGAGACCTTCTTGTGCATGAGCGTCAGGAACGCCAGGTACGGCGACACCTTCGCGTTCATGTGCTCCGCAGTCTGCGCCACGAAATAGTTCGGCGACGAGTACACGCTGTTGTCGACCTTCTTGCCCTGCGAGCCGGACGCCTTGTTGGACCATATGAAATAATCCGTCAAATGCAGCGCCAGCGAATTGTTCGTATCCTGGCTGGCGGTTTCGTAGATGCCCGGCAGATGGTCGCCATAGAACACGACCGTCACCGGCTTGTCGAGCTTGTTGAGCTCATCGAGGAAGTTCTTCGTCTCCGTATCGGTGATGCTCGCGCCCTTCGCATACGTGTCGATGGCCGTCACTTCGTCGGAGCCGAGGGAATCGGCGCCGTCGGCCGCGGTGGCCTTGAACTCGTTGTCGGCATACCAGTCGTTGTACGGCATATGGTTCTGCATCGTGATGATCTGGATGAACTGGTTCGAATCGGTCGAGCTGATGTCCTCCAACGCGCTCTGATACGTGGCCTTGTCGGACACGTACGGGGAACGGTCGATCTTGTCCCGATGCTTGATGATGTCGTCGCCCTGCAGCGTGTAGAAATGCGCGAATCCGAACTTCTTGTAGTTCGTCGCGCGCGAATACATCGACGGCTCATACGGGTGGAAGGCGATGGAGTTCTTCGGAGCCCCCCACATCTGGTTGATCGTCGGCGTCCAATGCTGCCCCGGTACCAGCTGCTGGTACGGGCTGGTCAGAGACGAGTCGAAATTCGCCATGCTCAGGCCCGACAATCCCATATACTCCAGGTTCGCGGTGCCGCCACCGTATCCGGACGACAGCATCAGACCGCTGGTCGTGCCGGATTTGATGGCACGGACCTCCGGAATGGCGTCCTTGTTGAGCTTCACACCGGGTACGCGCGCGGGGTCTGAGAACGATTCGGACAGCACGTAGACCACCGTCGAATCGGTCATGTTCTTCGTGCGCGAGGCGTTGATCTTCTCGGCGGCGGCCTCGTACCTCTTGACGACCTCCTTCATCGTGGCCTCGCTGTAATCGCTCGGCTCATCCATGATCGTCGGGTTGAGCTGCCGGGTGAACGAGACCAGCGGACCGTTGCGCTGCGCGTCATACACGGAATCCCACATCGAAGGAGTGTCGCCCAGGGCCTTGGAAAAACCGTTCGCCCACGAGCCGACAGTGCTGACCTGGTCACAGTACAGGCCGAAGAACAACGACGGCAGCAGGAACACCATCAGACGGATTCCGGCGGCCAACCCCTTGTTGTCGAAACGGATCATGCGACCATGCCGGCCATCGACATGGTTGAGCACCACGAACAGTGCGACGAACACCAGGAACACCGCGAGTGCGCCGAGGATGATCCAATGGGCCCCCGGAGGGGTGAAACTCATCAGATTGCCGGTATTCGAGCCGAGGAAGCCCAGGTCGGACGGCAGAATCGCCTCATAGCGTATGGACACCTTGAAATGCTCGATGACGCCCACGATGATGGCCACGGCCAGCAGCACCGGCGTGGCTATCCAGAACCGGTTGAACAGCATGAGCAGCGCCAGATACAGCGCGCCGATGAGCAGCAGGTTCAGCACGAACACGAAGTTGCCCTTGGTCCACATCTTCGACACGAAACCCCAGCCCACGACGGGACTGGACAGCTGCACGCGCGTGCCGGACTGGCTGACGCCCCACTGCAGCGCAGCGACCGCCGCCATGTCGAACACCACGAACAGGACACCGTACAGCCAGCCGGGGAACGGCTTATACTCACGGCGACCGCCGTTTCTGCCGCCTTTGCCGCCGTTCCTGCCGGAAGAGGAGTCGGCCCGCTTGATATCCAGCACCTCGATCTCGCCGGACGGGCTGACGGCATCGGCCACGTTCGTACCGTCGTCGTTCTTGTCGTTTATTTCGTCGCTCATATACCCGCACTTCGTGTGATTCGCATGGCGCCATCCGACCCGTGCCCAATTCGTTATCGGCCATATACACGTCATCATGGTTCTTCCGCCACGTCACGCGCGGAAGGGAACGGCCATGCGCCGCCATGATGAATACCGAATGACATTCTAGTAAAGAACGACGACAATGGTACATCACGTTCACTGATATTTCCCTGAATCTCCCCGTATGAGACCAGTCTGAGACCCGTATGGGCCACTCGCCGCCCGTTGGAATCCGCGCGGAAGAGCCCCGCATGATCCGCATAAGTGGGCCCCGTATACAGCATCGGGCAATATCATCCCTGAGACGGACGAAAGGCGCCGGGTCATACCGGGTAATATCAACCGATGACACTTACAAGGGGGATGATCGCATGGAATCGTTGCCGAGTTGGGTGACGAGGTTACTGCATATACGACTCGTCTCAGGCCCGTTGCCAACCACGATATGGGTGATTGTCGGCGTGGGAGTGGCGATATTGCTGCTGTGGCAGGTCTTCAGGAGCGATCGGTCCAAGCTGGCGAGGCAGGTGCCCATCATGCTTGTCTGCGGTGGCTTCGGCCTGCTGGTCATGTGGCTGCTTTCCGAAAAAATCATGGTATTCGGCGTATCGCTGGGCTGGCCCGTCATCATGGCTGCGGCCGCGTGCTGCGCGCTGTTGGGACTGCTGGTGACGACCATCGTGCACGCCCGGCGCGCCCGGCGCCTGATGGCCGCGGTGCTCATCCCATTCGTGCTGGTCTCCACCGCGCTCCGTATCGACTCGATTTACGGGGAGTATCAGACCATCGGCTCGCTGATCGGCTATTCGTCATAATATCATCCGCTCAGCACGTCGCACATGCAGAAGGGGACCCTGACCGTCGATGAATGGCTGCGCGAGGTGCTCGATGGCAAACTGCCGCCCGCCGCCGCGCACGGCAAGGTCTATTCGGTGGACATATCCAACACAGCCTCCGGATTCCGCGCGCGTACCGCGGCCGTCTACATGCCGCCAGCCGCTCTGAGCGACACACCGCCAGAGCTGCCGGTACTCGTCATGCTCGCCGGGCAGCCGGGCAATCCGGACCGCGTGTTCTCGGCCAGCGGCATCGCCGCGATCCTGGACCAGTATGCGAAGGCGCATCACGGTCTGGCGCCCATCGTCATCTCGCCCGACCAGAACGGCGACAACACGGTGAACAGCCTGTGCGCCGACACGACCAAGGTCGGACGCGCGGAGACGTATCTGACCGTCGACGTGCCACGGTGGATCAAAGCGCATCTGCCCGTGTCCCGGCAGGCGCGGGATTGGGCGATCGGCGGGTTCTCGCAGGGTGGCACGTGTGCCACCCAGTTGGGACCGCGGCACCCGGACATATTCGGCTCCATCATCGCCGTGGACGGCGAGCTGAAGCCCACCGCCGGATCCGTGGAGCATATGGTCGCCGAATATTTCAACGGCGACCGCAGCGCCTATGAGGCTCAAGTGCCGGCCAACGCCATCGCCGACCACGCGCCTTCCAACCAGATCATGATTCTGGGGGCGGGCAAGCGCGACGCGAGATCCATAAAAAACGTCATCGTCAACGGCCAGGCCGGTGTCAAGGCCGGCATGCACGTCGTGAAGATCGTCGTGCCTGACACCGGCCATGACTGGCATTCCGTCAACGCGACATTGGAGGCGGCCGTCCCCTGGCTGTGCGCGCACCGCTGGGGTCTGGGCGAAACGGGCCTGACATGGTCCGACTATCCGAGAATCGAGGTTCTGCAATGAGCGACACGCAAGTCGAACCGGAGAGCGGCAAAGAAAGCCGCCGCAAATGCCGTACCCACGGCAGGATGCATGCCTTGGTGCATGACGTGAGCGTCTGGATTCACGGGCATCGCCTCGCAGTGACGTTGTCCTGCACGTTCGCGGGGCTCAACATCGCCATGTGGATCGGCTTCGCGCTGGCCGGCCGTCCACTGCCTCTGCGCAGCCTGCGCACCAGCCTGCAGGAGTTCAACCTGCTGCATCTGCTGGCCACGCTGCTGCTGACACGCGGAATCCTGCAGCTGCTCGTCGACACGATCGCGCTGTTGGTGATGTTCTCCATCGCCGAGACGCTGCTGGGCCGCCGCCGCACCCTGACGGCGGCCTTCATCTGCACGCTCGCCGGGACGGCCCTGGGACTGCTGCTGTGCGGAGGCATCGCCCAACTGTTGCAGGGCACTCCGGTGGTGGGCCGCATCCGTTTCGCGCTCAGCCCGCTGACGCTGGGCGTGGGCGCGATGATGGCGGCCAGCGCGTTCACCCGCCGCCTGTGGAGGCGACGCATCCGTCTGATCGGCTATGTGTCCATTATCATGGTTGTGATGTTCAGTGGTAATCCCGGTGACTACTGCCTGCTCGCGGCGGCGGGATTCGGCCATGTACTGGGCGCGCTGGCATCCAAGCGGAAGACCGTCCGACAGCTGGACGACACTTCGGCGGCGGATCCGCTGCACTGGCAGCTGAGCACGTCGTACGAGACCCGTCGCGTGTTCGCGGCCATCGCGCTGGTACTCACGCTCGGCCCGATCATCGCAATCTCCTCACCAACCCATATCGGCCCGTTGAGCTCATTGGGACTGATTATGAGCCCGGCCTCACCCGATGACGGCAAGCTCGCCTCCTGCCTTGCCGGCATGGCCCGCACCGACTGCTTCTTCCAGTTCAATCTGCTGCAGGTGTCCATGCCTGGGGCGGTCCTGCGTTCCCTGCTGCCGACCGCGGTGATGCTCATCATGACCTGGGGCCTGTATCGTGGCAGGCGTCTCGCCGCATGGGCGTTCATCATCGTCGGGCTGGGGGAATCCTGCATCGCGATGCTGTACTATTTCGTGGCGCCTCTGTCCCACGCGCCGCAGGGGTTGCGTTCCCTGCTGCTGCACGGCGCGATTCCGGCGAGCATCGCCAACGTGCTGTTGCCAATGGTGTTCGCCATCGCCGTCGCCTGCTCCATGCGCCACTTCCCGATCCGCACGGACGCGGGGCGTCTGCGGCGAGGCAGCGCGGCGGTCGTCATCGCCCTGGCCGTCTGCATCGCGGCGTATCTGGGCTTCGGACTGTTGCGCCCCGGCGATTTCCGGCCTCCGGCGACATGGCATAGCCTGATGCATGAGCTGCCGTCACGGTTCATTCCCATCGGGTTCCTCAACCGCAGCAGGCCGTCGTTCCTGCCGCGTACCGTGGCCGCATCGGTGGTCGATCAGGCCGTGGGACTGGTCTTCTGGCTCGTGGTGCTGGTCGTCGCGGTCCGATGGATGCGTGAGATCCTGCTGGTCGACGGACGCGCCCGCGCCAACGCCGGCCGCCTGGTGGAGCTGGATGGCGAGTCGATGAGCTTCATGACCACGTGGGAGGGCAACCACTACTGGTTCTCCGCCACCGGACGGTCGGCCATGGCATACCGGGTGATCCACGGCATCGCGCTGACGACCACGGGCCCGTTCGGCGACCGTGGCGAATGGTCGTCCGACCTGCGCGAGTTCGCTCGTTTCAGCATGCAGCAGTCATGGTCGCCCGTGCTATACAGCGTGCATCGCGAGCAGCGCGACCAGCTTGCCGCCATGGGCTGGTATTCGCTGGAGGTCGGCAGCGAGATGGTGGTCGATCCCCGGCAATGGAAGACGACCGGCAAGAAATGGCAGGACATCCGCACCGCCATCAACAAGGCGAAACGTTCCGGCATCAGCGACGTGATGTCGACCTTCAACGAAGCCCCGAACGACATACGCGAACAGATCGAGGAGATCTCCGAGCAGTGGGCGCAGCTCAAGGCACTGCCGGAGATGAAGTTCACGCTGGGCGGCGTCGAGGAGCTGCACGACCCGCGCGTGCGCATCCTGTACGCGATCGACGCCGAGGGGACGGTGCTAGGCGTGACCAGCTGGCTGCCGACGTGGCGCGACGGGCGCATCATCGGCTGGACGCTTGATTTTATGCGGCATCGCACCGACAGTCCGAACGGCATCATGGAGTTCCTGATCGCGCGCATGGCGGAGCGGCTGCGTGACGAGGGGCTGGAGCACCCCGAGTGCGCCGTCGAGTTCATGAGCCTGTCCGCCGCGCCGCTGGCCGGCATGAACCCGCAGCGCGACAATGCCGACGAGACCGGACATATGGATACCGGCACCGTCATGCTGCAGCATGCGCTGCAGATCGTGGCGGATTGGATGGAACCCGCATACGGATTCCACTCGCTGTTCAATTTCAAACGCAAGTTCCAGCCGACCGAGGAGCCGGTGTACATCTGCTATCCCGATCCGGCCGTGCTGGCCCAAATCGGACTGGCGGTCGTCCGCGCCTACGTGCCGTCCCTGACGGCGAAGGAGGCCATGGGCATGCTGCGCACACTGCAGCGGTAGCCGGCCATCCGGCCTTTCATGGGTTCCGGACAATCGCCGTGACGCGCCTGTGTGCACGGCAGGGTTGCCACGCATAAAAAACAACAATCGCAGGATTTCACCATCCCAACCGTCCTCCCCGGCAGCCCTGCGACGCATTTTGGCGTGTCTCCCATAAGACGCATGTTCGGCCGATGACGATGATCGTGCACCCGCCGCGTGAATCCGGATACGGTCGGCGTGTCCATCATCTTGCCCGTATATGCGTCCGGCGGGATTTCGCAGTTCCATCGCGGACGAGCTCAACTGTTACACGGGTCAAGCGTCACTGTGCGTGGGTACCGTCACCGTGCGTGCCCTCGCAGCGTGACTGCGTCACGGAAATCATTGGAAAATAAGGGTTTCTACCGCCCGCGTCACTGTGCGAGCCCTCGCACGGTGACGGTACCCGCGCACAGTGACGGCCAGATCATCCATCAGACGAAACGGCATCCACATCGTGAAAATGACGCCATTCCAGCCCGGCCGAATCGGATGATTCGTTCCCCGGAGCCCGTCGCGAAGCAATCGGAGACTGCTCCGAAGAGCCCCTCACGGAATGATGCCCCTCCATGCGCAAAAGCGACGAGGCCCCCGCAAGAAGGCCCCGCCGTTGAAGGAGATATAGATAGAGATAGAATCAGCGCGCCGGCATCACGCCTTGGCGAACTGGTCGACGAGGGCGCTCATCCAATCGAGCAGGTTGGTGTATTCCTTCGGCATCTGCTCGGTGAGCTCGACGATCGGGACGTTGGCGCTCTTGGCGGCACCGGTGATCTGATCGGTGGTGGAGTTAGCTTCCTGCGTGTTGAATACCAGCATCTTGATGGAGCCGCCCTTGAGGGCGTCCTGGAACGCCTTGATGTCGGACGGGGTGGGCTCGCTCTCGTTGGCGGAGGCCTGCGCGTAGCCGGTCGGGGTGGCGTCCTTCATGCCCAGGTCGTCGGCGAGGTACCATGCGACGGATTCGGTCGCGGCGTACGGCACATCCTTGGTCTTGGCGGAGGCGTCCTTGATCTTGCTTTCCAGCTGATCCTCCTTGGCGTGCCATTCCTTATTGAGCTTGGCGTAGTCGTCCTTGTGGCTCGGGTCGGCCTTCTGATAGGCCGCGGTGATGGCGTCGGCGGTGTTGTTGCGCACCTTGGCGGAGAACCAGACGTGCGGGTTGTCGCCTTCCTTGATGCCGGCGGTTTCGGCTGCGGTGACCAGCGTGGCCTTCGTCGCGGATGCGGCCTTGGACGCCCACGGATCGTAGTCGGCGCCGTTCACGACGGCGACCTTCGCGGTGCCGAACTTCGCGACGTCCTGGCTGGTGGGCTCGTAGTCGTGCGCTTCGACGTTGGTCTTCGTCATGATGTTGGTGACGTCGACGTGGGAGCCGCCGAGGTCCTTGGCGACGGAGCCCCACTGGTTGATGCTGGCGACGACTTCGATGGTGCCGCTGCCGCCTTCTCCCCCGGCGGTCTTGTTGTCCTTGCTCGTTCCGCATGCCGCGACGGCCACCAGCATAGAGGCGGCCGCCACACCCCCGACGGGGCGCCCGATGGTAGATGAAAAATCATCCGCGC
>OAUR01000232.1_pt1 | contig 14822 bp, 13 predicted proteins | sample 1476311 | NCBI WGS metagenome assembly OAUR01 (sample SAMEA2580058, study PRJEB22360) | human gut metagenome | biome: human gut; feature: human-associated habitat; material: faeces | place: Denmark | collected 2008/2010 | reverse complement strand
GTACATTTTTTCCTATAAATACAAAACCACTAACTTTCCCCAAAAAAACACTTTTTAGAATACCACGAAAAAGTTTCATAGAGATATTTTTTATTATGATTACTTTATCATAATATCTAATTTGTTTGTGAAACCACATTTAATCCTCACATCCCATTTATTTACGAACTAACTTGTTATATTCTCGTGAATAATTATCAATATATGCTTCCAAAGAAAATTTTTCTAATAGTCTCTCTCTTGAATTCTTTCCCATATTATTTCGTAATTTATCATTTATTAGTAAGATTTCAATCTTTTCTGCAAGATCATTAATATCACCAACTTCAGCCAATAAACCATTTGAATGATCATTTACCATTTCGCAAACTCCACCATGTCTATATCCCACGATTGGCTTTCCTGATGCCATAGATTCTAAAACAACTGTAGGAAGTGGATCAGGGTTAGTACTAGGCAAAACAAAAATATCAAATAAATTGTAAAAAGCTTCACTGTCAGTTCTATAACCCTTATTGATAATTCTTTCTTTAAACTTTGATTTTTTTATATCGCTTGCTAATTTATCTTCTCTCCACTCTTCTCCTTCAAATGCTGAACCGATAAAAACAGTGTAAACATTTGGATATTTTTCCATAACTATATTAGCAGCTTTAAGAAAATCTCCCTGTCCTTTCCAGCTATTCACTCTACCTGTCATACCGATTATTGTTGATTCTTTGGGTATACCAAACTCTTCATACAGATAATCGTAATTCTTTTGAGGTTTAAATCTGGTACTATCTACGCCATTATAAATAACTTTTATATCATTATCTTTAAAATATCCAGACGATAACAAGTGTCTTTTTACTGCCATAGAATCAGTAATAGTAATACTTGAAAACTTAGAAATACACTTACTTGTCATTTTAAACATGAAATTGGGTGTAACAATAATCTCGTGTATACTCCATAATAAAGGCACTTTTAATTTTCTGCTCACATAACACCCTTCCATAGTAGCAGCTGTATTTGCATGAACAATATCTACATTATTTTGTTTCGCCTTATTTGTTATAATTTTTGAATACTTCAAAAAATCTGCGCAATATTTTAATACACCTACAGGATTAAAATATTTCCTCCTCATAATCGGATATGGAACAACTTCTACATGAATATTTTCCTTCTCTAACGCCTCTAATAAAACACCTTGCGAAGGCAAAATTACATAAGGTTTAAATTTTTTTTTATCTAAGTGCTTCAACAGATCCAATAGAACTTTATCCGCTCCATACATCTCTGCCCCGGCATGCAAAAAAAGTATATTAATCATTTATTTCTCCTCTAGATTAAGACCATTAATTTTTAAATTCCATAATATTCACTCATAAAATCAGATGTTTTTAAAACTCCTTCATTAAGAGTTAATCCTTTTAATAATCCAAAATTGCGTTCATATCTCGTCATATCTAAAAAATTAATTGGCACATCAACTTTTCTGCCTGGAATATATGAAACATTCAAAGATTTATTTAAACATGATTCAATTGTTTTTATAACTTGATTAATACTTGTTCCATATCCACTTCCGAGATTATATAGTTTATCTTTATGTTCTCCAAAAGTAATTTTTATCATAGCAGTAATAGCATCTTCTATATAGATAAAGTCTCTAATGATAGAACCGTCACCATAGACAACTATTTCCTCATCTTTAAGAGCCTTATATACAAATGTTGTAACTACTCCTAATAAGCCATTGGGCCTTTGATAAGGGCCATAAGGATTAGCCATTCTAATTATTCTGTAATCTAGACCGTACATTTCATAGTAGAGATACAACAATTTTTCAATTGTTAATTTTTGTACACCATAAGATGTGATAGGGTTAGTTTCCATAGTTTCAGATAGCGGACAATTTGATGATTTACCATACACTGTTCCCCCGGAAGAAATAAAAACAATTTTTTTAGTTCCAGTTTTAACGCATGCATCTAATAATTTTGCAGTCATTAAAACGTTGGCATCTAATTCTTCAAGAATATGTTGGTTTGATGTAGTTGGAACTGTAGTACTAACTAGATGATAGATTATTTCATGATCATTAATTAATTTTTCAAAATCAGTATTTGAGTTTAATTGCGACTCTTTAAAAATAACATTCCCTTTTTTCAAATGAAAAAACTCTTTCTTTGCATCCACCACAGTTATTCTATCTCTTGAATTTCGAGCAAGACTTTCAGCTAGATTGGTACCTAAAAATCCTGCTCCGCCTAATAATAGTATATTCATTCATTAATCCCCTACAAAGTTGGTTTAAGTATTTGTTAATTTTGTGAAAACTTTTTCATATTGATCACTAATTATTTCCCAAGTATAAAAATTTGATACTCTATTTTTTGCTTTGCGTCCCAAATCAATGATTTCTTCATCACCTAATCTCTCTACTTCATTTATTAGTTCTGATAAAGATCCTTCTTCTTTTTTCCAGTATAATGCACAATCTTCTGCAACTTCCCTATTAAATCCAACTTCAACAAGCAAATTTAGATTGGTACTGCCTAATGCTTCTATAAGTGAGGGATTTGTCCCACCAACAGTATGTCCATGGAGGTAAGCAAAAGCATTCTCTCGAATTTTTTTTAATAATTGTTGATCATAAAGAGTTCCAACAAATTGAATTCTTTTATCATTCTTAAAATGAAGTTTTTGTTCTAATTGATTTAGAAATTTCTCATTTGCAGTAGTAATAATAGCAAGCTTCTTATTTGAATTTGAAATCATAAACTCTCTAATCATCTCTTCAAAAGAATTCTCTGGTACAAATCTTCCAACCACAAGATAATAATCTTTAACAGTTAAATTTTTTTCTTTATACCAATTAATTAACTTAAAATCATTTGAATCCAATTTACTTAGCGACAAGTCAGCCCCGTAAGCTATATAAGTTGTCTTCGGATTCGCTTTTTTTATCCCTTTTCCATCATAATTCTCATGTATATATTTTTCGATATTAATGGAATCACAAATAACCAGGTCAGAAAACTTAACCATTCTTTTTTCCGAAAACTTCCAATACCTACGTATTGGAAGAGACCATTTTTCACGCATCCACTCATGACCATCTGGATTCAAGAAAAGTTGACCACCAAGTTCATGGATTTTTTTATAAAAATAGCCAATAAAAGGTCCCACTCGACAAGCTAAAATGTACACAATAGGTTTTTCGATGTTGTGCTTATCAATATATTGACAGCAATTTGATAAAGCTTTCAAGTCATAATATATTGCTTGAGCGGACCCAATATTAGGTATTTTTATTTTGAAACATCTTGCGTTGTGATATAGAAATTCTGATGAAGAGATCTTTGTGACCCCATTAAGTTTGCTTTCGTCCATACTTCCGTCACCATTACCTTTACAATAAACAAAATAGTTAATTTTGCTATTATTTTGATGATATTCAGTTAACTTATCAACAAACGTTTCGTATCCCCCATATGCACCTAAACTTTTTGCACCAATAATAAAAACATTTTGTGCACCCTGATCATGTTTCATAATAAAACTCCTAATCTATATGATTTTTTCCAAATGCAAAAGTTTAATTATTTAGGCTTTCCTGATAATACGAGAAATACCATTCGGCAAATTTTTTCAAACCTTCTCTTAAACTTGTCTGAGGTCGATAATCAAAGTTACTCTCAAAGTCTGACATATCAGCATAAGTAACTGCTACATCACCAGGTTGCATAGGCACAAGATCCATATAGTTATTTAATTCAAAATCTTTATCTATAACTCCTGCCAAAATCAGTTCCTCTGATAAAATGTTTACAAAATCCATTAGATTTACAGGTTCATGATTTCCTATGTTATATAGTGAATAAGGAGGTATTGGTAACCCATCTTTGCCTAAATTTTTCTTGGGAGGGGCTGAGATTACACGAAATACTCCTTCAATAATATCGTCTATATAGGTAAAGTCTCTCTGACAATCCCCATAGTTAAAAATTTTAATTCTATTCTTATTGATAAGATTATTTGTAAAATTGAAATATGCCATATCAGGTCTACCAGCTGGACCATAAACAGTAAAAAATCTTAGACCAGTTACTGGAATATTATAAAGTTTTGAGTATGAATGTGCCATTAACTCATTAGACTTTTTTGTAGCCGCATAAAGACTGACTGGACTATCTGCTTTATCCTTTACGCTATAGGGTACTTTATTGTTCAACCCGTAAACACTTGAGGAACTAGCAAATATTAAATGCTTAATGTTTTCTGCATATTCCCTACAACTTTCTAAAATATTTTGAAAACCAAGTATATTCGATTCGATATAAACATTTGGGTTAGTTATTGAATAGCGAACACCTGCTTGAGCAGCGAGATTAACAACCACAGTTGGTTTCCATTTCTCGAAAGCATAGCTTACAATTTCTTTATCTGCTATATTTCCTTTTACAAAAACAAAATTATTGTATTTTTTCAAGTTAGCTAATCGATATTCTTTTAGCGACACGTCATAATAATCGTTCAAATTATCTATACCAACTATAATACAATCCTCATATTCTTTTAAAAGGCGTTCAACAAGATTTGAACCAATAAATCCAGCGGCTCCCGTAATTAAAATCGATTTTCTCATATAATTCTTCCTCTACTAATTTTAAATTTCCAAAATTGATCGTGCAGGATTTCCAGCATAAATCATTTTATCTGGAACATCTTTATTTACAAATGAATTTGCTCCTATAACAGAATATTCCCCGATACAAATTCCACCTGCAACTACAGAATTCGTATAGATAGTGGCCTTTTTTTTTATATAGGGATAATAATTATTTAGCTCATCTTCGTGAATAACTATAGTGCCATTTGAAGCACCGATAGTCACACCTTGGTAGATAACTACTTCATCTTCAATTACTACTCCTCTTCCTATAACAATATTTTGAGGATGAGGAAACTTCACAGAAGGAGATATTATAGCACCTGAAGAAATAGAAATTGACCACTTTTTTAGTCTTCTGATACAAATACTTTTCACTAAAACATTTTTTGTAGACCCATATAGCCAAATTAATCTTCTGGGATTTATAAAAGGTATCAGTAATATAAAAAGAAAATATTTTATATGGTATTTCATTATTTACCTCTCCTTGGATAGTTTTAAAATCCATTCACTTCTATTTTTAACGTGAACTAGATAACATTTATATAAAACTACCTATTTAATTTGTTTCTAATTTGATTAATTTCATATTTGATCCAGTTTTTATAAAGAAAACATACACTCGAAGAAGAAATAAAAAAGACAATGAACTGAATCCAGAGATTTCTCGTAAGTACAATTAAAGATACTAACAAAAACAGTAACGAATTAATAATCATTTTTTTCCAGTCAATTTCATATCTATTAATGGATCTGCCATAAAAATATCTTGTAAAGAACAAAACACTAGATCCCAAAATTTGACTGATAATAATACCCCACAGTCCAAAAAGATGTCCTAAAGCGACTGCACCCAGTATATTTACAAATCCAGAAAGTAATGTTGTCAGGAAAATTCTTGAGGTTTTATTGAATACAGAAAAAACATTACCTATAAGAGTTGAGGCGTTATTCATTAAAGTTGAGTACATAAGAATAGGTACCAAGACAAGAGATTTAGAAAAATCATTGTTGGTTACCGTATGAAAATATATGCCTATTAATGGGAGAAATATAAACGCAGCTCGAAAAAAAATATTGGTGACATCTACAATATTTTTCTCAAAACGTTTTGTCCAGTTTTCTGCCCCCGCAGTTTCTACAGCATCTTCTATCATTGTCATATTTACGATAGATGAAATTTGCAAAATAATGGTTGAAAATTTCATCGCAAAAGCGTAGATACCATTCTCTGTAGACCCGATCGTTGTGTTAATATAAAATCTAGAAAAACTTGATGTAAACCAACCAAATACTAAATTCAAAATTAGAGGCATAGAATAAGTTAGTAATATGATAGCTTGTTTTCTAGAAAAATTCCGGAAAGATATATAATTATATAGTTTAGATCCCAAAAATAAACTTAGGGCATTGCAAATATTTGCAGCTATTGTGGATAATAACATTCCCATTAAACCAAAATCTTTCCAAATCACAAATACCAGTATTCCCAATAAATTTATAAAGGAAGAAATAACGCCAGAGAATGCAAACACTGCTGTATTTCTAGTAGCTCTTGTCATATAACCTAATAGTGTAATAATTGGCATGAAAATAATCATTAATACATACAGAAAGCTTATAATATTAGTGCCGTATATATTAAAATACATCCCTAGCATTATTATAAAAGCGATACTTAAAGTTCCACAAGAAATAAAAGCTGCTGTAGAAATAATTTGATTTAATTCTTTTTTCTCTGCTTTTAGTCCAAATCTAAGTACTGCTTCCCAAATAGCAATAACTGGTTGAAGCAATCCAGCAATTGTTTGTTGAAAATCATATTCCCCTAACTGACTCGCACTTAGATATGTTGCATATATTGGTATAATGATAAACCCAAAAATTTTCGACGAAAAATTTCCTGCTAAATAAATAAGTGTTTTTTTTACCAAATTATCAGTCTTATGTTCCAACGAAATGCCTCCATACACTATACTTCCTATATTTGAAATACATAATCTTAAAAAGCCCCATTCGGTTTAAAGATCACGTTTATAGTCTTCACTATGATGCTTAAATCAGTTAAGAAGCTACATGTTTTGATATACTTTAAATCTAAGTAGACCATCTCATTAAATCCAACATGATTTCTACCACTCACTTGCCAGAATCCCGTGCAACCAGGTTTAATCAACAATCGCTGACGATCATAATCCGTATAATCTAAAACCTCTCTTGGCAACGGTGGTCTTGGTCCGACTAAACTCATTTCTCCTTTTAGTACATTCAAAAGTTGTGGTAATTCATCAATACTAGTTTTACGAATGAATTTTCCTATCTTAGTGATTCTAGGATCATCTTTCATTTTAAACATAGCACCTTCTACTTCATTATGTTGTAGTAGCATCTCTAATTTTTCTTCAGCATCCACACACATAGAGCGAAACTTGTACATCTTAAATAATTTTCCATTTTTTCCCACACGTTCCTGCGAAAAAAAAACGGGTCCTTCTGGTTCTTCTTTTTTTATTTTATAAGCAATAACTAAAAAAAGAGGTGATAAAAGCATCATACCGACAATACTACCAATGATATCAATGATTCTTTTTATGAAAAAGTATAAATATTTTGATTCAACGTCATCTTTGCAAAGGTAGATTTGATGTTTACCTTTTCTTATTACTTTCCCCTCATTAAGGTTAGATGCATCCAACTCATCCATTATTTTACCCCCTAAAATAATCCAAACTTTTTCTTTTTTATTATTGCGTATTCCGGATACTCAATTTGATCTCCATTTATCAAATCTTTTGCTACTTGTTTCATTAAAGCAACTTTGCTTTTATCAAAATCTTTTGCGATTTGCTCATAGGTTTCTTTCATATAAAAAGAACGTTTCTTGACTCCGTGAGCATCGGAAGCTACCATCTGTACCAAATTGTGCTCAACCATTATTTTAGATGTTCTTTGAATGTCTTTCCCAAAGACACCCACATAACTGGGAGCGGTCAGTTGTGCCAAACATCCCATTTCTAAAAACGGGATCAGGTTGTTTGGATCTTTTCTGAAATAAGCATTTCTTTCTGGATGTACGATAACTGGAATTTTACCAAGGCTGTTCAACTCAAAAAAGACTTGTTCGGAATAAGTTGGTACTTCCATTGTAGGAAACTCTATCAAAATATACGTATCGTAAAGATCCGTAAATAGAATATTACCGTTACGAATATCCTCAATTAAATCTCCCGTTATCCTAACCTCCTGCCCCTCAAGTACAGTCAAAGGCAAGTTCCGCGCATCCAATTCTTCTTGTAAATAAGTAACGAGAGAAATGACCTCAGACTTTGGATTGCGGTATTTTCCATTATTATGATGCGGGGTACAAAGGATATGCGTGATTCCTTGGCTAATCGCTTTTTCGGCCATAGCGATGCTCGCACTGATGTCTTCGGCCCCATCATCAATTCCTGGTAAAATGTGGCAATGTAAATCAATCATTTCTCTCGTCTCCTTTAAACTATTTAATTTCCATAATAATAGTAGTAACCTGAATCTTTCGAATGTTCGGCACCGTTATAAACGACACCAACAATTCTTGCTTGAACCATATTTAAAAGATCTCTCGCCTTTGTTAAGGATTCTTTACGAGCAACGTTTTCTCGAACCACTAAGATCGTCCCATCTGCTTTAGATGCCATAATTTGTGCATCGGTAACTGCTACAACTGGTGGCATATCAAAGATAACCACGTCGTAAAGATTTTTCGCTTCTTCGATTACTTGGTTCATTCGTGCTGACCCAAGTAGCTCGGATGGATTTGGTGGTTTTGGTCCGCTGGTTAAGACAGACAAATTATCGATCACCGTTTTTTGAGCCGCTTCGAGGACGCTCGTTGAGGTACTTAATACGGTACTCAATCCACTCGCATTGTTTAAGCTAAATGTCTTGTATACAGTAGGCTTCCGCATATCCGCATCAACTAACAATACCCGTTGTCCTGATTTTGCAAAAACAACCGCTAGATTAGCTGAAGTTGTCGATTTGCCTTCCCCTGGACCAGAAGAAGTAACAACAATGGTCTTAATTTGTTTATCTGCTGAAGATGCAAATTGAATGTTTGTACGAATCGTACGATATTGCTCTGAGATTGGCGAAGAAGGATCAATTAGCGTGATCAAACTTACTGCATGTGTCTGTGTCCCAGTACGTTCTTGTTTTTTTGCCATCATTGTTCCCTCCTAGACCCGACTACGACTTCGGCGTGATTCTGCCGTTTTGTCGCCTTGCGGTTTCTTAATAAATGGTGCACTTGGTTTTTTCTGAATGGTTGCAGCTAATTCTTTTGGTGACATTTGCGGAACAGTACCTAATACAGTGAAGCCTAATGTTTCGGTTACAAATTTATCATCTTTGACAGTTCGATCTAGTAGCTCCAATAAGAAGGCTAAACCGACACCGACCATGATACCTAATACCAGACCAATGGCTAAATTTAGTTTGTTATTAGGTGAAACTGGTGTAGTGCTAGCTACCGCACTTGAAATGATTGAGATTTTATCAACATTCATGACATCTTGGGCATTTTCTTGAAAGACTAATGCAGTCGTGTTGGCAATATTTTGTGCTGACACTGCATTGGTACTGGTTGCCTGAATGGAAAACATTTGTGAGTTCTGTGATTGGTTGATTGAAATGGACTCCTTCAATTGTCCTACAGTCAAATCAAGATTATTTTCAGACTCCAGACGATCTTTTACTTGTGTCATAACTAGATCACTGACGATCATATCCTTATAGGTGTTGATCATTTGCAGGTTTGTATTCACATCGTTGGCATTGGTAGTTTCGGATTGAGGCAATGTCACAATCAACTGGGCTTGTGAACTGTATTTTGGTGTAATGACAAAGAAGGTAAATATCCCTGCTAAAGCTAAACCAGCAAACATTGAAATAAAAATAGCAGCTAAGTGTTTCCGTAGAATTGCGAATATTTCTTTCAAGCTAATTGTTTCTTCCATCTTTTCTCCACTTTCCTATTCATTCTCTAGATTTAGTTGAGCTTTCAACTCTTTTTGAACTCTTGCTAGTTCCTCATCACTCACACGCTGATACGAGATACCATCTTGCATGAATCCTTCACCTTGAAGCTGGTCTTGTTTGATCGTTTGAAACGCACTGCGATAATTCATTGCCAATGTCCGCATATCATCAAAACTCATATCAGTTTTCATATTGTTCTCAACTGCATTCAAGATAGTCTGATATTGACTAACCCCATCTAGACTAAGAACTTTCTTTACGATTGCTTCAACCATCTTACGTTGTCGGTCTTGTCGCCCATAGTCTCCATTGGGATCATCATATCTCATTCTTGAATAAGCGAGTGCTTGTTCTCCGTTTAATTTTGTACGACCAATTGTAAAATCAAAGCCATCTTTTGAAAAAGTCAAATCATTATCAACTTCAATACCGCCGACTGCGTCAACTAATTCTTTCAAGCCTTCCATATTAAGGGACACGTAATGATCAATTGGAATATCTAAAAACTTCTCAACCGTGTTCATAGACATGGCTGCCCCTCCAAAGGCATAGGCATGATTGATTTTATCTGTTGTTCCATGTCCTACGATATCAACATAGGTATCGCGAGCAATACTCACCACCGTCGTCTGATTGTCTTGAGGACTGATGGTCGCCACCATCATGGTATCAGAACGGCCTTGTTCGACTCTGCCTAAATCACCGGTATCGATCCCCATCAGTAAAACCGAGAAGGACTCTTGTTGGGATAGATTGACATCATTTTCACGTAGGCGATCTTCTCGATCACGCTCAACTGATTGATAGGTTTCGTTAATTGAGTTTGACACATCAAAATATAGTTTAGCAGCAACACCGATCAATCCGATGACTAACACTGCAACGATTGTAAAGATAATTAAAAAGATTTTTTTTCCTTTTGACATTTGCTTTCCTCCAGTTATCTAAAATTTCCTTCAGCACGATTCAACTTATCTAATAGTAAGACGCTGAACTCATGTCTGTTCCAGTACCGTCTCCTGTTGATGTATCGTCAGAATAACTTTCAGTTGAAGCTGAGGGAATATAACTGGTATAGCCTGTATACCCCATTTGTGCCGCAATTGAATTAGCGGATTCTGTAAAAGAATCTTTGAGTACTTGATTTCGCACTTGATTGATGCTATCAATCAGAGCTAAATAGCCATCCAAAGTCACTTCGCTAGTTACAACATTTTCTTGCAGCATAGCATTCAAGCTGGCTTGAATTTGAGTAATGCGATCCAATTGAGCGGTCGCAAACTCTAAATAAGCAGAAACAAGGTCTTTCCATGGACCATCTTCAAGAAAATTTAAATCCTCACGTACATTCCCTAAGTCCGTTTCTTTTAAATCCTCTTTAATAGTGACATTGTTCTCAGCAGCTTGCCAATTCGAAACACCTTCAGTAAACAACGCTGCTGTCTTAGCTTGTACTTTCACTTTTGCCTCGATCTCTTTTAGTTGATCATCCAGCGCTTGTTTCTTTTCTTGAATCTCAACAGATTCGCTCGGCAATGCGCTCTCTTCGATTCCGTAATCATCTGCAGATACTTTTACTGCTGATAGTTTCGCGACAGTTTTCAAAACCTCTTCTTCGCTAAGATCACTTCGTAAAAACGTTTGCTCTTCGTTGCTGTACATACCAGCAATTTCTCCGGACAGTTCATTTAAGCGCTCTCGCTCGCTTGCAATCGCTGTCTGTGCGTATTCGACTCGTTGCTGATATTGTCTTTGGTTATTTTGTCGGTAACCTATCAAACATATTGCGATGGCTCCGATTCCCACAGCTAACACAGTCAAAGTCTTTATTAACGGCTTTCCCATGAACACACTCCCTAATTCAATTGTGCTTGTTTAAGCATTCTGCCTTCGTCTCACATAATAAAGGCAATTCTAGTTTATTATAAGAGAAATGTATCATTAAATAAAGGAAATTCCTGTTTTTTCTTTTTTAAGGTATATTTTTCATCAATAAAAGGCTTATTTAATGGCAAATATCAGTTATTTTAAATATACATAAATAACGTGTAGCATACTTGACAGTTTTTTTAAACCCTCATTTTAAATAATAAATAATTCAGTGATAATCGTTATTCTCATCGTCTTTGAGAGTTGTCACATCATAGAAAAATAACCTCGAGTGATTATATTCATTCATTTTCTCAACATCTTTTCATTATAAATAGAAAACATGAGAATTTCAGAAAGAAAAGTTAAATACTTTTGTTGTTATTATAAATCGGTTTGGCAAAATTGGATAATTTTCTTGGGGCACTTAGGGTTTCCTTCGCGGTTACTATTTATTTACACCAATCGTTCCTGTAAAAATTATAAGTTATCTTCCGTAAAGTGACTTTCCTCTTCACTTCCGTCCCCTTTCATCTTCTATTGGTTCCCCCGAAACATAATTAATCATTCAACTTTTATTTTTACGCCAAAAAGTTATTTCCTTGACACCTCTTTTGCTATTTAATTTCAATTTATTTTATTTTAGATGCTGAAAAAACGTGTTTCTACCTATATATATGCCGAACGACAGTTGATTTATAGAAAATGCACAAAATCTTGCACAGGAACAGGTATAGATTTCACCAACCGATGAAATACGTGATTTGTTTTTTCTTCCCTATCTTCATTAAGATGAATAAGTAAGATTTGCGATTTTATTCATGAAAGGAGCCACGTCTTGAGAAATTTTCAAATTAATTTTATTACCAACACTGCAACGATTCGATGGATGAAAATTTTGATGGCATTCGAGAAAAATTATCAATGTTCGACTCAAGGTTTGGCAAAGATTTCAGGAAGTACCACGCGAACAATCGTTACGGACGTGACGGATCTAAAAGAGTATTTTGGCGACTGTTTATCGATCGACTCTTCTCACAAGGGGTATATTTTTTCAATCAAACATTCCGCTGTGTATTTAACGAAAAAACGTGCGCTGATTGCCGATGAGATTTTGTTCCATATCATCGAAAGTATTTTCCACAACGATCTTTATAGCTCATCAGAATGGGCCGAGAAGTACCATATATCAGAAAGCACTGTTCTTCGCTATTTGCGGAAAGTACAACCTATTTTTTCTTTCTATCGTTTGGAGATCCAAACCAATCCTATTTGCTTTATTGGTGAGGAAATCAATATTCGTAAGTTTTTCCATGATTTCTATTATGAATCGGAGATTACTGCTCATACGATTTTTCCACCGATCGCCATCCAAAATATCACTGCCAGTGCTTTTTCAAGATGTTACCAACTTGACCAGCATGCTTGTTCATTTGGTGAATTCAATTATTACTTGTATATCACCTTTGAGCGCCATTGTGCAGGTCAACGTATCGAGTTGCCTAAGCAAATTAAAAAAATATTTGAACAGTATAATGATTTTCGGCTATTTTCTGAAATCAATGAGACTGTGAGTGAGCAATACCAAAAAGAGCTTCCCTATGAGGAAGTCCTTTATTTGTTCTTACTAGTGAAAACCCGTCGCTCAATCAGCAATTTAGCGATCGAGCAGACCTTTTGTAGAGAGTATAATCATTGGCCTGAAATCAAGCAGCTTGCGGCAACCTTTGTCAAGGATTGCTTGCCAGATACACAAGATAGCGCTCGTGACCGACTCTTAGTGGAGTCCTTTTTTACGGTAGCAAAAATCAAGCAATTATTATCCCCCTTATTAAATCATATGATTTCTGATACCGTTCAATTTGTCGAAGAGGCATATACGGATGATTACCATCTATTTAAAAACTATCTGTTGACGCAACCATTAGCCAGAGAAATTTGGGACAGTAACACACTGGAACACTTAGGAACGAGTCTTACGATGTATGTTACTTCTATTAAATCTTTGTACTGGCAAGCAAAGAAAAATATCGCTTTTTTATTCGAAGGCCCCTTTTATTTATGCCAATTATTAAAATGCAAATCTGTTCGTTATTTGCGCAGCTCTCGGACCTTTTATTTTCCGGACTCCAATGAATTGTCCGCAGGCTATTTGGAAAAAAATCAAATTGATTTGATCGTTACCAACTATACGGAATATATTACCGAATATGCCCAAGACATTGATTATTTGCTATTCAAAACCTTTCCCGATGAGCACGACTGGGAAGCATTAGAAGAGAAATTGAATGCCAATTTCAATCCTTGATAATCGTGCACCCTCTGTTCTCCTCCTTCTGACCAAGCTGTTCAAAAAATGCTCCTGAGAACGATCGTAAGAGCTTGTGAGCAGTTTAACAATAAATCCAGAGCGGTATCGATCGTGTCAGCACTGACGCAGCGATACGCTCTCTTCTTATGCCTTCCTCCATTAAAAGCAAAAAAAGAAGCAGCCACTTCATTCAGTGAGCTGCTTCTTGCTAGTTGATTGATTAATCGAGGATCGTTACTTTTACTTGACGACGGCCCCACTGGATACATTGTGCGACGTTATCAAAGTGAACATCAATGATGTTTCCTTTGATCGCGCCACCAGTATCAAGCGCTAGTGCTACGCCATAGCCTTCAACATTGACTAAGGTTCCTAAGGGAATCACGCTTGGATCAACGGCAACTGCCATTGGATTTTTACGTAAGTCTGTACCACTTGCTGTAAAGAAACTAGAGCCAGCTTCTTTATACGAGTAAGCAGTTGATTCCATCATCAATGCCCGACCGCTGCTTGTATTGCTGTTGTTGCTATTGTTATTACTGTTGTTACTTGTATTGCTTGAGCTGTTAGTTGAGCTATTGTTACTGCTTGAAGAGCTGCTCGATGATGAGCTGCTGCTTCCAGTCGTATTGCTGCTCGATGAAGCAGACGCTTGTGATTCAGAAGCGCTTGAACGTTCGGCAGCCTGGGCTGCTTCTTTTTCAGCTTTTTCTTTCGCTGCTTCTTCTGCTGCTTTTTCAGCAGCTAAGCGAGCTGTTTCAGCTTCTTTGCTGGAAGCAATTTGTGCCAAAGTTGCTTCGTTTTCTTTCAATTGGGCTTGTAGATTCGCAATTTTTGAATCCAGTGTTTTGGCTTCTGATTCTAATGCGGTTTGATTTTCTTTCAATGATTGCTGTGTTGACTGTGCTTTTTCTTCTAAAGCTTCCAGCTTTTCTTTTTCTGCTGTCAATGAAT
>OAUR01000230.1_pt1 | contig 14854 bp, 12 predicted proteins | sample 1476311 | NCBI WGS metagenome assembly OAUR01 (sample SAMEA2580058, study PRJEB22360) | human gut metagenome | biome: human gut; feature: human-associated habitat; material: faeces | place: Denmark | collected 2008/2010 | reverse complement strand
CTGGCCGCCGTGGGCGCCGACGTCACGCTGGCCGACATCGCACGCTTGTGCGACGCGTTCTACATCGGCGGCACGAAGGTGGGCGCGTTCTGCGGCGAGGCCGTGGTGTTCACGAAGCCGGGGCTGGACGACCACTTCTTCACGCTCATGAAGAAGCGCGGGGCGCTGCTGGCGAAGGGCCGCTTTCTGGGTTTGCAGTTCGACGTGCTGTTCGACCAGGAGGACGGCGAGCTGCGCTACCAGCGCATCGGGCGTCACGCCGTCGAGCTGGCGCAGCGCATCGCCGAGGGCTTCCGCGCGAAGGGCTACGAGCTGGCCATCGACTCGCCGACGAACCAGCAGTTCGTGGTGCTGGATGACGAAACGAAGGCGCGCCTGGCCGAACATGCGTCGTTCGGTTTCTGGGAGCGCACGCCCGACGGCCGCACCGTCGTGCGCTTCGCCACCAGCTGGGCGACGCGCCCCGAAAGCGTGGACGAGCTGCTGGCGCTGCTGTAGAGCCGCTTGTCATCCTGAGCGGAGCGCCGCCAGGCGCAGAGTCGAAGGATCCGCAGCGGCGTTAGCAGGAAAGCTTCCAGCTGGCACCGCACGGGATCCTTCGACTCGCTTCGCTCGCTCAGGATGACAATCTAGGCGCTACGGCTGCGGCACGAGCGGCGGGAACTGAGGCAGCTTCGGGGTTCCCATGCGCAGGCTCAGCTGCACCTCGCAGGGCTTGCAGGCCTGGCTCAGCTCCACGTCGCTTTGCACCGACATGTACATATACGTATCGATAGCATCCCAACCCGTGATGTGCATGAGCAGGCGCTGCATCTCCTTCGAGACGTTCATCAGAGCCTCGTCGAACTCCTGCGCGCTGGCGTTCACGTACCACTTGCCGTGCGGGCCGAACGTTTCCAGCACGGGCCAGTTCAGCTCGAAGCCCTTCACCAGCGACACTTTCACCGTGATCTCGGCCGCAATCTCGATGCCCGTGCCGCACAGCTCGGCATCGCCCATGGTGGCGTGCACGTCGCCCATTTGCAGCAGCGCGCCCGGCACGCGCACGGGGAAGTACATACGCGTTCCCTTCGTGATCAGCTTGTTGTCCAGGTTGCCGCCGTGCGCGCCCACGAAGCCGTCGATGACGTCCTCGCCGTCAGGCGCGGTGCCGATGACGCCGATCATCGGATCGATGGGGAACTTCACGCCGTTGAAGTCGGCCATGCCGTCCTCGATGGGGATGATCTTGCTGCGGTAATCCGTCGTTTGGTACAGCGGTCCGCAGTGGTCGTCGGTGGCGATTACGCCGTGGTCGGCCACCTGCACGTCGTAGATGTCCACCACCAGCACGTCGCCCGGCTCGGCGCCCTCGATGTACACGGGGCCGGCCGCCGGGTTCGTGAACCCGTACGAGAAGTTGAGATCCTTCATGGTGACGTCTTCTGTGGGGATGCGCCCGGCGAAGCAGTCCTGCGTCTTGAACAGCAGCACCTCGCCCGGCTGCGCGGTCGCGCACGGCGCGTTGTCCTTGGAAAACGCCAGAACCTGATCGGTGATAACCTGCATGAAGCCCTCCTCGTCGAAATCGATGATACGATCAGTATATTCCTTTGTCGTCGTCTCGTGCCATCCCTAACCAAGAGAGCTATCCAGTATACTTGCGTGCATGAATGGAGCATTGGACATACTCAAAGTGCGGATATGGTGCGCAGTGGGGTTCACCAGCTATTGGGCCTGGCTGTTCCTCTTGCTTATCGCCCAGGTGTTCGGAGCACCACAGCAAACACCCATAGGAAACGTATGGCTTTGGTGCACCGTCGCCCATATCGCATCCTTGATCCTTCTGGGCTTGTTGGCTCCACGGCTCTCGCCGTATTGCAACAACGCAGTCGTCACCGCAAGCTCCCCGGCAATCATGGCCGGAGGAACGGGGCTGCTGCTCGCAGGCATCACCGCGAATTCCACGATCTCGATCCTGCTCGCGCTCATCTTCGTAGGCATAGGGACCGCCGGCATGGTACTGTGCTGGGGCGAGGTGCTTGCGGCACTGAGCTTTAAAGGAGAGCAGCGTGCGCTGATACTCTCCTGCATGATGGCGAGCATTCTCGTCTATCTGGCATTCTCCTTTCTGCCCACCGAGGCTCTCTATGGCTTCCTGTTCCTCATGCCGGCCATCGCCGCTGTTCCTCTACAAATGTGCATACGCACGCTCGACCTTCATCGGAGCATAGAAGAAGACCGTTCAGAACAACCCGAGAAGCTGACCTCGAGATTTGTGTTGTTCTGCCTGATATATTCAGTGCCGCTCGGATTCTTTCAAGTGAGGTACACCGTGGATGGCGGCCTGGGCGCTTGGGTTCCCGTGCTGGTTCCTTCGCTTTTGGTTCTTGCCGCCATTGGCATAGTCGACCATATCTTTGAACGACAGCGAGGCTCCAACTTCCTGCCAGCCATCGTCATACCCGGCGCCATTGCGGGCCTATTTATGCTGGCAGCTTTCAACGACAACGATGCCCGACCTGCCGGTGTTCTCATTTTCTCAGCTCAGCAACTGCTCACGGTAATGCTGTACGCGCGGTTCGCTTTCATGGCCAGTCGCAAGAAGAACAACCCGGCGACCGTCTTCGCACTGGGCGTTGGCGCAACGGACGCGGGCTTTGTTCTAGGCATGCTCGCCGGAGAATCACCAACCGTAAGCGCATGGCCGCTGGATCTGACCTTAGGTATAGCTTATATTGTCGTGCTCGGAGGCTTTTTGGCAACCGGCGTTTTCCAGCGCAAAGACATCGGCTCCGAAGATAATGCACAATTCGCTACGGCTATCGATTCGCGCAACGACCTCAAACGCGAACTGGAAGCAATATCCGCAAAGTACGGTTTGACCGCCCGGGAAGAGGAAGTGCTCGGACAGCTGCTTCACGGAAAGAGCGCTTCCGCGGTTGCCGCAGATCTGTTTCTGTCTAAGAACACCGTGCGCTCCCACATCGCACATCTTTACCAGAAGATGGACGTCCACACGCGCGACGAGCTGATCGAACTTATCGACGCACAATAACGTTCCTCTTTTCCCAATCTTTGTTTTCATCCCTCACCTCCACTATGAGACGTATTCCCAGGTCAATCGTCTCATACACCCCACATGGCATGGAAATCATCCACCCTGCATGAATACAGCATGCCTGCATGAGCTTCATCCTCGGATCTGCAGGTGAAGGGGCGGTGGATTCAACGAGTTTCGCGATCCGCCGTACTAGCAAAGGAGGACATCATGACGTACGCACTGGATCGCAGGAAATTCATCGGAGGCGCAAGCGTGCTGGCAGCCGCTGGAATGCTGGGCATAATGGCGGGCTGCTCGCCAAACGGTCAGGCGAGCGCAGCTAAGGAAGAGGCCAAGCAGCAGTCCGCCCCCGACGAAACGCGCGAGTACGACATCGCCATCGTAGGCGCGGGTGCCGCCGGATTGGCAGCCTGCGTGGATGCGGCGCAGCAGGGCGCAAAGGTCGTCTGCATCGAGCAAAACCTGCAAGCCGGTGGCAACTGCACCGGCGTCGAAGGCTGCTTTGGAATTAATTCAAGCATGCAGAAGGAGCTGGGAGTCGATGCCGACCCCGGATCGACCATCCGCATGGAGCTGCAGGCATCCCAGCTGAAAGCAAGCGGCCCGGGATACGTTGACATGGTGCATGCTTCGGGAGAGAACATCGACTGGCTCGTCGAGAATGGAGTCAAGTTCGGAGGCGTGGACGCCGACAAGGGCGATCTTATGGTATTCCATCGCTTCGAGACCGGCTCGGGGCAGGACAGCTACGTGGTGCCTATGGCAGCGAAAGCGGAGGAGCTGGGAGTCGAGTTCATGTACGGATCCAAGGCTCGAAGCCTCGTTTACGAAGAGGGCGGGCCGGTTACCGGCGTCATCGTCGAAGCAGATAAGTCGGTTATCCAAATTAACGCAAAAGCGGTCATGCTGGCAACGGGCGGCTTTGCCGACAACGAGGAGTTCATGGCCGAAGCAGGACTTGACGAGACCAAGCGCAAGCAGGGCGGCGTTCCCGGGCACGACGGATCAGGCCACATCATGGCGGTCGAGGCCGGCGCGAAAAGCTGCCGCGACCATGCCGCTTTCCTGGTAGCCGACTTCGTGCAAGGGCTTCCAGGTTACTACGAAGATGGCAAATGGTGCTTCATGATCGGTGTCGCAGCACCCTACGCTCTATGGATCAACGAGAACGGCGAGCGCTTCATCAATGAGGATTGCCCGGCCACGAACATCATGCTCATGTTCGTGCCGTGCCTCCGAAACAAGAGCACGCACGTGGTGATGGATTCAGCCATGCTGGAGCAGTACATGGCAGGTGACGATGAAACGCAAAAGCAGCTCGACCAGGGAATTAAGAGCGGCGAGATCGTGAAAGCCGATACCCTTGAGGAGCTGGCGAAGGCGGCGGGCTTCGATGCGAAAACGTTCGCTTCGACGGTTGAAGAGTACAACGGCTTCTCCGAAGCAGGATCCGATCACAACTATGGCAAAGACCCCTCGATGCTGATGCCCCTTGCACAGGCCCCGTTCTACGCAATCCGCATCGTTGGCGAAGTCAACACATCTATTGGCTCCATCAGCACCGACCGCACGTTCCACGCCGTCGACTCAAACGACGAGCCTATTGAAGGCCTGTACGTTATCGGCGTCGAAGGCGCCATGCTATGGAGCGACGTATACACCATCAACGTCTCCGGCGGATGCAACGCCAACAACGTCAACTCGGCACGCACTGCAGTTCGAAACGCAGTGGAGACGTTGCTCTAAGCCAGCTTGCAGAACAAGCTCGGACCGATCGCGCAAAGCCCTTGCCGCTTCCCTCCCCGGCAAGGGCTTTCGCGAACCCTACGCCATCCCCAGCCACGTGGCGAACTTCGGCACGTAGCCCATGACGAATATGATGATGATAAGCGCCGGAATGCCGAACTTCAGCCACAATTTCGACCAAGCCGGGAATTTCACGCCCTTGCCCGTGTCGGCCTCAGCCAGGAAGTTGTCCCAGCCCCAACCGCCCTTCGTCACGCAGAACAGCACGTAGAACAAGCTGCCCAGCGGCAGCAGGTTGTTCGACACGATGAAGTCCTCGATGGACTGGATGTCGCCGATGGCCGGAACCTGCACGCCCGCCAGCACGTTGAACCCAAGGGCGCACGGCAGGCTGAGCACCGTCACGATGATGGCCGTGCGGGCGACCGCCGTCTTGCGCGTCCAATTCCATTTGTCCATCGACCAGCTGATGAGGTTCTCGAACACCGCGATGATGGTGGACAGCGCGGCGAAGCTCATGAACACGAAGAACAGCGCGCCCCACAGCTGCCCGAGCGGCATCTGGTTGAACACGCTGGGCAGCGTGACGAACACGAGTCCCGGACCGCTGCCCGGTTCCACTGCGAACGCGAAGCACGCCGGGAAGATGATGAGACCCGCCACAAGCGCCACCGCGGTGTCCAAACCGCAGATGCGCAGCGCCTCGCCGGTGAGCGAGCGCTCCTTGCCGATGTAGCTGCCGAAGATTTCCATGGCCGAAATGCCCAGCGACAGGGTGAAGAACGCTTGGCCCATGGCCACGTACACCGCGTCGCCGAACGTGGCCCATTGCTCAACCGTCGTCGCGCCCGCGAACAGCTTGCCGAAGTCGGGAACGAGGTAGAACTTGAGGCCTTCCAGGCCGCCCGGCAGCGTGACCGCGCGCACCACGAGCACGGCCATGATGGCCAGCAGGCAGATCATCATCACCTTCGTGATGCGCTCGACGCCCTTCTGCAACCCCAGGCTGCACACGAGGAAACCCAGCACGATGACCACGAGCATCCAACCCACCAGCTCGGTGGGGTTCGCCAGCATGTCGTTGAACACGGCGCCGACGCCCGCGCTGTCCAGGCCGTTGAACGCACCCGTGCCCATCTTCACCACGAACGACAGCATCCAGCCGCCCACCGTGGTGTAGAACATCATGAGCACCATGCAGCCGATGTAGCCCCACCACGAAAACCAGTGCCACTTGCGCGACGGCTGCAGCGTGTCGAACGCCACCGCCGAGCTCTTCTGGCTGGCACGGCCCACGGCGAACTCCATCACCATGACGGGCAGGCCCAGGATGACGAGGAACACGAGGTACATCAGCACAAACGCCGCGCCGCCGTACTCGCCCGTGATGTAGGGGAAGCGCCACACGTTGCCCAAACCGATGGCGCACCCCGCGGAAATCAAGATGAAGCCCAAACGCGAGCCGAACCGTTCGCGCTTGGCGACGCCCGCTCCGGCCTCGTTCGCCGCGCCGACCCCCTTGCCGTTGCTCATACCATACCTCTCCCGATGACTCTTGTACGAAATTGCCCGTAAAAAAAGCGTTACGATTGTAGCGTAAGAATCGTAGGGATGAGGCTTTGACCGCTATTTCGCAGCGTTTCGAACGATGCTGCTGTCCCGATACGCTCTGCACGCGCTTACGATGATGCCGCGCGAAACCCGTCGCGGGCGCATTATAATGATGCGACGCAGCCTCGGGGGTCACGACGGAGGAGATATGGGGAACACCGACAAGCAGCATGGCGCAGGGCAGCTCGGTTCCGACCGACGCTACCTTGTCGCCGTCATAGGCTTCACGTGCCTGTACGCCGTGTGCGTGTCGTTCTTCTATTCCAGCTGGCTGGTCGGACGGCCGGGCTTTGCGCCCACGGCGTTCGACAACGTGCTGAACCCCTCCATCCTTGCCGCTTCGCTGCTGTTCTCGCTGCTCGTGCGTTCGAAACTGCCCCTCGGCCGCACGGCATACCTTGCGGCGGGCTACGCCGGGTTCGCGCTGGCGTTGGGCGGCACGTTCTTCGCCGCGACGACTTCGCTCGACCCTGCCGTCGTCACCGCTTCGGCGATAGCGGCCGGCATCGGCATGGGACTGGTCATGCCCTTCTACTTCGAGACGTTCGCACGCTACTCGTCGCGCCGCATCGCCATCGCGTTCGGCATCATGTCGCTGGGCGGCATGGCGGCGAACATGTTGCTGGGGTTCGCGCCCGACGCCGCTTCGCTGGCAACGTACACGGTGCTGCTCGGCGCCTCGGCGCTGTGCCTGGGCTTCGCGCACCGTGCGGAAGCCGATGGAAGCGAACGCCGCGATCCCCCGTCGCATGCCCGCGGCGCGCTCTCGAAGCACGATTTCCTCAACGTGTTCCTCGTATCGGGCGTGTGCACGTTCGCGCTGTCCATCGTGTACGGCATCCTCGATACCGCGGCAACGGGCACCAGCGCCTCGCCCGCCGCGTCGATCCTCATCTCCCAGTTCGGAGGCATCGCGGCGGCCGCAGTGTTCCTCGCGTACTTCGGAACCCGTTCGAAGCCGAACCCGTCCATGCTGTTCAACGTGGTGTTCGGCATCCTAGCTACCGGCATCCTGTTCCTGCCGTTTTTGTCGAACGACTACGCCGTGTCGCTGAACATCCTGGCAGCCGCCGGATGGAAGCTCGTCATGCTGGCGCTGTTCTACCTCGTGGTCACCACCTACGCGCACTGCCGCACGAAGCTGCTCGTGGGCATCTCGCTGGCGTACGCGCTGCCGCGCTTCGGCCTGTTCGTGGGGCAGAACGTGGCGCAGCTGCTGGGCGTGGGCAGCACGGCCGATTTCGTGCGCACCACGGCGGTGGCGTTCTTCTTGCTGTACCTCATCCTCATGGTCATCTGGATGGTGAACTCGCACGAGCGCAAGCGCGCCGAATCGCAGGCGCGCGCGGCGGACGAGCTGCTTGGGCGTTTCGCGCAGGAGCAGGAGAGCGTGCGCAAGCTGCGCTGCGACGCGCTGGCCGACGACCACGGGTTGACGAACCGCGAGAAGGACATCCTGTACCTGCTTGCCCAAGGGCGCGACCTCGCGTTCATCTGCGAGACGCTGTTTTTGTCGAAGAACACGGTGAAGAGCTACCAGAAGACCATCTACGCAAAGCTCGACGTGCACAGCAAGCAGGAGATCATCGACCTCGTGCATGGGAAGCCCGACGGACCTCGCCGTTAAAGCAAGCTCATCCTGAAGCTCGCCTTAACGATTCCTCTCCCATAACCCCTGGTCGCGCACCCCACCTCAAGGGGGGTTTCGCAGTTTCCCGCTTCGGGTGGGGTGCGCGCGCCCTTTTGCGTCCGTATGGTTGATTCCGGCAGATGCGCTTCGGCGCGTCGGGCATGGGAATCGCGAAGGATCGCAAAACAGAGGAGGCTGAGCATGGGGAACATCGCATCGAACGCAGCAGGAGTATCGCGTCGCTCGTTCATCACGGGAGCGGCGGCGGCCGGCGTGCTGGCAACGTTGGGCTTGGCGGGATGCGCGCCGCAGGATAAGCAGACTGCATCGGCGGCCACAAGCGGCGCCGACACGAAATGGGATGAGGAGTGCGACGTCCTGGTCGTGGGCAGCGGGTACACGGGTCTGGCCGCGGCGCTTGAGGCGAAGAACGCCGGCGCGGACGTCAAGGTGATCGAGAAGACGGCGCGCGTCGGCGGCAACTCGGCGCTTGCGGCCGGCGACTTCGCCGTGTGCAACTCCAGCGTGCAGAAGCGCGAGGGCGTGCAGGATTCCGTCGAGCAGTACGTGGACGACATGATGGTGGCGGGCCTGTACCTCAACGACAAGGAAAAGTGCCGCGTGATCGCCGAGAAGTCCAACGAGACGTGGGAGTGGACCATCGAGATGGGCGCCACCTGGGCGAAAAACGACAACGACGAGTACTTCCTCTACCCGTACGGAAGCCACACCGTCATGCGCTCCATCGCGCAGGGCGACGGCGGCGGCGCGAACGTCACGGGCCCCTTCGCCGAGAAGCTGAAGGAATTGGGCGTCGAAGTCGAGACGAAGCGCATGCTCACCGAGCTGGTGAAGGACGCGAACGGCCGCGTGATCGGCGCTATCGTGCACGACAAGCCCAGCGGCAACGACGTGGAAAGCGGCACGCCCGTCGCCATCAAGGCGAACAAGGCCGTCGTGCTGACCACCGGCGGGTTCGGCCGCGACCTGGCGTTCCGCCAGGCACAGGATCCGCGTCTCGACGACTCCGTGGATTGCACGAACCAGGAAGGCGCCACCGCCGAAAGCCTGCGCGCTTCGGTGGCCGCCGGCGCGATGGCGGTGCACACCGACTGGATCCAGCTGCTGCCTTTCATGAGCCCGGACGAGCAGGGCTACGGCGTCGCCGCCTTCTACACCGACGGCCAAGCCAGCTATGCTCCCACGCTGGACGTGGCCACCGGCAAGCGCATCGTCAACGAACTGACCGACCGCAAGCGCTACGCCGATGCCATCCTCGAAACCGGTCAGCCGTGCGTGCAAATCACGTGCAAGAAGGCGCTGTACGACGGCGGTAGCGGATTGGAAGGCGCGCTGAAGGCCGGCATCACCACCGAGTTCTCGTCCATTGAAGAAGCGGCCGAGCACTACGGCATGCCCGTCGACGCCGTGAAGGAGGAGATCGCCCGCTACAACACGTTCGTGGAGAACAAGCTGGACGAGGACTTCATAGCGCTTGCCCCCGCCGCCCCCAAACCCAGCGGGGACCCGCCGTTCTACGGCGTGCGCCTGTGGCCGAAGGTGCACCACTGCATGGGAGGCGTGAAAACCGACCTCGAGTGCCGCGTCGTCGACATGGACCTGCAGGTCATCCCCGGCCTGTATGCAGCGGGCGAAGCAGTGGGCGGCATCCACGGCGCGTGTCGTCTGGGCTCCTGCGCCACGGCCGACTGCCTGGTGAACGGCCGCATCGCCGGCCAAAACGCCGCCAAGGAGCAGAGCGCCTAGCATCTGCGCGATGCGGCGTGCCGACCCCCGCTCGCACGCCGCATCGTTTGTCGCCCGAAAGCCGCGGTTTTGCCGCCAAGAGCGAGGCTTTCATGCGACAACGCGCCCCCTACCAACCAACTCGCGCCGCCCCGCCTCCCGGAAGGGCGACAAGCGAACCCCCGACCAAGCAGCGGCTCGAATAGAAGAACGAAAACAAGCGGAACCGCCGCGACCCTTGCTACTCCTCGTCGTCCACCTTCGTCTCGAACGTGAAGCGTGCAGCCTGCATCTCTTTGAGGTACGCCGAGCATATCCTCAGTTCGCGGCCGTCTTCGAGCGTGATGGCGAGCGAGCCCATCTTTCCATCCGTATCGAGTCGGATAAGCTTCATTGACGAGACCGACAGCGTCTTGATGGTCTGCCCGTCTTCCCCGCGCTCCTTGAATACGATCGGCTTCGTCTTCGTGAACCCGAATGCGTCGCGAATCTCCATCTCGCTCATGTCGGCCGTCTCAAACATCGTCATCACCGTTCCTTACCTCCGAGTATAGGGCGCCGCGCGTCATCCTCTCGATGCCCTGGAACGAAGGGTCGCCCACGCAACCCTCCGCAGCAAAAAAAACAACGATCCCTACCGTAGTATATAATCTTTTTAATCATTGATGACGAAGAGCTGTTCTAAAGAGCGCGCCCGCAATCGCCCAGATGCGAGCAAGGCCGAAGACGGGGCGAACGAGCTTCCCGCGAAACGCAGCAAACACCGCCGCACCCAGCGGCGGTTCCCCATCGTTCGCCTCGCGCCAACGATCATGCGCTGTCGAATGCTATTGTTCGAGAAAAATCGACACCACGCACTGACAAGAAAAACCCCCCCCCCCCCCGGGTCTTTTACCAAGCGAACGCCGGCGTTTGCGAGAGCCTCGCAGCTGCAAACACCGGCAGCACAAGGCAGCGCTACTTGTACGTGATCAGCACCAGACAGCACAGCAGGCTGTCTCCCATGCCGCTGGGCGACAACTGCACGTCCAGGATCTCGTAGCCCTGCTTCTGCATGAACTCCAGCACGCCGTTCAAGATGCGCGACGTGTTCTTGCGGCTGTAGCCGCCCGCCATTTCAAACGCGCCCGCGTGGACCATCCCGTCTTTCGGGCGCAGATCCATGTTCTCCAGATACGTTGCCAGCTTCTCCAGCGCTTTATCCTCGGCGCTCTTACCCGTACCCATGAATCCCATGCTTCAGACCCCTTCCCTTCTGCGACGCGCCCTACCAGCGCTTCGCGATCGTCACTTCGTTGCACCCGTCGACGTAGCGGTACGAATGCGCGTCCATCAGACGCTTGACCATCATGATGCCCAAACCCCCGATGGGAGTCTCCTCCACCGAGCGGGGAGCCTCGGGGTCGGCGTGCCCGAACGGGTCGAACGGCACGCCGCCGTCGCGCAGCACCACCCTCGCCCCGCACCCGTCGGACGCGAGAGACACCGACACCTCCACATCGCCCGACCCGGGGTCGTACGCATAGCGAGCCACGTTCACGAACAGCTCCTCCACCGCCAAGCGCAGCTCCTTGCGCGCCTTGGGCGGGCACTCCGTCGTTTCCAAAGCCTCCGTCAGGAACCGCTGCACGGCAGGCTCGTTGCCCAACGCCGCCTCGATGCGCATGGTGCACGTCTCCGCCGCCTCCACCTTCCTACTCCACGTCGAAGACGTCGATAAGACCCGTGATGTCGAACACCTCGCGAATGTCGTCGCTGGCGTTCACGATACGCAGAGCTCCTTCCGCGGCTGTGACCCGCTTTTGCGTGGCCACCAACACGCGAAGACCCGCCGACGACAGGTACTCCAGGTCGGCGAAGTCGAGCACCACCTTGTTCGTGCGCTCGAACACCGGCTCAAGAGCCTCCTCCAAATCGGCAGCCGTATTGGTGTTCAGATGCCCTCCCAACTTGAGAACCGCCTCGCCTCCGAAATAGTCTACTGCGATGTTCACATCCATGGTTACCCTCGATTCCCGGCCGCCGACGCCGCGGGGCCGTTTTCCTGTCCATCGTAGCGCAGCACCAGCAGCGTGATGTCGTCGGCCTGATCGGCCCCTTCCGCAAAGGCGCGCACGTCCTCCTCGATAACGCCCGACACGGATGCCGGGTATCCGTCGCACTCCCGCTCCACCAGCTGGAACAAGCGTTCGTCGCCGTAACAATGATCCGACGCATCCATGGCCTCGGTCACTCCGTCGGTGTACAGGATCAGGGAGTCGCCCCGGATCATGGTGCGCTCGAACACGCGATAGGGCACACCCTCGAAGCTGCCCAACAGCAGACCCGACCGGTCGCGCATCCACTCGACCGAACCGTCAGCGTGTCGGTACAGCGGCGGGTTGTGCCCGCCGTTGGCGTAAACCAATTTGCCGGATCTCAAATCCAACACCCCAAGCCACACCGTAACGAACATGCCGGCTTCGTTGTCCTCGCACAGGCCGTCGTTCGCTCGAGCAAGCACCTGGTCGGGCGAGAGGTCCTCGCGCAGGAGCTGGTTCAGCAGAGCCTTGACGCGCATCATGAACAGCGCCGCCGGTACGCCCTTGCCGGATACGTCGGCTATTACCACGCCGCAGTGATCCTGATCTATCAGGAAGAAGTCGTAGAAGTCGCCGCCCACTTCCTTTGCCGGGTGCATGGATGCCGATAGCCCGAAGTCATCGCATCCTGAGAACGGCGGGCGCACGGTGGGCAGAGCCGAAAGCTGAATGCGGCTGGCCACAGCGAGCTCGGATCGCGCCCGCTCGCGCTCGGCGCCCATGCGCGCGATGTCGTCCATGTGAGCCTGCAGCTCGTCGATCATGTCGGCCGTGCTGGCAGCCAGATCGCCCACTTCGTCTTTCGGGTAGCACTGCGAGCGGATGACGTCGGCCACGGCCGCGGACTTGCTGGCAGCGTAGTCCCGCACCTGGGAGCTGAGCGCTACGAGAGGTTTCACCAAGGTGCGGCGGAGCAGCAGAAGCATAGCCGTCAGGCAAACCGCGAACACGGCGAACGACACCACCACCGTGCTGGCAACCTGCGATCGCACTGCAGCTTCCAGCTCGTCGGTGCCCATCGACACCTCGTAAACCCAGGTCTGGCCGTCCACGGCAAAAGGCACGTACATAGCGTACGTTTCGCCGTCCGGCGCAAGGGCGGGATCCGTGCTGGGCTCGCCGGTTTCGACCGCTTCCCACAAGGCGGGGTAGTCAGCTTTGAGGCGCTGCTCCTCGTCGCCGAAGAAGTGAGCATCCACCCCGCGCTTCTGATCGCCGGAAATCCCCTCCGCAACGTAGAGGACGGTCTCGTTCTGCTCGTCCGGAACAACTACCGCAAGCCTCGACACGCTGAACGAAGCGCGCAGCCGGTCGAGCATCGCGTCCAGGGAATAGAGCGAGAGGGGTATGCTTTTTCGCTCGTACTCCGCCAGCATGCCGTCGAGACGATCCTGATCCTCCTCGGTCGCCTCCTCCTCCGACCCCTTGAGCCTGTCGACTTCGGCATTGTAAGCGCTTATCAGCCCCTGCGTTTCCGCGAGGCTCTGATCGTACGTCGTCGCGGGGTCCAACTCGTCAGCGTTGTCTTTCCACGCTTGCAATGCATCCGAAGGAAGCGCCTGCGGAGTGGCGTTCGCGGCGTAACCGCCCACCTGCCCCAAGCGGTAGGCTTCGGACTGCAGGAAGGTATCGCGCGTGCTGACGTACGCGAGTGCGCAGTTGAGCACCACGGCCACTACGGCGAACGCCAGGAACACGAGCGCCAGCTTGCGAATGAGCCTTCCCGCATGCCCATCGTTTCGGCCGGACGACCGCTCCACCCGCCTTTCGTCGTTTTTCACGCAGCACCCCCGCATCGCGTCTTCATCGCATATTCGTTCGATCATAGGCCGGTCAGGCGATCGCTGGCAAGGCGCGCCGAACGAACGACCATTTCCAGCGAACGAAGGACGAGTTCAGCGAGCGAAGGCAAACAGAGCGAGCGGCTCTCGCCGCACAGCGAGCGGCTGACCTTGGCATCGTGCATGATCGTTCGTTCGCCGGGATCGGTCTTTCGTTCCGCGCTGCTTGCCTTCGCGAAGGCCGTTTCTATACTGAAGGAATTCGAAACGTCCGGCACGAAGCCGAGCGCCCCCTGGACACGAGAAAGGCGGATAGGCTATGGATGACTCCAACAAAGACGATCACGCGAAGACCCTTCCAAAGGAGCACGACCGCGACGCGGCAATCGACGACGCGCGGAAGGCCCCGGAAGAGCTTGAAGATGAAGGCTTAGATGCCGTATCGGCCGGGTCGGGCGAATGGTCTCGTTTTGGGCCAGGCATCCCCCCGAAACCCGTACCCCTTCAGTAACAACTGCCCTTTGCAACCTGGCACCGCTCGTCATCAGGCACTTTCAGACGTCTGGTAGAAGCCGCACCCATACTTCGCCTCATCAATCCTCTACGATAAAGGACACGCTATGAGCAATCCAGCGCGTACCGGAACCCAAAAAGCCCTGCACGTCGTGTCCATCATCATGATCGTGCTCGGCGTGCTGGTAATCCTATCGGGCGCCTCCCTCATCGCGCTCGGAGTGTCGGCCGCCACGATGGGAATGGACCAGCCGATGACTTTGGGCGATACCGAGACCACGGCAGACACCACCTCCGTCGCTCTGGGAATCATCGTCCTCGCCATGGGCTTGGTTCAGCTCGTCGTCGCCGCATTCGGCCTGCGCGGCTCCAAGGACGCAAGCAAGATCGGGCCGTTTAGAATCCTCATCTGGGGCATCTCCCTGGTCATCCTGGCGACCATCCTGTACGGATGGTTTTTCAACGGCAACTGGTACATCCAGAACAGCCCTCTTCTGCTCATCGGCAACGTGATCTACCTGCTGGTGTGCTCCACCCTCGCCGACGCGGTGAAGAGGGAGCACGACCTGGGCATCGTGGGCGAGGCCAAGGCCGAAGTCGAGCGCTCGGGCAGCCAGAAGGCGCTGCTGGTCATCGGCGCCTGCACGTGGCTGGCCTACGACATCATGCGCCAGAGCCGCGGCATCGAGGCGTAAGCGCGAGC
>OAUR01000218.1_pt1 | contig 15964 bp, 14 predicted proteins | sample 1476311 | NCBI WGS metagenome assembly OAUR01 (sample SAMEA2580058, study PRJEB22360) | human gut metagenome | biome: human gut; feature: human-associated habitat; material: faeces | place: Denmark | collected 2008/2010 | reverse complement strand
TAACCCAGTCCCAGATCTTTTATTAGGCATTGCCCCCCCTGCTGCTGTATCTTTAGCAAATGAAACCACCGATACCCCAATCGTAGTTACCGCAGTCACTGATTTAGTTGGAGCGAAATTGGCCGATTCAAATGAAGAACCTGGTCGCAACATCACCGGTACTTCAGACATGGTGCCGATTGAGCAACAGATCAACTTGCTGTTAAGCATCGTGCCTGATGCCAAAACGATCGGCATTATGTATAACGCAGGTGAAGCCAACTCAAAAATCCAAGCTGACTTGGCAGAAGAAGCCTTAAAAGCTGCGGGCGTTGATGTAAAAGTATTGACCGCCAATACAACCAATGATGTGCAACAAGTAACCACCAGCCTTGCAAAAGATGTTGACGGCATTTATGTTCCAACAGATAATACCTTTGCCTCTGCTGCTGCAATCGTCGGCGAAGTGTCCAAAGAAACCAAAACACCGATCGTCGCTGGTTCCGTAGAACAAGTCGATGATGGTGCCCTAGCAACTTACGGTATTGATTATAAATCCCTTGGCATTCAAACAGGGAAACTAGCAGCGAAGATTTTGGATGGCGATGCAGAGCCAGCAACGACACCCGTTGAAACAGCGGATAATTTAGAGTTAGTCGTCAATGAAGAGATGGCTGCTGCTTTAGGGATTGACCCTTCCAGCATCACTGCACCAGAATAACCATACTAACTTAGATTTGAGGAAATCATATGAATTTAGTCGACACATTCTTGCTCTTACTACAATCTGCCACCTCTCAAGGGATCCTTTGGGCATTACTGGCGATTGGTGTATTTTTAACCTTTCGTATTTTAGATATCGCTGATTTAACTGCAGAAGGGAGTTTCCCCTTAGGCGCTGGGATCGCAGCAATCAGTATTACGAATGGTCTCTCGCCTATTTTAGCGAGTCTGATGGGCTTTGGCGGCGGCATGGTAGCCGGCTTAGTATCTGGTCTGCTGCACACAAAACTAAAAATCCCTGCCTTATTGGCGGGGATCATCACGATGACTGGACTGTATTCCATCACAAATCGTGTGATGGGTGCTCCCAACATCGCCTTGCTGGGGCAAGACACGGTCTTCACCCAATTTCAAGCCATGGGACTGACCAAAAACAATGCCGTGATTCTTGCAGGCTTTCTCTTCGCGGCAATCGTCATTTTGTGCTTGTTCCTCTTTTTCCGTACAGAGATCGGCTTAGCATTGCGAGCGACGGGCGACAATTTAGCTATGAGCGAGGCCAACGGCATCAACACTGATAACATGAAGATTATCGGCTATATGATCTCTAATGGCTGTATCGCCCTCTCTGGTGTCCTCTTAGCCCAAAACAATGGCTTCGCTGATTTGAACTCAGGGATCGGTACGATCGTGATCGGTTTAGCATCGATCATTATTGCAGAAGTTTTATTTGCCAATAAATCTTTGCTTTTGCGATTGATCACCATCGTGATCGGGGCAATCGTTTATCGCTTTATCTTGGCCGTCGTATTCGAATTCAATGTCGAGGCCAACGATATCAAATTGGCATCTGCAATCGTCTTAGTCATCTGCCTCTCCTTACCGCAGCTTCGTTCAAAACTAGGACTTAAAAAGATGCTGCCAAAAACCAAAGGAGGCCAATCCTAATGACTTCAGTCTTAACAATCGAGAATCTACACCAAACCTTTGAAAAAGGAACGATCAATGAAAACCATGTCTTGCGAGGCATTGACCTGACGATGAATGCCGGTGATTTTATTACGATCATCGGTGGGAATGGTGCTGGAAAATCGACCCTCTTAAACAGTATCGCAGGAACGATCCCAACAGAACAAGGAAAAATCACCTTAGGTGGGAAAGACATTACCCGTTTATCCGTGACCAAACGGTCAAAAGATATTAGTCGGGTCTTTCAAGATCCACGTATGGGGACCGCGGTTCGTTTGACCGTTGAAGAAAATTTAGCATTGGCTTACAAACGCGGCCAAGTCCGCGGATTTGCAACAGGCGTCAAAGCGAAAAACCGCGCGTTTTTCCAAGAGAAGTTAGCCAGCCTAAACTTAGGCTTAGAAAATCGCCTTTCTGCTGAGATCGGATTGCTATCAGGCGGACAGCGCCAAGCCATCACCCTCTTGATGGCGACGTTGCAGCAGCCTAAATTGATTTTATTAGATGAACATACCGCAGCCCTTGATCCTAAGACCTCATTGACGGTCATGGCATTGACCGATCAGTTGATTCGGTCCCAACAGTTGACGGCTTTCATGGTCACTCATGACATGGAAGATGCCATTCGTTATGGCAATCGCCTGATCATGCTTCATCAAGGCAAGATCGTCGTAGACATTGCCGGTGAGCAAAAGCAGCATTTGACGGTCCCTGAATTGATGGAAATGTTCCATCAAAATAGTGGTGCTGAGTTGAAAGATGACCAACTGCTCTTACGCTCTTAATAAGCAAAAAAGGCACGTAGAAAGAATCTCCTTTCTACGTGCCTTTTTGCTGTAATCACACTGCTTGCAAAAGCCTTACTTCGCTTCGTTTTCTGCAATGATGTCCGTTACCTTCATCAAGCGAGTCAATGTTGCTCGTTCGTCTTCTGCCAGATTGCTTTCGATGTATTGAATGGTTTCTGTCAGCTTGGGAATCGTCATATACTCTAACGCATTGACTCTTCGTCTCGTCCGTTCGATCTCATTGGCCATCAGTTGACAGGTTTTCTCGATCTCGGCCAACTGCAGCATCACTGGCAGCATTTGATCCAGATGGGACAACGAGAGATCCAGCTCACTGGTGGTACTCACAAAACCGTAGGAAAAATCATCATCCGAGCTTTCTTCTTCGTAAACAGGGTTCAACACTGGCACATCCATATTCATGATGGTTCGGCTTTGCACATCTAAGGTCACTTTATTCAAAGGGATCATAAAGGCTTCTTGCAAAACGACATCGGGAATACTACTAGAAGCCAGCACATACTCTTCCATTCCTGCTTGCAATGCGGTCTCCATCTTTTTACGAAGTTCCTGGTTTTTCTTTACTAGCTGAATGAACTGACGTACTAGCTCATCTTGCTTGTCTTTCAATAATTTGTGACCACGGGTTGCCGTCGTCAGCCGCTTTTTCAAACGACTTAGTTCCATCCGTGTCGGATTGACATTTAAGATCGCCATTAAGAACTCACATCCTCGTCCGTTGGGTAATAGGCGTCGATAAATTCTTCTTTGATACGGCTCAACTCTTGTTTTGGCAAGGTAGCTAATAGCTTCCAGCCTAAATCTAACGTTTCTTCAATCGTCCGATTGGTTTCAAATCCTTGATTGACGTACTCTTTTTCAAAAAGATCAGCAAAGCGCGCGTACTTTTTATCAAGGTCAGATAAGGCAGACTCCCCTAAAACGATCGATAGCTCTTTGGCAGCTTTCCCATCGGAATAGGCGGAATAGATTTGATTCATCGTTGCCGCATGATCGGCACGGGTCTTACCTTCTCCCGTTCCTTTGTCCTTCAACCGTGAAAGACTTGGTAAAATATCCACTGGCGGGTTGATATTGCGCTTGTAAAGGTCCCGCGACAAAATAATTTGTCCTTCCGTGATATAGCCGGTCAAATCAGGAATCGGGTGGGTTTTATCGCCATCTGGCATCGTTAAGATCGGTATTTGTGTGACCGATCCTTCTTTGCCCATCAAACGTCCTGCCCGTTCATACAGCGTCGCTAAATTGGTGTATAGATACCCTGGATAGCCGCGACGTCCTGGAACTTCTCGGCGGGCAGCGGAGATTTCTCGCAACGCTTCACAGTAATTCGTCATATCGGTCATGATCACTAAGACGTGCATGCCTTTTTCAAATGCCAAATACTCTGCTGCGGTCAATGCCATCTTAGGTGTAGCGATCCGTTCGATTGCTGGATCATTGGCAAGGTTCATAAACAAAACAGAACGATCTAACGCACCGGTTTTGCGGAATTCATCCACGAAAAATTCAGCTTCTTCAAAAGGGATCCCAATTGCTGCGAAGACGATCGCGAAATTGCCTTCTTGGCTAGGTACTGTTGCTTGTCGTGCGATTTGAGCAGCGATCTCTTTATGAGGCAAACCAGACGCAGAAAAGATTGGTAGTTTTTGTCCACGAACTAATGTATTTAAATGATCGATCGTTGAGATCCCCGTTTGGATAAATTCATCTGGGAAGTCCCGCGCCATCGGATTGATGGCTTCACCGTTTACATCGATGCGTTTTTCTGGCAAGATTCTCGGGCCATTATCTTTTGGTTTTCCTAAACCGTCAAACACCCGACCCATCATATCTAGAGAAACTCCTAGAGTCAAACCAGTCCCTAGAAACCTTGCTTTGCTTTCTTCTGCACTCAAATTACTGGTACCTTCAAAGACTTGGACAACAGCATTGTCATCACTGACTTCCAGTACTTGTCCTTGACGGATCTCACCTGTGTCCATGCGGACCTCAACGAGTTCGTCGAATTTCACGCCTCGAACATTTTCGACCACCATTAAGGGGCCAGCAATTTCGGAAACTGTACGATATTCTTTTAACATCAATGAACACCTCCAGTTTCAATGATTCGTTGTAACATTTCTTTGATGTCATGCTTGATCGTATCCAAGCGAGTCAATTCTTCTTCAGGAATGTATTTGCTGCGGGCGATGCGCTCACGCAGATCGACCGTTCCTTTAGTGATCTCATCTAAGTAAGCACCTAGCTGCAATGCACGCTGTGCTTGTTGATTAAAGTAGAGAATGTTTTCCAGCATTTTGAACTGCTTGTTGCGGGAAGTGTACGTATCAACGTCATCGAAGGCGTTTTGCTGCAAGTAGTCTTGTCTTAAAGAACGAGCAGTCATCATCGTCAAGCGGTCTTTCTGGGAAAGAGAGTCCATCCCTACCAGCTGAACGATTTCTTCTAATCGGCTTTCCTCTTGGAGAATCGCCATGGATTCATTGACTAGCTCCGACCAGCGATCACCTAATAATTGATCCAAATAAGAATTGATTTGATCCTCATAAAGGGAATAGGAATTCATCCAGTTGATGGATGGAAAATGCCGCTTTTGCGCCAACATACTATCCAATGCCCAAAAGACTTTCACGATTCGCAAGGTATTTTGAGTGACCGGTTCTGAGATGTCTCCTCCAGCAGGTGAAACCGCACCAATTGCGGTAATGCTTCCTTCTCGAGGCTGCGTGCCTAATGAATGGAAACGCCCTGCTCGCTCATAGTATTCCGCAATTCGACTTCCAAGGTAAGCCGGATAGCCTTCATCTCCTGGGATCTCTTGCAAGCGCCCACTCATTTCCCGCAGCGCTTCTGCCCAACGAGAAGTTGAATCTGCCATGATGGCAACACTATAGCCCATGTCACGGTAATATTCCGCGATCGTGATTCCTGTATAGATCGAGGCTTCCCGAGCAGCAACTGGCATATTCGACGTATTGGCGATCAATACCGTTCGTTCCATGATCGACTTGCCGGTATTCGGATCGATCAACTCAGGAAATTCGTTCATGACATCCCGCATTTCGTTGCCCCGCTCACCGCAACCGACATAGACCACGATATCCACATCTGACCATTTAGCGATCTGATGCTGAACGACTGTTTTTCCAGCACCAAAAGGTCCAGGAACAGCAGCTGAGCCGCCTTTTGCCACTGGAAAATAGGTGTCGATGACTCGCTGTCCAGTGACTAGCGGTTCGCCTGGATTTAATTTAGCAGTAACTGGCCGCGGTTGACGCACTGGCCATTTCTGAACCATCGTCAAGGATTTTTCACCATCGATGGTTTCTAAAACACAGATCACTTCAGTAATCGCAAAATTTCCCACCATAATTTCTTTGACGGTTCCTTCATAGTTTGGTGGCACCATGATCTTATGCTCGATCACCGAAGTTTCTTGTACTGAACCTAAAATATCACCGGCTTGTACAGTATCGCCGACTTGTACTTGTGGGACGAAGGTCCATTTCTTTTGGCGATTCAGTGGATCGATGGTGACCCCCCGCTCCAAAAAATCACTCTCTGTTTGCGACATAAATGTATCTAATGGTCGTTGGATCCCATCAAACATCTGAGTCAACAAACCTGGTGCTAGTTCGACAGACAATGGTGCGCCTGTCGTTTCTACGGGCTCGCCTGGTCCGATCCCCGCTGTTTCTTCGTATACTTGGATCGAAACCAGCCCTTTTTTGATCTCAATGATCTCACCGATAAGGCCCTTGTCACTGACTTTGCAGATTTCGTGGATTTTTGCCCCACTTAATCCTGAGGCGGTGACCAGTGGTCCCGATACTTTTTCAATTGTGCCAAATGCCACATTTATTCCTCCTAGCTGGCTGACTTGTCTGTTATGAATCTAATATATTCATTCCTACCGCTTTTTCCACATTTTGCTGAATGCGTGCCATGCCGATCCCTAAACTACCCGTACTACTTGGAATCGGAATGATCGCTGGTGTCGGTACTTCTTCGTAACGACGAACGATCGGTTCTAATTGCTCGATCAACCGCTCGGTCAAAAAGATCACACCATACGCTTCAGCCATCTCTTCTAATTGTTGGGCGGCTTCATCCAAATCGCTGACTGGAAAGATATCGATCCCCAGCCCTTTGAAAGGCAAGATCGAGTTCTTACCACCCATCATTGCTATTTTTTTATGCATAACTATCACGCACCCGACTTCTTAAAATCTCTTCTGGCACCTTATTGATTTTACCAATCAAGAGAATACGCAAGTTCTTGCTTTCAATTTCCTTGGCATACAAATACCCTGCCAATGCTGACGGCCCAAAAGGCACGATTTTTTGTTCTTTGAGCTTCGCCATTAGAAAATTGTCTTTACGTATATCAAAGGTATTCAAGGTCTTCTTTTCTACCAATTCTTCATAACTATGATTGATCAGCTCTTTATAAGGGGTTCCTTGCAAGTATCCCACAAACGCCTCAAGAGAAGTCGTGATTTCTGCTAACAACTCACTTGCAGGTAAATTCCCATGGTCGGCTAAAACTGCGCTGATAAAGCCGCGCTTGCGTTTCATCGCGTAACTGCGCAACGTTGTTGAAATATTGAAGATATCGATTTGACGGCGAATCAAGCTTTGCAGCAACTCGTCTTGGTATTCTTTACCGATCGTCCATAATTGCTCCCAATAATGGTTGTCAAAGATGATATCGATGGACTGGACTTCATGATAGTTCTCAATATAAGAAAAGACTTCTTCCACACAGGCAACCATTTCTTGCGCGACCTGAGTACTTTTTCTGGTCTTGACCAGATCTTTAAGGACGGAAAGTGGCTGGGTGCCGATTGGGACGAGATACGCCGAAAAATCTTCTTGCATATACGCCGCTTTTACTAAAACTTTCAGATTTTGATAGTCATATTTCAAAGCAAAGAAATCAACGATCGCTTTTTCTGGTGTCAACTGATACATCGTTTCGTATACCCGTTTCAACTCAGCCATCAGGACTTGTTCAAAATCGTGTACACGATCATCTTCATTGATGAAGTCACCATAAACCGTTTCTTGCAGCATCCCATAGATTTCCTCTGCGCTGGCAGCTGAGAGCATTCGCTCATAGCGACTACGATCGAATAATTGCGATTCATACGTCCGAATTCTCGTATTCAACGTATTATATTTGATGTCATTCATCTGTTTGCACCTGCTTACTGTTCAAAAATCAATTGCAGTAACGTATTGCTTAACTCTTCTTTGTTGGCTTCTAGTAGCGCATCAAAGGTAAAATTCAACTCAATTGCTTCTTGTCGCAACAAAAAGCCACCCTTGCGAGGAATCGTCTTATTTACCAGTTTCAGCTGAACCTCAGGGACCGATGCTTGCAACTTAGTAAGGAATTCCTCATCTACAAAATGACGGGACTTCTCACCTAAAAGTAACTCGACCTCACCAGTTAACCGTGCATTCGCCAAGCCTTTCGCGATAAACGTATAAAATGCTGCCTGATCCATCGTGTTTAAACGGGTCAGAGCCTCAGAAAACAGCTCATCTAAGACGGACTGCTTTGCTGCCAAGACCTTGTTTCTTGATTGGATATGCACATCTGAGATTTCCAAATACATCGCAGCACGTTTTTCTTTTTCATAAAAAGCTAACCGTTCATTAAGCTCTTTTTCTAACTGTGCTCGTTTTAAATTTTCTTGGTTTTCACTTTCTTTTTGTGCTTCTTTGATTTGAAGCTGGTATTTCTTTTCCGCATCAGCGGTTATTTTGTCAGTTAAACGTGTAATATCAGACATTCACTTTTCCCTCCTCTTAATTCAAGACAAGCAAGAAGGAAATCACGAACCCTAAAATACAATACGTTTCCATCATCGCTACCAAGATAATTCCTTTGGTCACATGTTCTGGTTTTTTTGCTAAAATCTGCATCGCAGCACTTGCGGCACGTCCTTGCCATTTACCGGCGATAATTGCTGTTAACGCGATCGGTAATGAAGCGATAAACAAATACAACCCGCGATCGAATGAGATCGAACCACTGATCTGACCAAAAATCATAAAGGAGATTACAAAGCCGTATAGCCCCTGGGTACTAGAAAGCAATTCCAAAATCAACGCTTGCCCGAATTTCTCTGGCTGCTCTGAGATCAAGCCTGATGCTGCTTCACTGGTCATCCCCACACCGATCGTTGATCCGATACCACCACAAATCGTTGCGGTCGCTACACCTAAAGCTGCAAAAACAATTCCACCATTTTCGTAAAAGAAACTAATCCAATTTTCCATTATTATCCTCCTGTAACTTTTCTTCTGAGATGATCTCTACATAATTTTCATTTGATTTGAACGGGTCAAAGGCACGTCCGCCCCCCGTAAAGAATTTTCCAAAATACTCCAAATACTGCAAGCGAATACCATGAACATACGCACTAAGGTAACTTAAGAAAATATTCAGGCCATGTAGCGCCACAAATAATAAGATACCGACGGTAAACCGGGCTGCTGGCGGCAAGTAGCTAATGATCAAGTTGAAGGCTGAGGCGATACTTCCGCCGGCAACCCCTAACGCCATCAGACGGGTGTAACTGATCAAGTCACCAACATAATTGGTCACATCCATCAATCCGTACAATCCAGAACCGATTTTTCCTGCCAACGTTTTTCCTTCTAAACTGCCTCCGATTGCCACTGCTAAAAGACTGGCAGCGATCATTACGATCCCAATCGTTTGTAACGGGGTGTCAGGGAAAAGCAGCATTCCTGCGGCGACAAAAACGACACTGATCAAAAACACGATCCACGAACCGGCTTGGAACATCGCAGCCAGTTTCTGGTCTTTTTTCTTCCATAAAATATAGAATTTCAGTGCCAAGCCAAACATGATCTGAATGTACCCAAAGATCACGGATAAGACTAAGATCTGATTGACATCATCCTGGGCAGACAACAGTTGGAATGAGAATTCAAATCCAAAGAAGTTGCCATAGATCAAGCCCCAAATAATCGTAGGGATTGAGCACAACTGAAAGAGGGTCAAATTTTGTTCCAGCCCTTTGCTGAGGTGGAACAGCTTTTTCCCCAGGAATGTCGCCAGAAACAAGAGCAACCCATAGCCAAAATCGGCAACCATCATCCCGAATGCCACCATGTAAAAAGGCGCCATAAATGGTGTCGGATCTAACTCGTCATATTGCGGCAAGCTGTACATCCGAACAAGTCCTTCAAAAGGTTTGATCCAACGTGCGTTTTCTAATAAAATCGGCACATCAGCCAGCTCTTTTTCCGTCACTTCTTGGTATTCGAGGTAATAGTTATCCGTGGTCCCTTTTTTGATACGTTTTTCTAATTCGGCCGCCCCATCAACAGGAACCCAGCCAGAAATTGATACCGCATGAGTCGAACGCAAAAGCATTTTACTGCTTTTTAAGCGGGTGATCGCTCCATCTAAATACTCGGCAACGATCCGCAAGGTTTCTTGCTCTTTTGTCATCGCACCAAGAGAAGCTTTGATTTCTTTTTCTTCATCAATTAGACGTTGGGATTTTTCTTTCATCATTTGCAGATCTTCTTCTGGAATCCCCTCATAAGGGTAGATGTATTGCTCGAAGGCTGCTTTCTTTAGAAGAGTAGTTACTTTTTCTTTTACATCTTTATGGAAAAGTACCAATAAGTAAGTTGTCGTTTGTGATTGATAAATGGTTTCGACATAAACAAGCGGCAGCTTTTCACTGTTGTTCGTAAAGTCAGCCATTTCAGAAGTAGGAATCGATCCTAACAAGCCACCTGATTTTTTTAATTCTTTTAAAACAGCTGGTCGTTCTTTGAAATACTTCCAGATCGACAGTTCTGCTTCTTGTGCTAATACATCGCGTTTTTCTTGATCAATCAAGCGAAGACGTTTGTCTTGTTTACGAAGGGTTTGGCATAATTCTTGCCAAGGATAGGTGTGGGCTGTTTCAGCCAATTCTTGAAGGGTATATTTTTTGATTGGTTGCCGCAGTTGTGCCAGCATTCCTTTTTTGGGTACATATTCTTCTAAAAAATTTAAGCTCCAGTTGACTTGACCAAACTGGTTCTCCATTTCTTCTTCAGACTGTTCCTCGCGAACCGGTGTCAAAACACCCGTCGTTTCTTCAGAATCATAATATTTTTCCGAAGAAAGCAGTTCTACGCCTTGAAAGTCTTGCAGCTGCTCTAAAACAGCTTCTTTCTGATCGTAAAAGGTCAACAGACTGAACTTTTGCATTTTTGCAATTGCCATTTATGTCACAACCTTATTTATTATTATTGCTAATGCTTCTTCTTTCAATTCATTAGGGATCGTTCGCAGTGTTTCCACTTCTGCTTGGGTCTTAGCCAAGAGTGGTTCCTTAGACTGTACCAACTCAGCTGCGATTTTTTGGTTGATTGCTTCTTTTTGTTGGGCTTCTTTTTCTGCCAACTCTTTTTTAAACGCCTTCAACCGTTCTTCTCTTGCTTGTGCCAATTGTTTTTTTTCTGCTTCTGCTTCTTTATTTTTATTTTCCGCAAATTGCTCTGCTTCTTGTAATAATCGAATGGCATCTACTGTCATTTTCTCACCTGCTTTCACTTTTTTTCCGAAAAAAAAACCACTACAAATCAAGCATATGGCATTCGCTGATCGTAGGGTGTCAAAAATCAATAAGTGGCAAATACCTTCACCTATTTCCGTTTTCTAATATAACCGTAACATAAATTTTGCGATAGAACAAGGTTCCTAGCGTTTTTTTATAGTCTTTACATATAAAAGTCACAAAAATTACACATTTTCACAAAAAGAAATCCTTTTCATTTTATTGGGGGTTAAATGATGACAAAAAAGAAAGATTAGAAACAAAATGATGTTTCAAATCTTTCTTTTAGTTTTTTCTCGTCTTTTTCTTAACTTAAATGCTTCTAAAGAAAAGACAAGCATTTAAAATAACAAAGCATCGACCTACTCACGTATAAACGGCATACTCATACAGCGGGGGCCCCCGCGTCCGCGAACCAATTCGCTGCCCGAGATTTCATTCAAAATGACTCCTGCCTCTTTTAACAGCCCATTGGTAATGGTGTTGCGGTCATAGACCACGACTTCTCCAGGTGCAATCGCCAAGGTATTAGACCCATCATTCCATTGCTCTCTAGCTGCCGCTGCTAAATCGTCGCCACCACAGCGGATCAAGTGGACTTCAGGCAAATCTAAATAACGGCAAAGAATGTTTTCCAACGTATCTTTTTCCTCATATACTCGCACACCGTCCTTGTGTTTAGTGATTGAATACAGCGAAAGTTCTCCCTCGATTTCTGGATGGATCGTGAACTTATCATGATCCACCATCGTGAAGACCGTATCTAAATGCATAAATTTTCGTTCTTCGCCGATATTAAATGCCAAGATATGTTCGAAACTCGGTTCTGTGGCAAAAATCGTTTCGGCAATTTTTTCAATTGAGGCAACTTCTGTTCGTTGAGAGATCCCGATCGCCACGATTTTATCAGATAAAATCAGCTGATCGCCGCCTTCCATCCGCGTCGTTTCGTCCCGATGATACAAAAAGTTCGTCTCATTGAGGGCAAACATCGGATGGTGCGTAAAAATTTGTTTTCCGTAGAGGGTTTCCCGTCTTCTCGTTGCAGAATACATTCGATTCAAGGAAACACTGTGACCAATCGTCGCAAACGGATCTCGCGTGAAATATAGGTTTGGCATTGGATCGATCAAGAAAGGATATTCTGTTTCAACGATTGCCGTTAAGTTACTGGCTTTTGAAATTTCTACCTCACTTTTTTTCAAGCCCGCCATCGTATGATCGATAAAGGCGCGATTGTCTTTAATCGACAGGAAAAAGTTGCGCACTTCGTTGCGAATCTCTTCATCAAGGATCGTTGTTTCATTTAAATAGTCTTCTAAAAAGGCCTCTTTGGCACCAGTTGTTGTCAATGTTTCAGCAGCTAGATCCTCCAAATAAAGGACTTCCACCCCTTTGCTTCTTAACGTATCCGCAAAAAAATCATGTTCTTTTTGCGCTTGGGTTAAAAAAGGAATATCATCAAACAACAATCGATCAAGATAATCCGGCATCAAGTTTTCTAATTCTGCGCCTGGACGATGCAGCAGCACCCGTTTTAAAGGGGCAATCTCAGAAAAAATCTGTATTGGCTGGTTCATGAGCTTGTCTCTCCTTCTTGGCAATTTTGTTGAATAACTTATGTCATTCATTTTTTTGATTCCTCATCACATAATTATTCATTTCTCTGACTCATCGTGTTTTTTCTACTCGTGATTCAAAGTTTTTTTGGATCATATAGTTATAAACATGCATTTCAGCAAAAAGAAACCTCCGATAAAAAAACAACTAGATAAGAATATAAATTCTAGATACTTTAATTTACCGCCTTTTTCAATTGTATATTTTTGTTAAAAAAACAGCAAGGCAAAAGAACTGATGGACGATAGTCCTAGCTGCGAAACCAGATTGAATTATTTTTGTTTTTTTGGATCATTTCATGATTTTCAAATGATACCGCTATCAAACAGATAAATATTTGCTATGATTCAAGTATCTTGATGCTAAAGAAACGTCTATAAAGGAGCGATTTGATGAAAATGCAACGTCAACTTTACTATGGTGCCGACTACAATCCTGAACAATGGTCTAAAGAAGTCATTCTTGAAGATATGCGCTTAATGAAAGAAGCAGGTGTGAACTATGTAAGTATCAATATTTTTGGCTGGGTCAATCTGCAGCCAGATGAATCCACCTATGATTTTGATTTTCTGGACTGGTTGATGGATCTTTTATATGAAAACAATATCATGATCGACCTAGCCAACGGAACGGCTTCGCCTCCCGCTTGGCTTGTTCAAAAACATCCTGAGATGCTGCCTGTGACCATTCATGGCAATCGACTGGTTCATGGGGCGCGCCAGCACTACTGTCCGACTTCCCCTATCTATCGTCAATATGCCACCGATTTGTCGGAAGCAGTCGCAAACCGTTATGCCAATCATCCAGGGCTAGTCATGTGGCATATCAATAATGAATATACCTGTCACATCCACGAGTGTTATTGCGATCATTGTCGGAAAAGATTTCAGACATGGTTAGCAGAGAAATATCAGACCATCGCTGGATTGAATGATGCTTGGTCAACCAAGTTTTGGAGTCAATCCTATGGCAGCTGGGAGGAAATTTTTCTACCTGAAGCGATGCCGACCTTCAAAAATCCTGCGCAGCAGTTAGACTATCGCCGTTTTCTTTCCGACATGAATCTGGAGCTCTATCAACTCGAAAAGGCGGCGATCGCAAAATATTCACAAGGCATCCCTTACATGACCAATCTGATGGGCTTGCACAAATACGTGGATGGGTTTAAATGGGCACCCGAAATGGATGTAGTCAGCTGGAATTCGTACCCGAATCCCTTTGAAAAGATCCCTTACCCGCAATTTCTTGCTAACGATCTAACTCGTAGTTTAAAGAAAAAACCTTTTTTGATCATGGAACAAGCCACCAGCGCCGTTAATTGGCGGCAAATCAATGGTGCCAAGACACCCAACCAGCTGCGTCTATGGAGTTATGAAGCGCTCGCTCATGGCGCTGATGGCATCATGTTCTTCCAATGGCGGCAGTCTCGTGGCGGTGCGGAAAAATTTCATAGTGCGATGGTGCCTCACGGAGATCCTCATTCAAGCCGTATCTTTCGTGAATGTGCGCAATTAGGCAACGAATTTTCGCAACTGTCGGAAATTGTTGGGACGCGCTTCTTGGCTGATGTCGCGGTTGTCTTTGACTGGGAAAATTGGTGGGAGCTGGAATTGGATGCCAAACCAAGCACCTTAAAGTACATTCATCAGTTACGCAGCCTGTATGGCGCGCTAAGAGCGTTAAATCTGAACGTAGACTTTGTCCATCCTTCCGAATCCCTAGACGGCTATCCTTTAGTGATCGCCCCAAATCTCTATTCAGCACCAGAAGCCTTCGGTAAGAAAATCAATGATTACGTGCGACAAGGTGGCATCTTCTTGACGAATTTCTTTAGTGGGATCGTCAATGAATATGACCAAGTCTATCTTGGGGGCTATCCAGGACTGTTTAGGGACACCTTAGGGATCATTGTAGAAGAGTTTTACCCAATGAAAGCAGCTACCCATCACCAAATTGACTTCCAAGGTCGTCGGTACGACAATTCTCTATGGGAGGAAGTCATTCATCTAAATGGTGCGAAAGCTTTGGCAACCTTCCAATCCGGTTATTTGTCCGATAAACCAGCCATTACTATGAATCAGATCGACGATGGGTATGCGTACTACGTGGGAACAGAATTGTCTCTTGAAGGGCTAACTACATTTTTAGCGACCATTCTGGAAAATCATAAATTAGCGACTCATGCCCAGCACTTCTTGGCTGCTCCTACTGAGGTCTCCGTTACCTGTCGCAAAGGTGCTGGCTATACACTCGTCTTTTTCTTAAACCATACGGAGCAGACAACCAAAGTGAAGCTGAAAGCCCCTGGAGCAGACCTTCTAACCAAAGAAACCAGACAGTTGGTAGTTCTGAAACCAAAAGAAGTCGCAGTTCTTAAGTATGTTGATTGATCTAAGGAAAAAGAACCTCCATGAAGCGATCGCTTCATGGAGGTTCTTTAATAGACGTTACTAGATTCAGGGAGAGTCATTAGACTAGCGATAGGCATTTTCTAAATAAGAGGCTATCTTTTGTCTTCGCTCTCCATCTCTTTTTTCTGAATAGTGATACTCTGGATTAGTCCAATGGGATTTGTCGTACAACCAAACAGGCATTTTTTTCGCTTCGTCGGTTTCCCATTCATAACGGAGGAACAAATGTGCATGAAGAAAGTTATCAGTATTTCCCAATAGTTCATAATTGATTCTCAATGGAGAACAATCTTGTATTATAGCATCTCCTAAAAGAGTCATATCAGTTAAGAAAATCTGTCGCTCGCTTAAATCTAGATCATTTAAAGAAGCCACCTCTCTTTTAGGTAATAATACACAATATCGCCATAAACAGCAAAATTGCCAGACAATTCTTTGATCACCATTGGATTTGTCCCATCTATCGCTGATTTGATTCTATTCTCATACCATTTCAATTTGATCCCCCCTCTTTCCTGTTCCTTGCAGCTATTCATGTAAAAACTATACAAGATTAAGGAAAGGCTTTCAATAGTAACAAAACAAAAAAATCTTTGCTATATGAGTGGTCCTTCAAAATCGTATTTGTAGACTTTTATAAACAAAAAAAATGTATCAATCTTATAAAAGACTGATACATCAATGATACCGGCGGCCGGGGTCGAACCGGCACGCCCTCAACGGGCACTGGATTTTGAGTCCAGCGCGTCTGCCAATTCCGCCACGCCGGCATGTTGAAAGGTTAGTATTTAGTACTAAGGCGGTAACCGGATTTGAACCGGTGATGAAGGTTTTGCAGACCTCTGCCTTA
>OAUR01000216.1_pt1 | contig 16209 bp, 31 predicted proteins | sample 1476311 | NCBI WGS metagenome assembly OAUR01 (sample SAMEA2580058, study PRJEB22360) | human gut metagenome | biome: human gut; feature: human-associated habitat; material: faeces | place: Denmark | collected 2008/2010 | reverse complement strand
AAATTGATGTAAGTAACGTATCCGTTTATTCAAATTCTCTATTCTTTCATCAATCAATCCCAATACTTCGTCTTTCATCACTCTTCCTCCTGTTCCAAAGCCCAATCAGCAAAGTTTTTAACGACAAGAGCTTCTCCTGCTGTATTCAGGGATCTATATGCCTGTGTAACAGGTTTGCTTCCTGAAATGTCAATGCTATTTTCTCTCTGTAGTAAATGAATTGTTCTGATAATAGCTGGGCCATATCCTTGGAAATACTGTTTCTTCAACCAATCCAACACAATCTGCTGATTCTCGTTGAGTTGCGGTTGATCGTGATCTTCAACGATGTCAACAATATCGTCCCAATTTACCCAATAATCAAAGTTCGAGTAATTGAGTACAGCGCTGCTTCCTTGAATACGTTCTTCTTTCAATCTTTTTATTAATTCACTCATAATCATTCCTCGCTTTCTGCTATTTCGTCGGATTACCAACTGATTCACCATCTACGTTATAGCCTGTATCTTGCTCTGCTTGCTTTGTCCATTCCCAAACTTTGTCAGTGGAAACCCAATTTTGATTCCATAGGATGAAGTAGAAAGCCAGTAGAAACTCATGTTGATTTAACCATTCTTGTGTAACTTCATGTGTGTCATTATCAGACATAATATCGTCTCCTCCTAGTTTTTTATTTCTGTCGATAGCGAACTAAATCTGTCTTGTATTAATTACGTTAAAGATACCCTTTTTCACTGCCTTTAGTATGTCATCTGTCAGACTGTCTACATCAACAGCATCGATAGTAACCGAGGTATTAGGATCAATAACTTTAGATATATTGTGTATCACCTTCCACGTGTCTATGACTCCTTGAATTGTTTCTGCAAGTTCACTGTCATTTTCTTGAATCCATTCAATCAAGTCATCTTGTGCAGACTTCTCGAAGAGGTATAAATCTTTTACCTTTTTCTCAAGAAGTTTTGTAGGTACCATTTCCATTTTAGGATTGGCATCTAAAACCTTTTCTTTTTCAATAAAATCTAAAAGCTCCTTTTTCACTTTCGTTTCCTCCTAGTTGGTAATATCTTCCGATTACTGACTCAATATCTCGACCGTTGCACCAGCGAAATTGCCCTTCTTCAAAGGTATCTGCAATCTGCATGCTCGATCCAATGTCCATTTGTTCAGCCCTGACATCTCTGCGGCTTCACGCTGTGTGCCGAATTCTTTGACTTCACCATCCGGAAAAGTAAATCTGACTGGCGTTGAGTTGTATCTATTCTGCTTTGGTCGATCGTAACTCTTTCCCCACAAAGCCTTTCTCAAAACTCTGATTTCTTCTTCATCAGCACCTGGCGTATTAACTAACTTTTCCAACCGATACAAATCTTCTTTATTAGCCATCATTCCACCCTCTTCATATCTCGCAATTTAACTACTGTCCGATCGCTGCCAAACATCACAATAGCTGAGTTCTCAAGCACTTTGACACACACTGCTTTGAAAGGTGTTTTAAGGCGTTCGGTCACGCACCAATAATCGATGCCTGCTTTTACTCTACGTTGCTTTCTGACTACTCGTGGCGGTGGGCTATACTTACCGTCTTGCACTCTTGTTACTGTGTCTGCTAGTCTCATAATTTACTCCTCCGTTCCATTTCCTCGGCTAGCCATTCTTGTTGCTTGAGCAATCTCTCGACATGGCTGTCGATTACTTTCTTTCTCCATATTAGGTCCTTATCCGACATGTTTCTGATTTGTATTTGAGTTGGTGTCATCTGCTCACCTCTCAAAATGGTAAATCGTCATCGCTGATATCAATTGACGAGTTGCCAAATGGGTCTGCCGTTGCGCTGTTTGTATTTTGTTGGTTGCGAGTGTAATTATTCGTTTGACTATTTGAAACGCCGCCACCTTGTGTATTTTGGCTAGAATCGGCTTTCTTGCTTTCTAGCAACTGGAAATTGCCTGCGATCACTTCGGTGACATAGACTTTTTGTCCTTGTTGGTTATCATAGGAACGTGTTTGAATCCGCCCTGTTACTCCGATCAATACGCCTTTTTTCGCATAGTTCGCTAATGTTTCAGCTGGCTTTCTCCAAATAACACAATTGATGAAGTCCGCTTCTCGCTCTCCGCTCTGATTCGTAAAGTTGCGATTTACAGCTAATGTGAAGGTGGCAACTGCGGTTCCGTTGCCTGTGTATTTCATATCCGGATCTTTCGTTAGTCTTCCGACCAAAGTTATATTGTTTATCATTTTGCTTCCTCCAGTTCAATTTCAATTCTTGGGCAATCCTTATCCACTTCAAACCGATGCTCAAAGTTGGCTACCTCACCCCAACCATCATTTGCGATCACTCTCGCTTCAATCATTCCGTCCAAGATAAACTTGATCCCGAATGCCACGTTGTCTTTATCCTTGCGCTTGTTTTTGCAGTACCAAGTGATTTTCAAGTTGATCGGCGTTGTCACTCTTAACCCTGCCGCTTTTGCCATCAAGAATGCATAACAACATTTTTCCGTGTTCTCCTTTTTCAACTTGGCTCCTGCATATCGGTTTGTCCGCTGACTATTGATGAATTTGTTTAAGTCTGTTAGTTCTCCTGGTATCGTAATCACCATGTTTTTCTTAAATTGCATCTCGTTTATCCAACAGGTCTAACGTTATGACCGCTATATCCCTTTCTGTTAGCTTTAGCTCATGCGCAACCTCTGTCGGCTTCATTCCTGAATCTAATAAAGCCGCTGCCTTTGCTAACGTTCTTTTTGGAAAATCGAACCGCCATCCATCTAAGCAAATAACTTTTTCCATATTACTTACCTCCATTTTTTAGGTTGACGTAAAGTTGTTGAGCTTCCGACCAAAGTTCATCTGTAGTGGCTTGGAGAAAGTTTTTTCCGAAATGGTTACTCTTAACAAGCCTTTCACTTATTAGATAATGGCGGTATACAAGCATAAACGTTCTAAATTTCGCTTCTGCACCTTTCGCTTCGGTATCTCCTGTTTCTTTGACGTAACCAGTCATCGACTCAAGAGGAAATCTCATAAGTTCTTGTTGATCAGAGGGGAGCAGACTGTAAATAAGTTTTACTGGCTTACTAAAATCCTTCTTCGTCTCCGACATCTTCTAAAAACCCCCTTAAATCCTCTTCTGTGACATTCGGTTTATTCCTTGTGTAATCAGTTGGTTCCTTTGCCCAATCTGGCAACGTTTCGCGTCTAGCCTTTTGAGGAGAAGAAGTTTTCGGCGCTAAATCATATTGATCCTTATAGCGCTCATCTCTAATCCATCTAAAAAACTCTTGGGGATGATACCAATCATTCAAATTTATATAAGCCAAGTAATTCGAAAAACCAGTCTCAAATTGGTCAAGTAAATTCTGATTTGTTATCTTCTTCTTGAACTGTTCTTTGGCTTTTTTCTTTTGAGTCTTTTTCGGATACCTTTCCCAAAACTTCTCAAAACTGTCTATATACAATTCAGTACTTGGTATCTGTAAGTCATTAGTAAAAGAATAAGTACTTAGTAGCTTCCGATTTTCTACTTCTTGGTTTTCTACTTCTTGGTTTTCTACTTCTTGAAAATCGGTAAGTGGTGAACTTACTGTTAAATCAACGTTTTCTCTAATTTCAGTTCGCCATTCGATGATTTTTCCAGATTCATTCCTAACAGGAAACCTACGCACATATCCTTTTTCAGTTAATTCAGTCCATCCACTTCTAAAACTCGCTTTCTTATCAGTAGCATGTTCAATCAATTCTTCTAAATAAATTACCCAATCATCCGGAAGGCTAAGGACATAACACATGATTCCTTTTGCTTTCCAACTAATGTCATTACGTCTGAGAATTTCGTTATGAATAATTGAGTAGTTATTTGTCTTTGATTGTCGAAATATTTGAGTTCTTGTTTCTGCCAACTCCTTATCCTCCAACCCTTAATTTTTTTATTTCTTCCTGTTTCAATTTGATTCCGATAACGTGATACTTTTTCTTAAACTCCGTAATTCCTATTTGGTGCTTCTCGGTGTGATGGGTTCTGCAAAGTGCTGCAAAAGTAAATTCTGTGTGATCTACTTCTTTCCGCTTACGTCTTCCCAAGGCTTTGTCAAAGTGATCGATGTCAGCGTTCTTTTTACCGCAAATGCAGCAAGTTCTGTTTGTCACACATTTATAGAAAAAGTACTGTTCGTTTTGTGGCGGAATCTCATAGCCTTCACGAAACGGAATGTCATTTGCGAAGATAAAATCTAGGATCATTTCATCTAGTGTTGAGACTTCATCGACTGTGTTCTCCGATTGATTCGACAAGCTAATGTCCTTCCCTGTGAAATATCGAAATTGCCAATAGAACACGTCTTTAAGGCTCTCTAATGGTTCGCCAGTGTAAATGTATATGTCTTGCATTAAAGCGAACGTAAAGCGTCTCTGCTCGACTGTGAACCCTCGTGGGTCTTTGATGAATATTTCTGCTTGTCTCTCGCCATCATATCCACCAAATATTGTTTTGAGTCGTTCGATGTTTAGCGACTCTTTTAGCTGCAAAGTAACTTTATCTTCATCAACTTTTGTTATTTTTGCTAGATACGAAAGATTGTTCATTTACATCACTTCTTTTTGGTTGCTTTATCAAATTCGTTTGATATTTTAGTCAAAGCAATTTTGAATATGCCTGCTTGATCATAAGTAAAATCGCTGATTTCTTTCACTTTTTTTCCTATCCGGGGTTCATTTTCGGTGTATTTATTAACTGTATTGATTAGTATTTTCCTGTTTTCTTTACCTGTCTTCTCATCTACAGATGATAAGATAGTTTCAAGCTCATCTATTTTTTTGACATCAATTTTGGGTTGTTCTGGAATGTCTTCTCCCTCATATAGATAGAGCGCTATACCGTGTTTAGCCAAAGCCTTAACAAAAGCTCGTTTTAAAGCTTTATTGATATCTGTGGATGTAGGTTTCAAAATAGGCTGCCCTCTAAAATTAATGATGGCAAAGTTTTCAGTCTCTATTTTTCCAAACATCCGCACTGAAACTCGAACCATGTATCCATCACCCGTGCTACGATATGGTTTCTTTTCCGTAATGAGATAATCATTCGTAGCGCCACTTAGTACACTGTAATGATCAAATTCATGTTCAATAACTTCTGCATCATCATCAAACTGCTTCATCAATTTATGTGCCGATGCCCAAGAAAGATAATTCAGGTAAATAGTTTCGCCCGTGTTTTTATCCTTGCCACCTTCTTTTTGCTTAATGTCATTTGTTACATCTATTTTTGCTAACTCAATAAAAGTCTTTTTTTCACCTTTCACTTAAATTCCTCCTGTCTTTGTCTCAACCAATCATCACCGCTAACAATCCGCAACGTACACATAAGCAACGAGTTTGCTCCATACTCATCGACCATATCCAAGAAATTATCTTGATGAAGAACAAATTTTGTTGATGATCCGCTCTGGGTTTCTCGATAGCCTATAAACAGCCAATCTGATTCGTGTACGATTGTTTCATTGTCATCCTCATTCCAATGTGCCGATGGGTCTATCTCGTCCTGTATGCCCTCTGAATGGATATTAGGCATCACATGACTGGTTTCATCTTGCAGCAATCTATCGTAATTTGTTGCGATATAATCTGACATCTTTCCACTCCTCTCGATTTGTGGTAAACTTAGGTAAATATTTTTTCGTTTCTGACTGACTATAGCTTGCCGGCTAGTCGGTCTTTTTGTCGTTCAATATTCTGCCTTGAATGAATCAACGGCTTGTTATGCTTGTACCAACGATCAGCAATGATTTTGCCGATACGTAGCGCTTCAGCTCTGGTCATTTCTTCACCGTCCTTGATCGTAATTCAAATACTACTTCGTCATAGATCATTAGCAGTAACATTGCGACACAAGGGAATCCGATGACTAGCCATGTTGGTGGTTCTGATGAAAGCAAGGCTCCCAATGCGAAGATGACAAGAATAAATGTTGTGCGTCTGATCCAGTAGATTTTCTTCATGCTGACTCCTCCTTAAAGTATCTATCGATCAAAGCGAGCGCTTCTTCTCTTGTCGAGACGGTATGCTGCATCATAGATTCGTTTGTTCCTATTGAGATAGTGATTTCTGTTACCATGTGGCTCCTCCTTTGGTATAATTGTTTAAAAACTGGTGGTGTTAGTAATGCAATTGGATTCAACTGTTACCTTCGCGCTTATTGTTGCCGTTATTTCTCTGATATCTCCGATGATTACGACTTATATAAGTAACAAACACGATCTAAAAGTTAATGAAATAAAGTTTAAACAAAAGAAATACGAGCAAAACGATCTATACGTTAAAAGAATGTTTGATAACTTTGTTCAATCTTTTGGAGAAGTTATAGAATATCCTCAAGCGAACAATCAGAAAAGATTCGGCAAGTATTATTTCAGTTGCCTTAACTATGTTCCTAAGGAAGATTATCAAACCTTTGTAGAATTCTATGATATTTATAAAAGTTCAAACGATGACTATACGGTTAATTTTTTCACGTTAAGAATCCTTCCTATCACACGCTCAATTATAAAAAGCTATGAAAATAGTGAAACCAATGCAAATCCCGAGAGCGTACCACTTATAAAAAGAATTTTCGGGAAATAGTTTTTTCATTAGCGCATTACAAATGAAAGCTACAGAATAGACTATCAAGCATAGTATTTGTTCCACCCTAGCCCCTCCTTCCGTGTGGGGTTATTTTTAATCCAATAGATCCATTTGAGGATAGTAGCCCTCTGCAGTTAATAAGTTGTAAATGAAGACACGACCCTTTTGCGTCCATTTAGTATTCATCACAACTTTTACACCGCCATCAGCTTTTGAAATCTCGCTTGTGTGCGATTTTGTGTATCCTTGGTTCATATGTTTGCGGTACAGAATCCATTGACCACTGACTTTATGCTGAACACCTAACTCATTAAGCAATTTATTTAGTGCGATTGCCGACATTCCGTAATCAGCTGCGATTTGAGACGTTGCTACTGTATCAGTCGATGAAAGGATCATATCTAGGTAACTGATTTTCGGCTCATATTCAGCTATTTGTTGTTCGAGCAGTTGATTCTTTTCTTCTAGGTCAGCTGCTAGTCTCAATGCCTGAGCGAAACTTTGAGGAACGTTTGTGTAGCTTCCTGTTTTTCTGATTGTTGGAAGGACTTCACTCGTTACCCAACGTTTGAACTTTCTTGCATTTGGTAGCTTGGATTTAAGTATTAAGCTGTATAGCCCCGATTCATTTATTAGCATTAATGCTGTTCCATTAACGGTGAACGATTCGTTCTGCGTTTTATCTTCCTCATCTACATGATCTCTAATTGCTTTTGGCGTGTTTGAATAACCCAAAACACTTGCAACGTCTTTACCAACAAAATACGGCTCATCATTCACTAAAAATGTTCGAACTTCGTTTTGTTCGAAATTAAAAATTTGTGGTGTGTTCACTCTGCTTCCTCCTCTTTATGCAACCTCTGAAGGTTTCAATTTTTTTGATCTATAACGGTTAGCTTCTTTCCATTTCAAATACCAAAGGAATGTTCCAAGGTGAATCCAAGTTACGCTATGGGTTGGTTTTAAAACTCCTTCTTTAAATTCAGGGATGCTCTCCATCTCTTTTTGATACGTATTTAAAGTAGTACGAGATAATCCGTTGAAACGAATCATTAAATCTTCACGCCTATCCCATTCAGAAATCGAAGTCTTATCCGTAGCCATTTTGATTAACTCCGGAATAGTTGGTTTTTTCATATTTACATTCCTTTCTAATGTGAATTCTTAAGTTGTTCTAGAGCTGTTTCGATTGGTTTTATTTGTTTATCCGGTTTACGTCGACCATTCATAATGTCAGACATATATGTTTTCGAAATTCCAATTGTCTCAGCAAGCCAATTTTGTGTTTTATCGTACCGTGCTAATTCAACCCTAACTTTAACGATGAAATCTTTAGACATACCCACACCTCCTTTTTTAATAAAGCGAACAAAATACGCTAAAATAGTTGACATCCATCCCAAAGTTTTATAATATTGGTTTATGGTTAATAAAAAGACGGAATAATACCTATATATTAAACATTCTTAGTTTCCCGACCTCGATTGTTTTTAATAAATATAAGTGTCTTTCTGTATTTATTAGCGTATTTAATTTGCTTATGAGTTAATATTATCCCATAACTTTATAATTGTAAAGTGTTTTTTATTATACTTTGGGAAAAATAACTCATTTGCAAGAAGGATGGTTGAAAATGAGTTTATTTGAAAGGGTTTCAGAACTTGCAAAAAAACAGGGGAAAAGTTTAAATCGAGTTGCAGAAGATAATGGATTATCTAAAAATGCTATCTATCAGTGGAGAACGAGTAGTCCAAAAGCTGAGACTTTAGAGCTTATTGCAAACTACTTTCACGTATCGACAGATTACCTTTTAGGAAGGACAGACAACCCACACATGGGTATGTCCGAAAAACAAAAAGAAATGACCATAGAAGAAGCATTAAAATCTGTTATGAGTTATAACGGGAAAGAAGTTTCGGAAAATGACCGTCAAGTTTTAGAGAGGATTGCAAAAGCATACTTGGACGGAAAAATATAAGAGGGTGTTTGTTTGGATGCTCAGATTTTAGAGATTGTTGAAAAGTTAAACATAACAATAGTTTATGATGAGTTTTTGGAAGATCATGGAAAATATCTACCGATTGTTAATATTATTGTATTGAATAGTAAGTTGAATGATTTTGATATGAAGAGGGCTTTACTTCATGAATTAGGTCATGCTAGTGAGGACCAAGATAATTACGAGCTTTATAAACTCTCGTTTGTCTTAAAGTCGAAAATGGAATATGCAGCAAATAGATTTATGATAAGTTACTTCACTAGCGAATATGATGATATTTATAATTATAGCCAGTTGATTGAAGAGTTTAGTATTGGAATGGGGTATGATGTTAAATACGCAAGATAAAAATACCCCTAACGAAGTTACAGCTTCGATAAGGGCTACTCATTTCTAGGAGATCACAAATTTATTATATCAAAGAAATGAGGTAAAAAAATGAAAAAAGTAGTATATGGGTTGCTATTTGCCACTTTAGTGCTTTCCGGCTGTGGCGGTCAAGGTGGCGATGGTGGCGGAGAGACTGATGCTGATAACAACGATTTGCAAGCAACCATTGATAGTTTGCGTTCTGAAAATGAAATTCTAAAAGAACAGTTGCTTCCAGATTCTTCTTCATCAAGTAACCAGTCTTCAAATGAATCTAACTCGTCTGTTTCTTCGTATGAGGTTTACAGATTGGGACAAGAACTTTCTTTAGGAGACGGATCTCAAGAAAACGCAAAAATAAAAATAATTGAAGCTACGACAAATCAATCTGCTTTTCCAGAACATATGATCAGCCTAGATGATTACGACACCTCAAAGATGGTGGCAGTTAAAATAGAATACACAAATGTAGCTCTTGAAGAACCCTTCTTGCCGTATTCAAATTACTTCCAGGCTTACGACAAGGACGGAAAAGCGTTAATTCAGGTTAACCAACAAAACGGCCAAGATGCCGTTCCAATAGGAAGAACAGCAACCACACAACTATTTTGGGAATTAAATGTTGATGGAAATGATTTCAATGCGTTCGAAATAGATTTCGTCCCTAGTTCTAAAGTCGCTACTTTTGATTTAGAAGTAACCCATTAGTACGCAAAACAGTAACCAGGGAGTGAATTCATGGATATCAAAAACAAAAGGATAAAAATCAAGTGTGAAAATTGTTCTAAAGATTTTTATCTGACGTTCAATACAACTCAATGCCCTAACTGTGGCATCCAATTTAATCCAGATGATGTTCATAAAATATTTTATGATTACGAATCGCATCTAGCAAATTCGAAGCTATACAGATTCGGAGAGAGAATGGAGAAATCTGGAGAAAGCATTGAAAAAACAGGCAACGCCATTCAGCAAATTGGGTGTTTTATTTTTATGATACCCTTGGGTTTGTTTTGCATTTGGTTGATAATTACAATGCTATAAAAAAGCACGCCCCTCTTTCCTGGTAGTCAGGGGGCGCGCAAACAGAAATAACCAATAGGTTACGCCTATTGTATCAGAAAATAGGAGTTGTTTAAAGTGTGGATTGAGAAACTAGCGGATGGAAAATTCAAGTATGTAGAAAGATATAAAGATCCGTATTCTGAGAAGACAAAAAAGAAAAGTGTTATTCTCACAAGCGATTCTGCTCAGGCCTCTAATAAGGCACGTAAGCTATTAGATAAAAAGATTAACGAAGCGATTAATGAGAAGAAAAAAGAGCGGATCATGTTCCATGATGCGATTGATCAATGGTACGAAGGGCATAAAAAGCCGCTTAGAAATAGTTCCAAAATGGCGTATAACGCAACAATAAAATCAGTTAAAGGTATGATTAGTGCCGATGTTTGGGCAGACAACATTGACGCTCCCCTTCTACAGACTGCATTCAACAAACTTGATTACTCGGATGAGTACCTAAGTACAATAAAATCTATATTCAACATGGTATTTGAATACGCTCGTAGAATGGGCTACGTGGATTTTAATCCAATGGCTGACGTTATTATCAAGAAAAGACCAAAAACCCGTGAGGACTTCAAGAAGCTCGAAAACAAGTACTTAGAACGTGAAGAAGCTGAGAAATTAATCGAAGAACTTTATCGTAGACCATCAACTTATCGTTTGGCTAGACTGGCAGAATTTATGTTCTTAACTGGTATGCGAGTTGGTGAAGCTACTGCAATGCAGCCAAATGATTTCGACTTGGTTAATCGCCAAGCACATGTAAATGGATCAATAGACCGAACCGAAGGCTATCGCAAGGGCATCAAAGGACCCGTTAAAACAAACGCATCTTATAGAACGATTGATATTACAAAAAGGACGATTGATCTCGTTCAACGAACCATTGATGAAGTGAGTTTGGATGCTATTGAGAATCCTAAATTTGAAAAATTGAACTATCTATTTGTAACCAAGAATGGCGTTCCTGTTCAAATTAATTCTTTCAACCTTGGTTTGAAAAAAGCTGGAGCAAGAGTTGGGCTTGAGCATAAGAATTTATCCTCGCATATTTTTCGTCACACTCATATTTCTTGGCTTGCCGAAAAAGGCTATCCGTTAAAAGCAATCATGGATCGAGTTGGTCATGAGGATTCCAAGATTACAAATCAAATTTATACACACGTCACTAAAAATATGCGTGCAAATATACTGGAAGATTTGGAAAAGGATGGACTTTAAATTACAATTTATTGCCCCTTTCTTGCCCCTTCAAGCTATATGTATAAGACAAAACCCGTTAGAGCCTTAGAGCCCCAACGGGTTTTTAATGAAGTTATTTCACTGCGTCTTTAAGAGCTTTACCTGGTTTGAATGCAGGTACTTTGCTAGCAGGGATCTTGATTTCTTCACCAGTTTGTGGGTTGCGTCCTTTGCGTTCTGCACGAGAACGAACTTCAAAGTTACCAAAGCCGATCAATTGAACTTTTTCACCGTTAGCTAAAGCGTCTTGAATTGTTGAGAATACAGCGTCTACTGCTGCAGTTGCGTCTTTCTTAGTTAAGTCAGTAGCTGCTGCAACTTTTTCGATTAATTCTGCTTTATTTGCCATGGATGGTTTCACCTCCTGATATTTTTTTTGATGTCATGCATCAACAAAAATCTTGAGTGGTCCAAGGTTTTTGTCAAATATTGATTACCATCAATATTCTGATATAACGTTATCATAAGAACCTTGTAATATCAAGGATTTTAACGTTTTTAGGGGGTTTTTTTTTGGTTTTTTCCCATTTTTCTAGAAAAGGACAGATTTCTTTGTAAAAAGAAACAAAGTATGATAAAATCTCTATTTTCTTCTGCGAGGAATGATCCGAATCGGCGTTCCTTCAAAAGTGAATGCCTTGCGGATTTGATTTTCTAAGAAACGTGCATAAGAGAAATGCATCAGTTCTTCTTCGTTGACAAAAATAACAAAAGTTGGCGGTTTGACAGCTACTTGCGTCGCATAAAAAATCTTCAAACGTTTGCCTTTGTCTGTTGGGGTTGGGTTGATCGCCACAGCGTCCATAATGACGTCATTCAACAACGCAGATGGAATACGCATGTTTTGATTCATGCTGACTTCTTCAATCAATTGCGGCAGCTTATTCAAGCGCTGTTTCGTCACTGCGGAAACAAAAATGATTGGCGCGTAATCCAAATATTGGAATTCATCTCTGATTTCTTCTTCAAAATCACGCATCGTATTCGTTTCTTTTTTCAATGTATCCCATTTATTGACAACAATAATGATTCCACGGCCTGCTTCATGGGCATAGCCAGCGATCCGTTTGTCTTGCTCGCGAATCCCTTCTTCGGCGTTCAAGACCATCAAGACGACGTCTGAGCGTTCAATGGCCCGCATCGCCCGCATCACACTGTATTTTTCAGTAGACTCGTAGACCTTCCCTTTTTTACGCATCCCTGCCGTATCAATCATGGTAAATTCTTGACCGCTTTCGCTGGTAAAATGGGTATCGATCGCATCACGAGTCGTTCCTTCGATATCAGAAACGATCACTCGCTCTTCCCCTAGAATTGCATTGATCAAAGAGGATTTACCGACATTTGGTCGACCAATCAAACTAAACTTGATGATGGAATCATCTTCTTCTTCTGCTTCATTGGTGAAGTGTTTGACAGCTTCATCAAGAACATCCCCGATCCCTAATCCATGACTTCCTGAGATTGGGTATGGATCGCCTAGACCCAAACCATAAAATTCATAGATGTCGGTACGCATCTCGGGATTATCAACTTTGTTGACGGCTAAAATCACGGGTTTGTTGCTTTTGTACAGCAAACGAGCCACAAGCTCATCAGCATCTGTTACTCCTTCACGAGCACTCGTAATAAAAACAATGACATCTGCTTCATCGATGGCGATTTCTGCTTGATGCTTGATTTGATCCATAAACGGCTCATCACTTAAATCGATCCCACCTGTATCGATTACGCTAAACTCACGGCCTAGCCATTCACCAGTGGCATAAATACGATCTCTGGTCACTCCTGGAGTATCCTCAACGATCGAAATTCGTTCTCCAGCTATCCGGTTGAAAATGGTCGATTTCCCCACATTCGGACGTCCAACGATCGCTATTGTTGGATTTGACATTTTTTACCCTCCATTTAAAAAAGCAGTCCTTGTACGCTGCTTCTTGTATTCAATCTTACTTAGTTTACCTAAAGCCATGGAAAGTTGCAAGCTTTCCTGGCAAACAAAAAACCAGCTTATAACAAATTCAAACATCGAATCGTTATAAGCTGATGGCATACAATTACTCTTCGTCGCTGTCTTTTAAGGCATCACCTAAGATATCACCCATAGTAAAACCAGTTGATTCTTCTGGCAATTGATAGTCGTCCTCTGAAACCTCTTGTGTTTCATTGGTGTTTTCGGCTTTTTCTAATGCTTTGATACTTAATGCAATTCGGTGTTCTGAAGGGTTCACTTCAAGCACTTTCACTTGCACTTCATCGCCTTCTTGTAAGACTTCATGTGGTGTCGCAATGTGTTTATGGGAGATTTGTGAAATATGGATCAGCCCTTCAACACCTGGGAAGACTTCCACAAACGCACCGAAGCTTGTCAAGCGTTTAACAGTCCCTGTCAAGACACTGCCAACAGCCGCTTGCTCTTCAATATTGGTCCAAGGTCCAGGCAATGTGTCTTTGATTGAAAGTGACACACGTTCTTTGTCTGCATCAACAGATAAGATCCGGACATTGACGGTATCGCCAACAGATAAAACGTCACTCGGTTTGCCAACATGCCCATGTGAAATTTCAGAGACATGGACAAGTCCATCGATGCCGCCTAGGTCTACGAAGGCACCAAAATCGGTCAAACGAGCTACTTTTCCTTCTACTTCTTGTCCTTCATATAAATCAGCTAATAAAGCTTCTTTTTGTTTTGCTTTTTCTGCTTCGACAACTGCTTTATGAGAAAGGATCAAACGGTTTTCTGAAGGCTCGATCTCAACGATTTTGAAGGTCAATGTTTTCCCTTTGTAATCTTCGAAATCCGCAACAAAATGGTCTTCGACCATTGATGCTGGGACAAATCCACGAACACCTACATCAACCACTAACCCGCCCTTAACGACGTTGGTGACTGGTGCTTCAATGATTTTTCCTTCTTGGAAATCTTTTTCGATATCTTCCCAAACTTTTTTCGCGTCTAAGCGACGTTTAGAAAGGAGATAGCTGCCGTTTTCTTTGTCTTTACCAATTGCTGAAATCACAACCAATTCTAAGACATCCCCAACTTTGACTGCTTCGTTGATGTCTTCAACAGGTAAAGTTGATAATTCTTTTGCAGGAACAACGCCTTCAACGCCGGCGCCTTCGATCCCTACGATCGCTTGTTTATCCTCAATGGCCAATACCTCACCTTTAACGATATCTCCAACTTTTACTTCTTGGAAATTGTCTAAAGCGGCTTCCATTGATTCATTTCCACTCTCAACCTGATTATTTTCAAATTCTGTCATCTCTCATGTCCTCCTAACCAACAATTCTGCAATAATTGCACTACATCTTTTAGTTTAAAATAGAATGAAAAAAAAATAAAGCGATTTCTCTTATTTTCCTAAAAAACTACGGTTTTTTCGTTAAAAAAGTCTTTTCACCTCTGTTTTCTTACTCACTTTCATCTTTTGGTTTCGAAAAATAAAAAAACAATGGGGAACACCCATTGTTTTTGTTAATCAATTTTTTCTTTGATGGTTTTTTTGATTGCTTCGACGACTTGCTCGATCGTTAAACCAGACGTATCGATTCGAACCGCATCCTCCGCTTGTTTCAAAGGGGAGACTTCTCTGTGAGAATCCAGATAATCTCTTTGCTGGATCTCTTCTTTCAACGTCTCATAATCGGTTTTGATCCCTTTTTGCTGATTTTCTTTAAAACGGCGCTGTGCGCGTTCTTCCACACTTGCTACCAGAAAAATCTTAACTTCTGCTTGTGGTAAAACCGCCGTGCCAATATCGCGGCCATCCATCACGACACCGCCATCTTTAGCGATCAACTGCTGTTGTTGGACGAGTTTTTCACGAATCGCAGGGTATGCCGACACCTTCGAAACTGCGTTGGTTACTTCTGGCTGACGGATCGCTTCGGTGACTTGCTCTCCTCCTACAAAGACCTCTTGACCGTGTTCAGTCGGTTCAAAAGTGATGGGGTATTGATCGATCAAAGCAGCGATCGCCGCTTCATCTTCAAGTGAACAGCCCGTTTTTAAAGCTAAATACGTGATGCTTCGATACATGGCACCAGTATCCGTATAAATAAATCCCAGGTCATTCGCGATGATTTTTGCCACTGTGCTTTTCCCAGATGACGCAGGACCATCAATAGCGATGTTGATTTTTTTCATTTTTCTTACTCCTCGTTTCCCAACGATGTGTATTCCTTCATCGTTTCTGCTTATCGTCCACCTTGGCTTATCTCTTTCAAGAAAAAAAACCGCCAAAGCGGTTTTTTATTTAACTCTTAACGTGTCGCCAGGGTAAAGCATGTAGTTGTTCGGATCAATCCCATTTAATTGATATAGGGTTTCAACTGAGATGCCTGTACGGGCTGCCACTTGTTCAGGACCTTCACCTGCTTGCACAGTGGTATACTGTTCAGTACCAGCAGCGCCTTGCCCTTGGTTATTTTGGGTAGTATCTTGTCCAGCATTGTTTTGTTCTTGTGCCGGCTCACTGCTTGAAGGTGTTGATGAAGCTGGCGCAGAAAAACTGCTAGAAGAACTTGATTCACTTGTTGACGAACTCGTTTCACTTGTCGATTCCGTAGTGGATGATTCCGTCGTTGATGATTCGGTTGTTGAAGACTCTGTCGTACTTTCTACAGCACTGCTCGAACTTGCTGTGGTTGGGGCATCATTGTTATGGTTCAATACCCAAATACCGGCACCAACCGGAATTGCCACGATCAAGAAAAGCAAAACTAAAACGATCGTCAAAAAGAGTGAATTCCCACGCTTTTGTTTTCTTTGTTGGGATCTTGATGCAGAATCATCGTATTCTGTATCATAGATTGGTTGTTCCCACGGTTCTTGATTTTCTGAATTGTAGTCATTGTCTTTCTTGCTCACTCGTATTCCCTCCTAGTTTCCTTCCGATGTA
>OAUR01000207.1_pt1 | contig 17079 bp, 9 predicted proteins | sample 1476311 | NCBI WGS metagenome assembly OAUR01 (sample SAMEA2580058, study PRJEB22360) | human gut metagenome | biome: human gut; feature: human-associated habitat; material: faeces | place: Denmark | collected 2008/2010 | reverse complement strand
CGCCGGCCTCGGCTCTCCCCGCCCGCCCCGTCCTTCGGCTCGGTGACCGTACCGGTCTTGCCGGCGGTCACGTCGCCGGTATCGGCCTTGACGGACTTGTGGTCGGGCGTCGGCTTGGTCTCATCCACGACGGTGATCTCGACGCTGCCGGACTTGTCCGTGCCGTCGGTCGAGGTGGCCGTGATGACGACCTTGCCGGCCTTCTTCGCGGTGATGACGCCGTTGGCGTCGACCGTCGCGATGGATTCGTCGCTCGACTTCCACGTCACCTTCTTGTTGGTGGCGTTGCCGGGCTTGACGGTCGCGGTAGCCTGGAGTGTCTTGCCGACGGAGACGGTGGTGCCGGCCTCGACGGTGACCTCCACGCTGGTGACGGGGACGGTCTCGACGGGCTTGGCCGTCACGGTGATGTGGAGCGTGCCGGACACGCCACCGGCCGTGGCGGTGATGGTCACCGTGCCGGCCTTCTTGGCGGTCACGACGCCGTCCTTGTCGACCGTGGCGACGGACTCGTCGCTCGACTTCCACGTAACCGTCTTGTCGGTCGCGTCAGCCGGGGCGACGGTCGCCGTCAGGGTCGTGGAGGCGCCTTCGACGAGCTCCTGCTTGCCTGTCACGGTCACGGACTGGACCGGGATGACGGTCGGGGCCTTGTCGCTCACCGTGATCTTCAGCGTGCCGGACACGCCACCGGCCGTGGCGGTGATCGTCACTTCGCCGGCCTTCTTCGCGACGACCTTGCCGTTGGCGTCAACCGTCGCCACAGTGGCGTCGGAGGACTTCCACGTGACCGTCTTGTCGGTCGCAGTGGCCGGGGCGACGGTCGCCGTCAGGGTCTGCTCTCCATCGACGGTCATCGCGGCGTCGCCGGCAACGGTGACGCTGGTGACGGGCACGGTCGCGGCGGAGACGGTGATCTCGATGGAACCGAACTTCGTCTTGTCGCCGTTCGACGTGGCGGTGATGGTCACCTTGCCGGCCTTCTTCGTGGTCACCACGCCGTTGGCGTTGACCGTAGCTACGGCGGCGTCGGAGGTCGACCAGGTGACGGACTTGTCGGTCGCATTGGCCGGGGCGACGGTAGCCGTAAGAGTGACGGTGTCGCCTGCGGTGGCGGTGTTGGCGCCGGTCACGGTCACGCCGGTGACGGGCACGTTGGCGCTCGCCTTCTTCGTGATCGTGTACGTGGTGCCTGCAGTGGTATCGAACACGAGCAGCGAGGCGCCGTCCGCGTTGGTCACGACCTTGGCGTTCACGGCGGTGTCACCGTTCTTGACCTCGTAGTTCTGGGCGCCGCCGGCGGTGATCTTGACGGCCGCCTGCTTGCCCTTGTTGGAGGTCAGCTTGACTTCGGTGGCCTTGCCGTTCTTCCAGGTCGTGCCGACGGTGAAGTTGCCGCGGGCCACGAGGCCGCTCACCGAGCCGCCCGCCCAGGCATCGGGCAGGGCGGGCAGGATGTTCGTGTAGTTCACGTACTTCTTGCCGGCGGTGTCGGTGAAGGTGGAGTTGGACTGCAGCAGCATTTCGTCGACACCGGAGGTGTTGCCGAAGTTGCCGTCAATCTGGAACGGTGCATGGTAATCGAACAGGTTTGCATACATCGCGTTCTTGAGCTGCAGCTCGACCAGCTTGTACGTGGTGTTGCCGTCGCCGGTGCGAGCCCACGAATTGATGCGCTGGCCAATGGCCCAGCCGGTGTTGGACTGCAGCACGTTGCCCTTGAAGCAGCGGTACCTCAGCGAGGTCTTGGCCGCATCCATGTACTCGGAGTTGTCGATGGTGATCAAATCACCGGGGAACAGTCCGAGCAGGTGGGACATGTGACGGTGCTGGTTGTCCGCTTGGTAGCCGCTGATGGCGGATCCATCCTTCTTCTTGCCGAGCGCACCTTCGAAGTACCATTCCTTGATCTGGCCGGAGTTGCCGACCTCGATCGGCTTGAGCAGGCTCTTGGCGCAGCTCCAGGAACGGTTGGCGTTCGCATCGGCGAAATTGCCGTTGTCGCCCTTGGCCCAGTTGTCGGTCGAGCAGTCGGTGGTATCGCCGACCAGACCGTCCGGATCTCCCTTGGCCTTGGCCGCCTCGATGGCGTCGTTGAGCATCTGCCACACGAGCGAGCTCTCGTACGTGTTGCCGTCGGTGCCCAGCGGGCCCTGTTCGGGCGAGTACGCGACGCCGGTGGTCAGGCGGTCACCGGAGCTGGAGCCGGCCTTGTGCAGCATGTAGTTGACGTAGAAGTGCGATTCCTCCTTGAGCAGCGCGTACACGCGATCAAGCAGGGCAGGGTCGCCGGAGTACTCGTACGCCTCGTACACGTTCTGCAGGATCCACGGCACGGCGGCCGGGCTCCAACCCCACGAGAACGATTGACCGGGTGCGGTCCAGCCGTAGGCGGTGTTCTCGGTGTGGGCCATGTAGCCCTCGCCCTCGCCGATCGGCGTGGTCTCGGGGTTCGTCGTCTCCGCGCCCGCGTAGACCTTGGCGGTCACACGGCCGGGCTTGACCAGACCCTCCACATACTCGATGAGCGGCTCGGCGAGCTCTCCCATGTTGGCCGAATAGGTCGGCCAGTAGTTCATCTGGAGGTTCACGTTCATGTGGAAGTCGGAGCCCCAAGGCGTGTTGCCGTGGGCGTTGTCGCCCGCGGTGACCGACCAGATGCCCTGCAGGTTGCTGGGCAGCTGACTGTTCTCACGGGAGGAGCCGATGGTCAGGTAGCGGCCGTACTTGTACACCAGCGTCTCCAGCTCGCGCTTCTGCGCGGTGGTTGCGGAGCCCCTCTGGTACGCCTTGAGCAGCGCGTCGGTGGCGACGGCGCCGTCGGAGCTGTGGCCGGACTGGCCCAAATCGATCTTCACGCGGTCGTAGATGGCGGAATGATCGGCGATGTGCGCTTTCTTGACGGCGGTGTAGCCCTTGTTGGCGGCGTCCTGCACGACCTTGGCGACGCGGGTATTCACCTCGGCGGCGGTTTCGCCGGTGCGGTAGGACGGATACTTCTGCTTGTAGTCCGTCGCGGCGGCGATGTACAGCGTGACCGCCTTCGCGTCGGAGACCTTCAGCGAAGCGCCGTCGGAGCCTTCGGAGAGCGTGCCCTCACCGTTGTCGAGGACGACCTTGATCTGCGAGTTGTACAGCAGGCCGTTGTTGCCGAGAGCGCCCTTGACGGTGAGCGTGTCACCCTTGACCGTCGTGGTTTCGCCGGTCTTGGAGTAGTTCGTGTTGGTCGGCATGCTGACGTTGAAGTTCAGCTTGCCGGCTTTGCTGGCCGTGAGGCGGGCGACCATGACATTGTCGGGGTTCGACGCGAAGTATTCGCGCGTGTAGGTGACGCCGTCATGCTTGAACGTGACGTCGGCCTTGCCCTTGCTCAGGTTCAGGTCGCGGCGGTATTCGGTGACGGTCGTGTCGTTGAACCCGTAGTCGAGGTAGATGTCGCCCCAGTTCAGGTAGTTGCCCTGCTCGGCCGCGTTCTCGCCGCCGGTCAGGTTGCCGGGATTGACCGTCTCGGCGCCGTTCGCGAGCTGCTTGTTGAGCGCGCGCAGCGTGGCGCCGTTCTGACCCTTGGTCTCGTTGTTGCCGCCGTTGTAGCTGGTCGAGGATCCGGGGCCGCCGGTCCACAGCGTCTCCTCGTTGAAGGTGACGCGTTCACGGCTGACCTCGCCCCAGACGGTGCCGCCGATCTTGCCGTTGCCGAACGGCAAGGTGGTCTGCTGCCAACGGTTGTTGTCGGGGTTGCCGTAATTGCCGCCGGCGGTGGCGGTGGCGTCAGTCTGCGACGCGGGCTGCTTGTACCACAGCCAGTCGTCTTTGCTGGTGTCGCCGTCTCCGCCGTCCTCAACACTGGCGATGACATAGGCGTTGAACGAAGCGGCGATTTCGGGGTCCTTGTTGTACTTCACGGTAATAGGGTATACGCCGATGCTGGCACTATCGAAAGCGCTGGTGTCGATGGTGTAGTTATCCTCACCGTTGCCTTCGGTCAGCGTCTTGACCGTGCCGTCGGCCGTGCTGGTGGCCTTGACCACGAGTCCGGCCTTGTCGAACGCCTCGCCCTTCTGGTACTTGACCTTGGTCGGGCCTTCGATGCTCAGCGTGTATGCCTTCGGCTTCTTGGTGACGGACAAGGTCGGCTGCATGGCCTCGGTGGCGCCGGTCAGCGAGGTGACTTCCTTGCTGCCGAAACGCATGTCGGACTTGTTGAGCTCGCCCAGGGCCAGCGTGATCTTCTTCTCGGTGGCGCCGGCGCTGAACTTGGCGAACTCTGCCTTGATGATGTCGGTCACGTCGAGCAGAACCTTCTTGGCGTTGCCCGATTCGACGGTCATGCCATCGGAATACTTCTTAGATCCATAAGCGAACGCATGGGACGTCGCGGTCTTCGTGGTATCGGTCACCTCGAAGTCCGGGCGGTTCGCCCACGTGGCATTGTTGGTGTCGCAGGGAGCGGTGCCGGTGCACCGCGACGTGTCAACAGCGACCACCTTGACCTTATCGGTGGCCGTGGCGGTCTTGTCTGCACCGGCGTAGCCCAGATACGTCAAGGTGAGGATGGAGTGCTCGGGCGCCGCGGTGTAATCGGACAGGTCGAACGTCATCAGACCCATCTTGGCGTCTGTGACATCACTGACGTCGGTGGACTTGAACTTCTCACCGAAGTCGCCGTAATCGCCTTCCGGCTGCAGCGCGCCGACATAGGCCGCAGTGTTCTTCTTCTCGTTCTTCTCGCTGGCCCATGCCTGCAACGTGGTGTCGGCGGAGGGCTTGAGATCGTCCTTGGTGGACACGGAAACGGTCAGCTTCGGAGCCATGTCTGCGGTCGCGCCGTTCAGGGACGTCGTGCCTTCGGAACTGGCGAAACGAACCTCGGTCTTCTTGGTCTCGCCCACGGCCAGGGTGATGACCTTCTTGCCTTCGGCGAACTGCTGGCGCACGATTTCGGTCACATCTACGGTGACCTTCTTGGTATTGGCGGGAACCACGGTGATGGCGTCGCCCGCGTAAACCGTCGTACCGTACTCGAACGGCTTGGACTCGGCGACGAATGAGGAGTCGTTGATGCTGAACTTCGGCTTGGTCGCGCCGGTCGCGACATTCGCGCCGCAGTCTGTGGCGTTATTGGTGCACACGGTGGTGTCGACGGGGGTCACCTTGATGGTGTCGGTGTCGGTGGCCGTCGGGTTGCCGCGGTAGCCGAGGTACGTCATCTCGAACGTTGCGGAATCGGGGGCATGGTCGTAGGCACTCAGGTCGAACGTCAGCAGGCCGGTCTTCAGATCGGTGGTGTCCGCGGCATCCGCGGACTCGAACTTCTCGCCGAACACGCCTTGCGAGGGCCCTTGCAGTGCGCCGATGTACGGCTTGGATGCCATTGAGGAATTCTTCTCGCTCGTCCACGTCTGCAACGTGGTATCGGCGGAGGGAGTGATGGTGGCTGCGGTGGAGGACGAGGCGTCGGACGCTGCCGCTCTCGTCGTGCCGACCGCGACGGCCGACGCAGGTAGTCCGGCCAGCAGCATGCCGACCGTCGCGCAGGACGCCACCAGTGGCATCAGATGCGATGACATCGCTCTATGTTTCATATTTGGTTCTTTCTCCTATAGGGCAGCCAGCAGCTTTGCCGGTTTATGTTAATATATACATTGTTTACTAAAGAATCAAGTCCGTCGGCGACTTGTGTCTTCAATTGGAATCACAGCTCTCAGAGAGCCCCTGGATACCGCCGTTCCCAGAATTACGTAACATTCTTGGCATTATTATCACAGGGTGCAGGGCCGCCGGGAAGAACGATCTCCAGCATCGCTACGCTCGGCAGCTCCTGACAGCGGGAGCACACCATCCGCGCCATCGGCCGGCCAAGTCGTCAGCGCAGCCGGTCGCGTACCACACCAGCGCAAAATCACATCAAAATCGCATTGTGTGGCCAGCCAGTCTGCCTCACAATGAAATGTGAACCCTCACATCACGTGGTGTGGCACAACATGCACCGCAAAACCGCCATTTTTCAACGGCCCGAAACGACTCCTCCGATGCCCGCGTACCACACCAGCCCAAAAACCATCGAAAAACGCATTGTGTGGCAGACCGAGAGGGCGATACGCGCCGGACGCCCCTCTGCTCTCGTCACAATCATGTTCTATGGAAGCACACCGGCCATCTGCCGCACCAGCGCATCCGCTCTCAACAATCCTTCTCCCGTTTGCGTCGCTATGTGCGCGCCGGAACGACGACCGTGCGCACATAGGGACGCAAACCACAGTCCCCGAACCCGTCGCGCACCATATATAGGAAATTCTCCGCCCATCACTCGCCTACATAGCAAGCAGCCCGGCGAGCCCACGCACGGCGCACTGCCATGCGTAAGTTCACCGGGCTGTCAGCCTCATCAATCCAGCGAGCGCAACGGGCGCCCCATCAATCGGTGAGTGTGAATTGGCTGTTGTAGAGGTCGGCGTAAAACCCTCCCGCCGCGAGCAGTTCCTCGTGGGTACCGCGCTCGATCACGTCGCCGTGGTTCATGACGAGAATCATGTCGGCGTCGCGGATGGTGGAGAGGCGGTGCGCGATGACGAAGCTCGTGCGCCCCACGGTCAACGCATCCATGGCCTTTTGGATGAGTTCTTCGGTGCGGGTGTCGACGGAGGAGGTGGCTTCGTCAAGGATGAGGATCGGAGCGTCCTGCACCATGGCGCGGGCGATGGTGAGCAGCTGGCGCTGTCCTTGGGAGAGCGAGGTGTTGTCGTCAAGCACGGTGTCGTAGCCCTGCGGCAGAGAGCGCACGAAGTGGTCGAGTCCGACGGCCTTGCATGCGGAGACGATCTGCTCGTCGGTGACGCCGGGCTTGGAGTAGGCGATGTTTTCGCGCACGGTGCCACGGAACACCCATGTATCCTGCAGGACCATGGAGAACTGGTCGTGTACGTTCCAGCGCGGCACGGAAGTGGTGTCGATGCCGTCGATGGAGATGGAGCCGCCGGAGATCTCGTAGAAGCGCATCAGCAGGTTGACCATGGTGGTTTTGCCGGCGCCGGTCGGACCGACGATGGCGACTTTCTGGCCGGCGGAGACGCTTGCCGAGAAGTCGTGGATGATCGGCTTGTCGGGCTCATAGCCGAATCGCACGTGACTGAATTCGACGTCGCCGCGCACGGTCCGGGGGTTGCCGGCCGCATCGTAGCCGAGCAGCTGCGAACGCTGCGAAGCCGTCATACCGGCGGTGGCATTCGCGCGAGTGCCGCGATGCGCCAGCTTGCCGCTGTCCGTCCGTGCCGTGCTCGCAGCGGCATCAGCCACGCCGAGTTCGGCCTTGGTCGGTTCCGCATCCATCTCCGGCTCTTCGAGGAAGCCGAACACGCGCTCGGCGGCGGCCGCGCATCGCTGCAGGTTCTGGAACGCCTGCGCGAACTGGCTCAACGGCTGGGTGAACAGGCGGATGTACATCATGAACGCGACGATCACGCCGAATTCGATCTTCCCGTCCATGGCGAGCGCCGCACCGACCACGCACACGATCACGTAGCCGAAGTTGCCGACGAAGTTCATCAGCGGCATCATCAGGCCTGACAGGAACTGCGATTTCCAGCCGGATTCGTACAGGTCGGCGTTGTACTTCTCGAAGCGGCGGATTGAGTCGGCCTCGCCGTTGTACGCCTTGACGATGAGGTGACCGGCGTACATCTCCTCGATGTGGCCGTTGACGTCGCCGAGCGCCATCTGCTGGCGGGCGAAGTATTTCTGCGAGGATTTCATGATGACCATCATGATGATGAGTCCCAGTATGCTCGCGCCGATCGCGCACAGGGTCATGATGACGTTGTTGTAGAACATCATGACGAGCGCGCCAACGAACAGCGTTGCCGAGGTGATGAGCGAGCCGAGGGACTGGCCGAGCGTCTGGCCGATGGCGTCGACGTCGTTGGTGATGCGGGAGAGTACGTCGCCGTAGCTGACCTTGTCGAAGTATTTGAGCGGCAGCTTGTTGATTTTGACCGAGATCGATTCGCGCAGGCGCTGGGCGGTGCGCTGGGTGACGTTCGCCATCATCCAGCTTTGCACGTAGCTGAGCACCGCGTAGCCGACGTACAGTGCGACGAGCAGCCAGGCGATGCGGCCGACGGCGTTGAAATCGACCGAGTTCATCACCGGCTTGCCGTTCACGATGGCCGGCAGTCCCTTGACGATCTCGTTGGTCATGTCCTTGAGCTTGTCCGGTCCGATGATCTGGCATATCGTGCCGGCCGCGCCCAGCACGAGCGCAATGATGATGACGGGCAGGTAGTTGCGGCAGTAGTGGACGAGCTTGCCCATCACGTTGCCGAAATTGGCAGGCTTTTCGACCGTGCGGCCGCCGCCCATTGGTCCTCTTGGTCCTGGCATTTGTTACTCCTTAAAAGTCCGTATTGATCTCACGCGGTCAGTTCCGACTGACTGAGCTGGGATTCGGCGATCTGACGGTAGACATCGCAGGTGTCGAGCAGTTCCTGATGGGTGCCTTGGCCGACGACCTTGCCGTCATCGAGCACGATGATGCGGTCGGCGTTCATGATCGTGCCGATGCGCTGGGCGACGATGAGCTTGGTGGATCCCTTGGCTTCTTTGGCGAGTGCGTCGCGAACTTCGCGGTCGGTCTTGAAGTCGAGCGCGGAGAACGAGTCGTCGAAGATCAGGATTTCGGGGTGGCGGTAGACGGCGCGCGCGATTGACAGGCGCTGCTTCTGGCCGCCGGAGACGTTGGACCCGCCTTGTGCGATCGGGGCGGTGTATGTGCCGTCCATGCGCTCGACGAACTCGGTGGCCTGAGCGACGCCGGCCGCCGCCTTGACCCGGTTCATCTGTTCAGTCGGCATTGCGGCGCCTTCCGCTCTCTTGCCCGCGGCGATGAGTTCGGCTTCGCGTTTGCGGCCGGCCGGAGTGGAGGTGTCGGCCATTTCGACGTCCGCGGAGCTTGCCCCGTTCACGTCGTCGCCGTAGCTCACGTTGGATGCGACCGTGCCCTTGAACAGCACGGACTGCTGCGGCACGTATCCGATCTTGTCGCGAAGGGCTTTCAGATCGTATTCGCGCACGTCCACACCGTCGACGAGCACCTGCCCGGCCGACACGTCGTAGAAGCGCGGCACGAGGTTGATGAGGCTGGACTTGCCGGAGCCGGTGGAGCCGATGAACGCGACGGTCTGGCCCTTTTCGGCGGTGAAGTCGATGCCTTCGAGCGTCGCCTCGCGTGAGCCGGGGTAGGTGAAGCTCACATTGCGGAACTCGACGGTGCCGGTTTTCCCGCCGCCCAGACGCGCCACGTCGGCGGCGGTCTTGGTGCCGGTTTTGACGATCGGATCGGTGTCGAACACTTCGAGCACGCGTTGCGCGGACACGTCGGCGCGCGGCCAGAGCACGAATACCATGCTCATCAGCAGGAAGCTCATGATGACCTGCACGGAGTAGTTGGAGAAGACGACCATGTTGGAGAACACGTTGAGCTTGTCCGTCAGGCCGGCGGCGTCGATCAGATAGGCACCGATCCAGTAGACGGCGAGCATCAGGCCGTTCAGGACGGTGTTCATCAGCGGCATCATGAACGCCATGACGCGGTTGGTGAACAGCTGCGTGTCGGTGAGGTCCTTGTTGGCCTTGGTGAACTTGGCCTCCTGGTAGTCCTCGGCGTTGTAGGCGCGCACGACGCGCAGGCCGGTGAGGTTTTCGCGGGCCACGAGGTTGATGTTGTCGGTGAGCTTCTGCATGGCCTTGAACTTGGGCATGACCATGGCCATCATGATGACGACGGCGACGAGCAGGATGACGACGGCGATGCCGGTGGCGAGAGTCCATTCGAAACCTTCGCCGGCGATCTTGCATATGGCCCATACGGCCATGATCGGCGACTTGACGATGAGCTGCAGGCCGATGGTGATGAACATCTGGATCTGCGTGATGTCGTTGGTGGAGCGGGTGATGAGGCTCGCGGTGGAGAATTTGCTCATTTCGGCGGGGCCATAGGATTCGACCTTGCGGAATTCGAGCGAGCGCAGGCGCTGGGTGAATGACGAGCCGACGCGTGCGGAGATGTAGCCGGTGACGATGGCACAGGCGACGGAGCCGAGGGAGATGAGCAGCATCTTGCCGCCGGCGATCCAGATGTCGCTCATCGCGCTGCCCGGCGTCTCGACGAGCGTGGTGATGTCTGACATGTAATCGGGCAGTTTGAGGTCGAAGAAGACCTGCCCGACGATGGTCACCAGGGCGATGAGCATCTGACCGATCTCCGCTTTGGAGAGGTATTTCAGGATGCGAAGCATTGGCTTTCCCCTTGTGTTTTGTTGGTGATTGGTTACGTTATTTGCCGCGGCATCGATATCCGATGCTCGAATTAGTTTCTGTTGTTAGATTACTTACAGTGTAAGATATTACGCATTATTCTGTGTATTCGCTGTGAATGGCGCGCTTTGCGCTGGCTGCGCACGAGAGACACGGCACGCACGCCGTCCCCCACGTTATCCGCAGCCGGCGGAAGAAGCTACTCCTCGCCGGCCTTCGCGCGCTCGGCCCGCATATGATCGGCGACACGCCTGTCACGCTCGGCGAACGCAGCCCGCACCTCATCGGGGGTCGGGCGCGGAGCGCCGGGATGGCAGATGGCCATGTATGTCGAGAACTCCGACAGCAGATCAACGAACTCGCGCGTGCGCCGCTCCCCCATCTGCGAGAAGATCCAACAGATTGCCGAACGCATCTCCTCCAAGTCGCACTTGGACCGCTCTCGCCCAGCATCCGTAAGGTTCACGCGGATGATGCGGCGGTCGTCCGGGTCGATGTCTCGGGTGATCAACCCTTTTTTCTCCAGAGCGGCAAGCACTGTGGAGATGCGGCCGGAGCTGGCCTTCAGCGAACTGGCGAGCTGCGACGGCGTCATGGTGCCGCGCAGTGCGAGCTCGTGCAGAATGAATGGCTCGCCATGCGCACCGCGCGCGAACTCCTTCTGCATCTTGGAACGGTTGCCCCACACGCTGGCGTACAGTTCGCTGAGCGCCTCCCGCTCAAAACCCATTTCGCACCGCCTTCCGATTCGACCATTGCCGCACTACCGCGCTCCGCGGAGTACCGCCAATACATTCCAGCGGCATATACATCGTGCAAACATCTGTAATATTATCTCATACCGTAAACAATTTACAGTATGTGATTATATGTCCGCGCTTTACTCCCCCGCTACTAAACTTAATCTGTACGCTTTTTCCGTGCAACAATTCTATGGCGACACTAACGAAGCAAACGGTATCGAAACAGAAAACGTCCCGGCTTGACATTCGACTGACGGATGCGCAACGGCAGCTCATCGAGCGTGCCGCCGAGCTGACCGGCAGCACGCTCACGCAATGGACCGCTCGCCATCTCCTGGAATCAGCCCGTAAGAATATAGAAGAAGCAACCGTCCTGCATCTGGAATCACAGGCATTCGAAGATTTCATACAGGCATTGGATCAGCCGGTTCCACCAGCAGCCGAAAAACTCATGGAAAGGGATCCGCAGTGGGCATGATCCATCATTTCCAACGTCCGCGCAAGCTCGGCCCGGAAGAGAGAATGGGGGAAGTTCTCTTGTGGAGTACCGTTCATCGACAAGTGGGCCGCACAACGCGCACCGTCATCGGCCCAGCATGGGACGGCCGTCGCGTACGTGTCATTCACTGCGTCAGGTGAACCGGCGGGATTCTACACGCTGAGTGTATATTCGGTACTGCGAGCACGATCCGCCAGCGGCGCACTAGGGTCACGTGCGCTCATTGTGGAACCTTACGACGATAAAGCACGCGCGTTCTATGCGCATTTCGGTTTTCAACCGATTCCCGGAACCACCAGCATGTATCTCAGGCTCGTTTGACGACGAGCCTGTTCCGTATTTATGACGGTGACTCATAGCGTTGATTCACGGCAGTAAAGACAGCTCCTCAGGGGCGAGCGTGAGATTGACTGCGGCGAACGAGTCCCGGACCTCATGCGGGTTGCGGGCACTGGGAATGGTGAACAGACGGTCATATCTGGTCAGCTCCCACGCGAGCACCACACGCTGGTACGAGACGCCGCGAGCCGCTGCGACCGTGCGGAACGGATCATACGCATGACTGTCGAATGCGTCCAGGAACCCGCCGAGCGGCGACCAGCACACAAAATCAAGACCGAGATCGGCGCAGTGACCCATCGTATGCTCGGGGTCGGGATGCGATGGCGAGAACTGGTTCTGCACCGCAATCAGACGGTCGCCGAGAATCCCACGGGCGGTGTCAATCTGCGCATTGTCCACGCGCGAGATGCCGGCGAACCGAATCACGCCCTCATCCAGCAAGGTTTTCAGCGCGCCGACCGTATCCTCATACGGAACCGCGGGGTCAGGGCCATGCGAATACAACAAATCGAGCGCGTCGACGCCGAGGCGGAGAGCGGACTCCTTCGCGTCACGAATCATCGTCTCCGGGCGCGAGTCGGCCATCCACCCGTACCGGCTGCCGGCCGCCTGCAGGTGCTGTCGCTCGGATGCGGATGCGCTCGCGCCGTCGCCCGGGGATTGCTGAGGATCTTCCGCGTCGCGGTTCGTCACTTCCAGCGTTCGGCGATAACCAGTCTTCGTGGCGACCAGAACCTCATCGCGCGGACCGCTCCAGCTGGCGAGCGCCGCATGAACCAGCATCTCGCCGTACCCGAAATCACGCGGCACGCCTGTACCGTCAGGCCCCGGTTCGCTTGGCAGATAATACGACCATGCGGTGTCGAGATAACGCACTCCGGCGTCAAGCGCGGCATGGATCGTGCCGATGGCCGTCGCCCGGTCCGGGCGTCCCTCGATAGAGAGCGCCATCGTTCCCATGCCGAGGCGCGGCATGCGCGCTTTCCCCGCAAACTCCACAACGTTCGATGTCACCATGCCACCATCATCCCACGCGACACGAACACAGGGCCGACTGGCAATGCGCCAGCCCATGAGTCCCGGCCCCGGTTCCTTTCGACTTGTTCCGGCGAAAGTCCCATCCGAAGACACTCAAATGGGACTTTGGCGGGATGGGTGGACTTCACCTCCCGCGTGAGGCCCCGGCAGTCAACAAAAAGTCGGCCGGCCACCGAATAGGTGACCGACCGGCATCATATGCCGATCCGCTGATTCAGCGCCGGGGCTCGCGCCGACGGCGGGCGGCAAGCGCCGCGCCGGCACCGACCGCGAGCAGTGCCGCGAATGCGCCGAACACGCCGCTCACAGAGGCGCCGGTCTTCGACAGGCCGGGCTGCTTGTTGCCGGCATCCGGCTTGTTCGGCTTCACCGTGTCGCCGGGTTTCGTCGGCTCAGTCGGCTTCGTCAGTTCGGTCGGTTCGATCGGCTTTTTTGGTTTGGTTCGGTTTTTTTTGGTTGTGTTGGATTTTCATCGGCTTGCTCGGTTCGATCGGCTCGGACTTCTCCCTGACGGTCACGACACGCTTGACCGTGTACGACGCACCTTCGGAGTCGGTCACCGAATACGTCAGCGTGTATTCACCGGCCTTCTCGGTGTTCACCGAACCTTCGACCAGGATCTTGTCGGTCAGATCGCCGTCCTCCTCATCGGAAGCGGTCACACCGGCCTTCGGGTCGAACGCGTCGACGTTGATGTTCTGCTTCGCGGATGCGTTGAGCAGCTGGTAGGTGGCACCGTCGGACGTGTTGAAAATCCACCGGGCCGCGGGGTCGGACTTGGCGTCTTCCACCGACTCATCGCTGAAGACGTTGGTGCCGTCCTTGGCGACGAGCACCTTGCAGTCCGTATTGGTGATGACGTAGGCCTTGAGGTCGGGGCGCTCGGTGTCGGACTGGTCGATCTGGGTGAACTTCCAGGCCTGCTTCTTGGCGTCGGTCAGGGTCTCGGGCGTGTCGGCGATGGACAGTGTGGAATCGCCGGAAGCCGTGGCGGACAGGTTCTTGCCGGACTGCACGCCGACAAGCTAGTAGGTGTGCCCGACCAGGCGATCACCGAGACGGGACGGAACGCCCACAAGGCGTTCCGCGCCCTGCCGCACGACGTGCAGACCGCATTTGCCCTCCGTATGCTGTTCACCCACCGCGACACGGACCGCTACGGCGCCGACATGTTCCTGCACTACAAGCGCGGCTTCAACGTGCGCTTCGAGGGTGCCGGCTCGAACAACTACTGAATTCGGGCATCGGAGCGCCAGAGGGATCCCGGACGCGCGAGCCGCCAAGCGCGACACACGCACAACACGCGACGGTTTTGCTTGTCCGCGAGTCTGTGGTACTCTCTTCGAGTTGTCTGTTGAGACCAAAAGGCCGCGGCAAACAGCGTAATGGAGGATTCGCCTAGTGGTCTATGGCGCACGCTTGGAAAGCGTGTTGGTGTAACAGCCTCACGAGTTCGAATCTCGTATCCTCCGCTAGCAGGGCTTTCGAAGAAATTCGAGAGCCCTTTTCTTTTGCCGAAAACAGTTTCCTTTCAACAATTCCGAACGGCTTGGACTGTCGGAATAGTGTCCTTGTAGTGTCTTCAGAGGGTGTTCGGCCCGACGATATCGGTGGCACGTTACGTGGTGCATCCGGTAGGCCAAATCGGTGCACCACTCTATGTCTGAAGGGAGCCACTCATGACATTCGATGATCGATCGGCGTGTCATATGAGAACGTCTCCGTCGATTCCGACGGTGTTTACACTTTTACATTTTCCTACACAAGAAAACATAGAAAGTATGGGAGATATAGGTAATCGTGACACCTCTTGTCGGCGTGAAGGTATGGAAAAGCGCAAATTTCCTTCTGGCGGGCTTTGGGCGGCGAACAGAGTGGTACACTCATTCTGGGAATTGGTAGAAAGCCTTGCTGTTGCTGGGTTTGTGGGTCTCGGTAGATAGAGTCTCCATGATGTGCGCAGACCTCATGATGCGACGGGCTCGCCTGTTCGGGCCGCTGCTCGCCTCCGGCTGCGAGGTGCTGATCTCGGGGAAGGGGACGCGCCGCGTGCGATTGTTCGACGGTGAGCGGGCCTTGGTCGGGAACGCCACGGCCAAACGAAGAAGGGAATTCACGGAGACGCGTCTTTTGGCCCACGAGGCCTTACGACGTATCGGCCATGACGGGCCCATACTCAAAGGTTCGGATGGTGAACTGCTCTGGCCGTCCGGCATCGTGGGATCGCTGTCGCATTGTCCGTCGCTGTGCGTCGCCGCCGTGGCGTCGGCGGAAAGAATCCGTGCCGTGGGAGTGGACGTGGACGATTCGGACGGATTGTCCGACGGGATCATGCGGTTCATGTTCTCTTCCGAAGAGCTCGCATCATTGCGTATGGCCTCCTCGGTGGAACGTAGGGCGGCCTTCTGCGCGAAGGAGGCCGCCTCGAAGGCGTTGTCCGCATTGGACGGGACGGGGGACTTCCGTAAGGTATCCGTGAGCCTGAAGGCGGATGGAACGTTCGCCGCTGTGAGACGGGATGTGGCGTTGCGCGGCCAATGGCGATTCTACGATCGGCTGGTATCCGCGATGGTCGCCGTTCCCTCGGAGACCGTCTGAGGGGTGCGGACCCCTCGAATGAGCAGCCGGAGCAGAAAGGAATAGGCCGCATCGTCATCGTCGACGGGCGTATCATGTTCGGGTCGTGTCTCGAATTGGACGAATCCGTGCACGGCGGACCATATGGACCATGCGATGAGGTGCGGGTCATCCCTCCGGATCTTTCCCGCGGCCTGCCCGTAGCGCACCAGCTCGGTCATGGCGGCGAGGCATGCCTCCGAAGCCTCGCCCGCATGCCATCGCCACAACAGGGCGTAGATGCCGGGCGACGCCTTGGCGTGCCCGCGGTATACGACTCCCGCATCGTAGAGTCTTTGCAGGGGATCCTCGGTGGTGACGCGCAGGAGCTTCTCCCGTAACGTCTGGAAACTGTCGTCGATGAGAGCGTCGATGACGGCCTGCTTGTCGCCGATATGCCGGTAGATGCTCGCGGGGGACACATCCGCCTTTTCCGAGAGAAGCCGGATGGTGAAGGCATCATAGCCGTCCTCTTCGATGATTCGTTTCGAGGCGTCGAGTATGAGGCCCCTGATCTCGGTGGTGGGCGTCCGCTGGCTTTTTGTCGTTTTCCGAATAGTCCTCATATGCTTCTCCGCATCATCCCGCCGTTACGGATGAAAAACGCCATCCGGCCCGTAGGTCCCTGCACCGTCCCATGATGGGTGGGGTCGAAGGTCCAGCCACGCTCTTGGACCGCGCCTCGATGGGTGTGATGGCTAGTCCCACCGCATTGAGATTGCCACCGAGCCAAGACATGTCGGGGAACGCTGGCCGGCGCGGGCGTGCCGTCCTCCCGCCACGTGCCATGCCGGGGCATCGCGCATATGATGCCGTCGGCGTGTGGGACGGCGGCACCGTGGCATCGTCCCGCACGCACGTCAGGCATGCCCGTCGGCTACCGGTGGTGCCGCAGGGCGTCCTTCAGAATGCGGAGCTCCCGCATGGATTGGCTACAATGTGTTAGACAGTTCGATGGGGGACGATCGACATGAGGTTGGAGGCCGACGGTGGCCGGCCCGAGGCATCCCCGCCACTACGAGGAGTCGTTCAAGCGGCGGATCGTGCGGCTTTGCGAGAACGGCAGGCCGGCGCGCGAGATCAGGGACGAGTACGACATCTCGCGTTCCACGCTGCGCCGTTGGGTCCAGGGCATCCGCGACAGCGGCTCCGCGAAAGCCGCCGACAACCGCACCCCTGAGCGGAACGAGCCGGTCGAGCTGCGCAAGCGCAACGGACAGTCGGAGATGGAGGTGGACGTTTCAGAACAGGCGGCGCCGGTATTCGCACGAAGGTAGCAGTGATACGGGCCGACGCCTCCCGCTGTCCGATATCGGCGCAGTGCAGGATGCCGGGCGTTCCCCGCTCCGCCTGCTGCTGGATGATCGAACATCCCGAAGCCGGGCGGGTGGACCCGATCGCCGGCGACGTGCACGCGGTCCGGCGCGACGGCCATGAGCGCTGCGGCGCCGGGAAGATCAAGGCCGCGCTGGAGCGGAGGGGCGTCCCCGCCTCCGGAAGGCGCATCGTCAACATCATGAAACGAGATCGGAA
>OAUR01000206.1_pt1 | contig 17247 bp, 18 predicted proteins | sample 1476311 | NCBI WGS metagenome assembly OAUR01 (sample SAMEA2580058, study PRJEB22360) | human gut metagenome | biome: human gut; feature: human-associated habitat; material: faeces | place: Denmark | collected 2008/2010 | reverse complement strand
CGCTGTTGACCCTCGGTACCAAGGGATGCATATTGGAAAACAATTGTTGGCATTTGCTGAAAACGTTGCGCTGGAAAAAGGCTTCGATGATCTCTCACTAAACTTTTGGTCGGCAAATCAAGTGAAATCATTTTATGAGCAAGCAGGATTTGTGAGCACACGACAAGGAGCATCAAAGCATCTAAGGTAGAAAAATGAAGAAATTTCCTAGAAAAAGGTTAAAATTTCAGAAAATAGCTTTCTTTCTATAAGGTCTAGGGTATCCTTATAGACAGAGAGCTATTTTTTAGTTGGAGGATCAGAAGCAATGAGCAGGATGGAAAAAAATAAAAAACTGCATGAACGGCTAGAAAAGGAATCCAGTCAGGCAGCCAAAGAAAGTATCTTTGCCCGCCGAGAAGCCAAAAGAAGAAACCAGCGCATCAGACCGAGTGATTCTACTTCGTCTGCTGATGAGCCAGTAAGAGACATTTTGTCTCAAAACATCGAGCATCCTAGGGCAAGCGACCCTCGTGCGGCTCAAAGTTCCCGAAAACAGTCACAAGTAGGAATAAAAAAATCTGAGGGACGAAAAAGCGCAATCCCCCCGCTATCTGCTCAGAGACCTGCGATGCATCAAGGTCAGGAACAAAGCAAACAAAAACCGCAAAAGCTTAAGAAGAGCAAGCAACCCAAACAAAAGAAAAAGCGGAAGCACCCAGTTCTGCGTATTGTGGTTCGGGTACTATTGGTGCTTTTTGCCTATTCATTAATTGCTTTTCTTGTCGGTCAGCAAGTCGCAAGAAGTGACGCTGCTTTTGCTACGACTGATGAAGAGACCTTTAATGGTACGGCCGCTGCTAATGGTGCTCGTAATATATTGCTCATTGGTAGTGATAGTCGTGAAGGAGAAGCTGGACGCGCAGACACTATTATGGTTTTGCAATTAGATGGTCCCAGTAAGCAACCGAAGCTGCTTTCCTTTATGCGGGATACTTTAGTTACGATTCCCGGTTATGGCGAAAACAAGATCAATGCGGCGTATGCCTTTGGTGGTGCTGATTTAGTCAGACAAACGTTAGCGGAAAACTTCGGGCTAGAAACCAACTATTATGCAAAAGTTGACTTTCGTTCCTTTGAAAAAGTGATCGACACACTGTTTCCCTCAGGTGTTGCTATCAACGCGGAAAAAGATATGAGTAAAAATCTTGAAGTTGCCATCAAACAAGGGCAACAACAAATGAATGGGCTTGAGCTGTTGCAATACGCACGCTTTCGGATGGACGAAGAAGGTGACTTCGGTCGTGTAAGACGACAGCAGCAAGTAATGGATGCGATCTTTAGCGAAATGAAAAATCCTTTAGCTATTTTAAAATTGCCTTATGCAGCAGGAAAAGTCTTAGGCTATGCTTCCACCAACCTGCCAATGTCTTTCCTATTAAAAAATACCTTCTCGATTGCTCGAGGGGCGGGAGGAGTCGACAGCTTGACTGTCCCAGTCGCTGACTCTTGGCAATACGGTTCAAGTGCGAGTGCTGGAAGTGTGTTAGTCGTCAATCTTGAAACCAATCAACAAGCGATCAGGAATTTTCTTAATGAGTAAGCAGAATGAAAAGTTCTGAAAACCATTTGAAAGTAAGTAAATTTATGCTATATTATTAATGACGTTTGAAATTTGTTGAAACGAGGAAAAAGAATGAAATTAGCCGTTGTTACTGACAGTACAGCTTATCTGCCGGAACGGATCAAAAACCATGAAGATTTGTTTATCATACCGATTCCTGTTATTTTAGATGGAAAAGTCTACAATGAGGGTATCGACATTGAAGCTGATGAGTATTACGCTTTGCTGAAAAACAGCAAAGAATTCCCAACCACTTCTCAACCGGTATTAGGAGAAGTGTTAGCCTTATATGAGTCATTGAAAGATCGCGGTTACGACACGATCATTAGTATCCACTTATCAAGCGGTATCTCTGGATTTATCGGAACGCTGTATGGAATCACCGATGAAATCGAAGGTGTTCAAATCATTCCTTACGATTCGAAAATCACAAGTATGCCGATGGGTCACATGGTAGAAACCGCTCTTGATCTATCAAGTCAAGGCAAAACCGTCGAAGAGATCATTTCCCATCTGGACACTATCAGAGACAATACCTATGCCTATTTGATCGTGGACGACTTGAATAACTTGGTTCGCGGCGGTCGCTTAACCAATGGGGCAGCCTTGATTGGCGGATTATTAAAAATCAAACCGATCTTGACCTTTGATCAAGGAAAAATTGTGCTTTACGAGCGCATTCGTTCCAGTAAAAAAGCATTCAATCGCGCAGAAGATATCATTGGTCAACGGGAGCAAGAAATCGCATTGCCTGTTAAATTTTATGTAATCCACGCCAACAATTTAGAAGTAGCGAAAGAAGAAAAAGCGAAGCTACAAGCGAAATACCCAAATGCAGAAATTGAGATTGGTCACTTCGGACCAGTTATCGGCACGCATTTAGGAGAAAAAGCTATTGGGATCGCTATTTCAGCGCAATAATTTTTTTTTTTTCTATGTTTATCACGCCATTATCTTTTCAAGACGATGTATGTAAGAACCAGTTAGACGTTTGTCTAGCTGGTTCTTTTTTCTGCTTTTTTGAGATTCGCTTGTAAAAAATCACACAAACTCGTACAATAGGATCAAAATGAAGGACTGACAAAGGAGGAATTGCTATGAAGTGTTCCTTAAGAAGGTGGCAAATGAGCGATGCGCAAGATTTAGCCCATGCGTTAAATAATCAAACCATCCACGATTATTTACGAGATGGGTTGCCATTCCCCTATACGGTCGCAGATGCACAAGCCTATATTCGATCTGTGGAGGAAGCAGAATTTGCCTTTGCGATCACTGTGGATGACCGAGCAGTCGGCAGTATCCGTGCTGTTCGCAAAGAAAATATCCATTATAGAACGGCGGAGATTGGCTACTCTATTGCACAAGAGTATTGGGGAAAAGGATTGATGACGCAAGCCGTTCAGCAACTATGTGACTATGTATTTACTACATCAACTATCGTTCGTATTTCTGCTGAATCTTTTGCGAAGAATCATTCCTCTTGTCGTGTGTTGGAAAAGGCAGGTTTTACGTTAGAAGGCGTTTTGCGAAAGCATGCGGAGAAAAACCAGCAGCTGTTCGACATGAAGCTCTATGCGTTGATTCGTCAAGAGAAAGAGGGGCAAGATGACCACAATCAAAAAGGAGAAACCTATGAATGAACTGCAAAAATTACCAAATGTAGGTCAGGTTTTAGCGGATCACCTGGTTCGTATCGGCATCAATACCCCTGAACAACTACGCACAAAAACGGCCGAAGAGGTTTTTCTAGCTATCCGCCACCAATGCGATGCGGGCGCTTGCTTGCATATGCTCTACGGCATTGAAGGGGCGATCCAAGGCATTCCTAAAGCGCAGCTTATATATCAGAGAAAACAAGCGTTGCGCCTTTTTTTCAATCAATTGAGTTAGTGAAGTAATGTGTCATAAAAAAGCACTTTTTAAGAGCGTTTGTTTTTAGATGCTTCTTATCAAGTGCTTTTTCTATAAACATCTGTCCCTAGCTACTAGAAAAGACCTTTTGCTTGTTCCAAACCAGCTTCCTCATTATACTTATTCTATCTAGTAAATTACTAATTTACTAAACAAGGAGTGAGAATAATGAAAATACCAGAAAACTTGAAACATAAGCCCGTCATTAAAGTGGAAGACTATGATACTGTTGACGGAAAAAATGCGTTACACACAGATGCAAAAGGCCTTTCCCTCGGATTAGCACAATGGAATGATCGCGGAAAAGTCGATATCTCAGGCAAGGTTTGGCGCCATACAGGTGAAAAATGGTCTCGTCAGTCAGAAGAACTACCCCTCACTAGAATCTTAGATCTAGCAATCTTAGTGGCGCAATCTAGTTTGTATTTTCAAGAGGCCTATCGCCATGAAAAGTTTTACGATCCTGAAAATCCGTTGATCGAGATCATTGGCCTGCAAGGAAATCGTATGACCGTTGAAGTAGACACCGAAAATCCTAAAATCGATGAAGACATTCTGCTTTTTTATGATTCCTTGCAAAAAGATGGCGAGCTATACGGCGAACGCTTCAAAATCCTAAAGCGGCTTTTAGATGAGCTAGGTTATTAAGAAAAGGAGCAGATTGCCATGACACAAAATCAACCGTCTTTTGTCGTAACGAAAGGACGCGCTTTTAGCAAATTAGAACAAACCATGATTTGGAAAAAACCACAAAGTCATCAGACCAGTGCTGAAGAACTACGAATTGCTTCAGAGATCGCGTTGAATTGGGCGGATCCAGAGATGAAGATCTTCAATGTGTTGCTGGAAGGCGATGCTGGGTCGGGTAAGACTCAGTTGGCAAAGGCACTTTCTGCCGACTTGCAACTGCCCTACACCAAAATCACCTGCTTTGCGGATATGGATAAGTCAGATGTATTTGGTGCTTTATTACCAGTGATCAACACCGACCAAGAAGAGGACAAGGACTTGCTGGATGCGATTTATCAAAGTGATTGTTTTGAAGATGTCTTGGCATTGATCCAGCGGCATTTTTCCTTGACTCGTGAGCGGGCACGGGCGAAATTTGCGGAACTGATCGAACGGATTGAAACCAGTGATCAGCAACCGACGATTCAATACAAATTTTATCCCTCCGAAATCGTACGGGCGCTGGAAAAAGGCTATTTGCTTGAGATTCAAGAACCAACGGTCATTCGTGATGCTTCGGTACTAGTGGCACTAAACTCGGCCCTTGAACAAAACGGGATGCTGAATATCCCGACTGGTTTTGTTCGACGACACCCTGACTGTGTGGTGATCATCACAACGAATCGGAATTACCAAGGCAACCGCCCCTTGAACGAATCCTTGCGAGATCGGATGCAGCATGCTGAAAAAATGGATTTACCTGAGCTAGCAGTCATGGTGCAGCGAGGCATTGCCAAAACCAGTTATCCGGACAAAACGACTGCAGAGAAAATGGCTGAAATCATCCGCTTACTAAACGTGACCGCCAAAGCCAACGCTATCAAAGGGGTGGCGGGCATGCGTTCCTATTTTTATTGGTTAAATGCAGTCAAACAAGGACAAGATCCCTTTACAGCAATTGATAGCAAAGTGCTCTACAAAATCACTACCGATCCAAATGAGCTTTCTCTGTTACAACAGGCGTTAGAAGCTTCAGGATTATTGGCGCAATTGCGGCTTTTGTTTTCTGGACAACCGCTAAATGCCTTTAAAGAACAAATCAAAGGACGCAGAATCAGCAGCGAAGAGGCTGACCAACGCAATGTAGTGGAAGAAGGCACGCCCGTCTTAAAAAATGAGCAAGTCCTTGAGACCGCCAATCAAGAAACTGAGGCGGAAACGATGGAAGCCAGTGATTCTGACAAACAAGAAGCGAAAAGCGCAGCAACTGAGGCGACGTTTTCAGAAGAACTAGAACGCAATAGTCATGATGGCCAAGCAAAAGCTGGGAGTGAGACACAAGAGGCAGCTCCTGCTTCTCATTCTTTGTCGATCGAAGCGTATGAAGCCCAGGAGAAAGAAAAGAAAACCACGGCATCAAAGGCAGCACGACAAGCATTGAAAGAATCGATCCATGCCAAAGAAGGGCTGATCGTTCATCGACCACCCGTCGATTTAGAAAAAGCGACTGAGGCCCAACAGCGTTTGCAACCGTTGCTGCCGATCGTAGAGTCATTGATCAAGCAAACCCAAGAAGTATTGGAAAACGAACAAGCTTCGGCATACAGTAAAGGTAAGTACAGTGGTACACGCTTTGATGCCAGCAAGGTTGCGTATCAGGATTTTCGGACCTTTGACAAGAAGAATCCACCTCACGAACAGCCTTCCTTAGCTCTTGCTTTGCGCATCGATGAATCAGGTTCGATGATTCGAGAAGATCGGATATTGTATGCCCAACAGGCGGTCTTAGCGGTGAATGCTTTTGCCGAACGTTTATCTTTGCCATTGATGATCTATGGCGATACAGCGGACGTGACCGCTCGTGAAAAAACCTCGCTTTTTGCATACAAAGAATTTAATGAAGGCTTTGAATTTGTGCCAGAGAAACTCATGACAATGAAGCCTCGGCAAAATAACCGTGATGGAGCTGTCTTGCGCGTGCTAGCTGAAAAGCTCGCTCATCAGCCGGCAACCACTAAATTACTCTTGAATATCAGTGATGGCCAGCCAAAAGCTCTTCCTGATTATACAGGGGGAAAAGCCAAAGAAGATATTCAGCAGGTGATCGCTGACTATGAACGACAAGGGGTGCTGTTTCTTGCAGCTGCTATTGGGCAAGACAAAGAGGTGATCAAAGCGATTTATGGGGAAGAACGCTTTATTGATCTTTCCAATCTAACAGAATTTCCGCAGCGTTTGTTGCAGCTACTAACAAGGTATTTGTAAACGTCGATAGCGAAAGGGAAAAGAGTGTGGACTGCATGCCGCACTCTTTTTTTTGATCATAATTATATTATGTAAACAAGATGATATTTGTCTAAATTTGGATAGTTCTGTAAAATAGACGCCAAAAGGAGGGATATCATGAACAAATGGCGGTACTTCTACTATCCTTGCCAATTCGGCTGGCACGCAGCACTTCGTAGGCGCAATTTGCTGATGAGTGGTGTGTTGGCGATTCTTTTACTGATCATCGCCATCTTTGCAGAGCATTGGTTAGTGTTTTTTCATCAATGGCTACAATATGAAACAAATAGCAGTGAGAATCAGATGGATCTCACGTATGCCAGTTGGCTTTTCTTTTTGCAGTTGCTACGCTTCGTACTAGGCGTTCTAACTGTAGGCTTGATCGCCGCCTTTTTATGGCACTGCAATCACATGTATCGTTTTCATTTGATGGGGGAGGAGCAGCAATCTCTGAGTATTCGGTTGTTGTTAGGACAGTCTCCGTTGTTGGTCACCTTTGAAGAGCTTTTCTTTGTAGGTATTCAAAGCATTGTTATTAGTTTGGTAGGGCTTGTCAGCGGTCTGTGGCTTAGTCAAAAAGCACTGCAGGATTTTTTCCATTTCTTTCATCTTCCCGCAGGCTTTACTTTTGAATTTCCCTTTAAAGGTCTATTAATCGCTCAACTTGGTGTGCTCTTGTTGCTTTTTTTGTTACGATTCCGCGGTACAAAGAGGACGGTTGAAGAGATTCTCGTTAACGGATGCCCGAATGGGTGAGGGGATGATAGGCTGCTTTTATTTCCCTCTTCCAAAATGCGAACATATGTTTTATAATAGGTGAAACAAGACAAAGGTCGTGAATTTGTGAAGACATCCTTAACTTTAGAAATGGAAGAGGCACTTTATTATTATTGTCGGGAAAACAGTGATATTGTGGTAGAAGAGGTAGTCATGCCAGATGATCACGGCATCGTGGATACTTTGAGTTGTCGCTTGACGGCTGAAAATACCTTTGAATGGCGTTGCTACGAACTCAAAGTTAGTTTGGCAGATTTCCGCTCAAAAGCAAAACTATCCTTTATTGGGAATTATAATTATTTTGTCTTACCTAAGGCATTGTATGAGAAAGTCAAAGATCAGATTGGACCTACAATTGGTGTTCTGGTCTATCATGCATTTCTTGAAAAAGAAACGGGCAGCAAAGGGTATTTCAGTGTCGAAAAGAAGCCCCAACGGCAAGAGCTGCAGGTTCCAGAAAATGCCTTATTGTTTCGGTTGATTTCGGCACAAGCGCGAGAAGTCGGCAAAGCAAAACAGACTGCTCGAGGATTGCGGGTATTTTCAACAGAACGTTTGTACCAAGAACTGAAGAAACGTCAGCCTGAGTATGACTTGTTCGGTGGTGGAGTCAATTACTATGATCGATTTATTGAAGATACTCAGCTGCAAGCGATCGAAGCCTTGAAAGAAGAATTGGCCGCTACGAGAGCAGCCTATGAAGCGCTGGAAAAACGTTTTTTATCAGGCGAGTAAGAAGGAGAGAAGAAGATGTACTTCCCGTATATTCGTGGAAAACAATTTGATTTATTGGCGTTGAAAGCACTGTTGGAACAAGATTGTTTGTCAGACGCGATCCAGCCGATCATTGAACCAGTCAAGCAATCAAAAACGTTTTGGACGACCATTGACCTGTTTCAAAGGAAGCAGCATCCTTTTTATCTGGTTCGCAATCCACAGGCGGGGGCTTTTCTGACGGCAGAGGGGTTAGCAGAGTTGCAAAATGTTACTGCCCCTAAAGCAATGATCGTAGATCGCCCCATTGAGACAGTGGAAGAAAAGCCTGATCTTTGGATCATTCATCAAGCGGACCAAGCACTCGCTAGTGATTGGCGGGAAAATACGCTGCCGGTACTGGTAAGCAAAGAGTTTCGTTTGTTAAATAAAATCAACGGCCCGAAACTACTGATGGAAGATCCGTTTACCCGTTTACCTAAAAATAGTTTTTATACAGAATGTCCAGACGAAGGATTTTCAAAAACCCATCATCTTTATCATAAATTGGGCTATGCGGGATTTAGTGATTTTTCTGTCGATAGCAAAATTTATTATGAGCACAGTTATCCCTCAAAACGGTTGGTTTTGCATTGGATCTATCCGACAGCAGAGCAAGACTTGCGAATCGTTCACTTATTTTCTGAGGAAGAATTACCAAGTCAGAAAGAAAAGTTTTTTGAAGTCATGGAAGCTTTGTTGCAGCATGAGGAAGAGTATCCTACACAAACAGCTGGGCTGCAGCTATTAGTTGCTGCTTATCAGCAAGGGGCGTTTCCAGGTATGGGCGTTATTCGGAAAGCTGCCGTTATGAATCACTTGGAACTCGTCAGTCGTCTTATTTAGTCGCTATACGCATACGATTGTAGGCTCTAACAAAATACTGCCATTTATTGTACAAAACACCTTGATTGCACCCATTGTTTTCAGGATAGTGATAAAATCAGGGAAAAGGAGTTGGCGCTCGTGGGAACAAAAGATAGAGAATATTATCGAAATGAAGGAAAAGAATTTGAAAAAAATAAGAAAAACCTGCTTATTCAACGTTTAAATCAACTAATCGTTGTCTTGGTCATTTTGATCATTGTCTTTTCGGCGATCCTGTATTACATAGTTTGAAACTTTTGTTGCTGTCATTGCTTTATTGGCAGCAATAAAACGAAACTTGTACTTAGATGACTGTGCACCCTTGATTAGGACTCGCTATGGGAATCTGATTCGTTTAGGTGAAAACTGAACGCAACGAAATGTTTCTTGTTTATCGTTGCTGGTTTGCCTGTGATCAAGATTCCCATTAGGCTATTAGTTAGCACAAATTTGCTGGGTTAAGTGCGAATCATTACTGATAAGATCGTGAACAACGATACTTGACTGATTCATTGAGTTTGGCCAGCAGCTGCAAACCAAAGCTTGAATTTAAAGAATCAAGGATCAACAAAATTAAATACAGATAAAGGTACAGATATAATTTGCCAGTTGATTTTCTTATCAGTTGTAGAACTCAGTTGTAGAACAAACAAAATCTAAAACTATCGCTCAAATGACCATTTTTTTGGATTATGCTGCCAATTAGGTGAATTTGAAGGAAATAATCCTAAATAAGAGGGAGGAGAGCCGTAAAATTACCAGCCAAATACGGTGTTCGAAAAATTTTATATTTTAGTTTACATAATATATATTATACAAAGTTGTTTAGAATAAAATGCAGCTAATTTTTGTTTACTAAAGGATGTATTTTTGCTCATTTTGCCCTCCTTTCCTATGATATAATGAAGAAACAGGAGGATTTTTAAATGAGTAACCATGAAAATGAAAGTTTGAAATTATTTGTTGCGGGAATTTTAATGACCATTGGCTATTTTGTTTTTGATTGGCACTTTGCTCCCATATTGTATGTTGGACTCGTAATCAGCGTTTTAGGTTTATTTTCTGCAATTTATCCAATAGTTAGCGAACGCAAACGTTTTGCTTCAGCGCAGTTAGATACTATCGATAAAATGTCTGGAAAGGAATTTGAGCAATACACTGCATTTTTGTTAAGAAAACTTGAATTTAACGGGATTAGCATGACCAAAGCATTTGGTGATCAAGGAATTGACGTGATCGCCTCTAAAAATGGGTGCAAGCATGGTATTCAGTGCAAACGTTGGAAAAATAAAGTTGGTAACAAAGCAGTTCAAGAAGTTTACGCAGGGATTGGTTATTATTCGTTAGATAAAGCGATTGTACTGACAAATAGTTATTTTACTGAATCGGCAAAACAATTAGCAGCAAAATTGGATGTTGAGCTTTGGGACCGTTCTAAATTGATCAAAATGATTGAAACTGTGCATACAAACGATAAGAACTAATTTTCTATAGGAATATTTAAAACCTACATACACCATCAAAGGCGATAAGAACATAAAATAAGTTTAGGGATACATAGATCTGCTTTACTATAAGCTAACAATTATTAAGGAGAATAAAAATGAAAATAAAGAAGCAATTAAAGCTAGTCTTTTTACCAAAAATCTGGGCGTCACTCCTCTACTTGCTTTTCGTGTTCATAGCCCTCTTCCTCTACTTATCAAAGTACTTGGACATTTCTTTCTTTACTTCGATGTATCCTGACTTTTATCTTCATATCTCCAATTTTTCGATTAGTTTGATTATTGGCTTACTGGGGTACTTTTGGCTTCTCGTAGGTGCGCCATTTAAAGCCGTCACACTATTGACCCTGCTCTTACTCATTGCCAATCTATTGAGCGAGACTATCTTTGGCTTCATGAACACCCCTGATCGAATCGATTTACTTTTTGGGATTGCAGGAACACTCGTCGCATATTTTACTTTGGCAATGATCAAAAGACACGGTTTAGTCAAGAATCAATCGGTTTGATTCAAACAGTCGTGACTTCTCCTTATATGATCCTTTTGCTACTTAGGTCCAACCCATTTTTGGGGAAAAGAAACATCTTGCTGCAGTGATTTAGCCGAAAAAAGCACTCAATAAAGGGAGTGCTTTTTTTCGTTTCCATTGGAGATACTTTCGTATGGCTAGTCACTTGGTAGCCAATACAATGGACTTAGCTGTAGATTTTCCCAATACGGGTTGTGAAACCCTATCAAATAGTGCATAGCTAAATACCCAAAAATCATAAAGCCAAATGACAAAGTCACGATCCGTCCCCACCGTGGTATTTCTTTGATAAATAGACCTAGCATACCTATCAATAAGGGGAACGAATAATTAAACAGTAAATCACTTCTAATATTTTGGTTCCGAGGATCCTTCATTATTTTGTCATTTAAGCCCCAACTTATGCCGATGATCACAAACATAAGCGCCAGAATAGTCAATCGTTTGCGATCAAAAAGCCACTGTTCTTTATCTTTCCTACTTGCAAAGTAGATCGTAAGCAGGACCACAATTAACCCAGACATACTATTCTCCTTTTTCGCCAGCTATTTTCTAAAACGTTCATGATTCCTTTAGGATAAATTATAACATATATAGTATAAAAAAACGATACCCGCCACTATCCTCTTGTTTGATGCACTTTTTAGATGTTTCATAGAAGAATCAGAAATTTAAAAATCTGTTCGCTTTACAAAAGAGAACGTATGTTTGTATTATATAGATAAGAGGTGATTGCTATGGGTATGCTGCAACCATATGAAGATCGGAAAAAGCTAAAGTGGCAAGGATTCTTTTTATCTGAGCATACAACTGAAATTGAAGAAGAGCCGACACGCACGTTTGATTGTCCGCCTAAGCCGTCACTCACAACGGAAGAAATCAATCAATGCTTATTCGAAGCGATGAAAAAGAACGTAACTGTGGCGATCCAACGAGAAGAAGTCAATGAAGAAGGCGGCTATCCCCCAGATATTGTCGGAAAAATCAGCGGATACGACACATTGGGCATTTATTTGACGGGAGAAACCATAGAAAAAATCCATTATGATGAGATTCGTCATGTTGCTTTTTATGAAGAGAAAAAATGGTTTGATCTCAACGAATGATCCGCTTTTTACTACTTACTAAAGGAGGAATACCTGATGCAAACACAAAAAGGCGCTGTCTCAAAAATAAGGATCGTCTCCTTTGCCCCCTCCCCTTTGGTCCGCTTTACACTAGGCACCACCAACTGTTTGATTGCGAAGCACAGTTTGAATTTTTTAGGGGATGTTGATGAGGGCATGTTTCTAACTGTGGGTGGCTATTGGAATAAGCGCCACCAATTCGTGGTGCAAAAGTATACGGTGTACGGCAAAACAAAAATCATGTTGGATATCGATGCCTATCGACAAAAAACAGTAAAGGCGGGTTCACTATGAGAGCAAGAGACCTCTTGACAGCACTGACAACGTCGTCGAGTGCAGCAGATTACCAAGGAATTTATTTAACTTACAAAGAAAACCTGATTCCTTTTACGACGATCGCACAAGATAGTCATAACCAATTGATTTTATTTTTCGAACCCAAAAAGCCTGCTCTGACTCTGAAAGAATTATATACACAGCTAATGCTGCATAAGAATTTGGACTTGCTCTATTGGGATGGCGAGTCACGACAAAAGGTATTGGGGTTTCGTGAACAAGAAGAAAAAATCATCCTTTAGTCCCCTCGCCTATTTTGGCACACAACAAACGTTGAAAATCCCGGCAAAAAGAAAAAAATGAAGTATACTTTGTGTAAAGACTAAAGGAGTTTATCATGAAAAATCAAAAGATTACCCAAATGAGTTTTGCGAAAGTCTATCCTCTGTATATTGCCAAAGCAGAACGGAAAAATCGGACAAAAGAAGAAGTAGATCAGATTATTAGCTGGCTGACTGGGTATGACCAAGAAACACTCCAACAGATGGCTGATGATGTTTCTTTTGAACGCTTTTTTAAGCAAGCCCCTCAGCTCAATCCTGCACGAAAACAGATTACTGGTGTGATTTGCGGGATTCGGGTAGAAGAGATCGAAGAGCCAATAGTTCAAGAAATTCGTTACCTAGATAAACTGATCGATGAATTGGCGAAAGGAAAAGCCATGACGAAAATTCTGCGCTCTGCTGAATGAGGCGTTTTTTTCGAGTTGCTATTTAAGAATCAACGCTTTATACTAGAAATACCTTGGCAGGGGCAAATCATTGCTCAAAACACAGTGGGACAACCCCCACTGTGTTTTTTTATCCTGCCTTTCTGGACGACAGCTTGTAACCAGGCAGGCGATCTTAGTTTAGTTCAACCACTTAGCATGTAGTGCCCTTTGGAATTGGCCGCCTTTTCGTGAAAACACAAGAACGTTGGCTGCGGCTCTCCTCTTCTTTACTCAACAAGGCGCTCTTGACACGTACAAAAAAGCACTCCTCTTATAGAAAGGAGTGCTAACTATTACTTTTTCATTTCTTTGATCTGTTCTTTTCGTTTCAAATACGCCAGCTCTTTTTCCATTTTGCGATAGCGAGCGAAGGCTGCTTCTGAAAGCTCACCGGCAGCAATAGCTGCTTTTACCGCACATTTCGGTTCTGTTTCATGCTGACAGTCTCTGAAGAAACAACCTTCAGCATATTGACTGATCGCTTCAAAGGATTGCTCCATCGAAGCTGACCGAACGGTACTGATGCCAACTTCCCGCATGCCAGGAGTATCGATGATCATTGCGCCAGAGGGCAGTGTGAACAACTGGCGACTCGTCGTCGTGTGTCGTCCTCGACTATCCTCTCGTATGTCATTGGTTTTTTGAACGGCTTGTTCCATGAGCTGATTTAATAAGCTGGACTTCCCGACGCCTGACGAACCGATAAATGCACTGATTTTTCCGTCTGAAAAGTAGGCTTCTGTCAGCAATTCGTTCGGTTCATAAATAGAAGTAGCGAATGCTTTCACACCAAAAGCATCGTTTAATGCTTGCAGCAGCTCTGCTTTTTCATCAGCTGTGACTTGATCGGCTTTGGTCAAGAGAATCACTGGGTTAGCGCCACTGTCCCAAGCGATCGTGACAAAGCGCTCTAACCGAGCGAAATTAAATTCTTCATTGGCGCTAGTTGCAATAAAAACCGTGTCGATGTTCGCAGCGATCCCTTGTTCATCCGTCCGATTTCCGGCTACTTTCCGTTGTAAAAAACTCTTTCGTGGGAGCAAAGTATCAATCAAGAAATGATCTTGATCATACACCTGCCCTTGGACAAAATCGCCAACAATAGGATAATCCTTTGGCGCTCGTGCCTGTTGACGAAATTTTCCTGAAACGGTTGCTAAACATTCTTCTCCTGTAGTCAGGCGGACTTTTGCGATATCCTTAGCCTGAAAGACCACGATTCCTTGTTTTTCCATGATTTCCCTCCAGTTAATTAGGAGGCCGCACTTAAAAAGAGAAACCTCCGAGTTGATGTTGCTTCATTTGATTTGTCATAGGACATTTCCCCTTTCTATGTTGTGCTCATCATGTGATGTCGCTTTATTATACCACTGGAACGGACAGTATGCTAAAGCAAATGACCCAAAAGAACATTTACTGAAACGAAGTAGATAAACAAGCCAGCAATATCTTTGATCGAGGTGATGATCGGTGCCGAACCGGCTGCTTGGTCGATGTTTAGTTTAATAAGTACAAACGGGACTAAAAAGCCAAGTGCTGCCGCTAAGGTCATAGCAAAAACTAAGGAAATGCCAACAGCGACCCCTAACATCGGGATCCCTTGCCAAAGTGAAGCAGCAGTTCCAGAGATGATTCCGACGATCAAGCCTAGACTCAAACCGATCCAAACTTCTTTAAAGAAATGTCTGGTGAAGGTTGAAAGATCAATATGCCCTAACGACATCCCCCGAACAAATACAGTAGAGGATTGTGTACCAACGTTTCCACCCATATCCATGATCAAAGGAATAAAAATCGCAACGGCTGCCACCGACTCTAACGTTTGTTCAAATTCATCAATGACGACCCCAGCTAAAAGTCCAGCCACTAAAGTGATCACTAAGAATGGCAAGCGGACTTTCCAGATTTGCCACAGGCTGCCATTGATCAAAACATTACTACGGTCTGCTTCGTTGGAGGCGACATCGACCAAACCAGCGGCATTAAACATGTCTTCCGTTGTTTCCAACTCGATGACATCGATCGCGTCATCGACGGTAATGATCCCAACGATTCTTGATTCCTTGTCTACGACTGGCAGCGCAATGATATCTAGTTCATTTAGCAAACGGGCTGCTTCTTCTTGGTCGGTGTCAGTGGTCACATAAATAACTTTTTGGGACATGATCTCACTGATGCGTTGATCCCCTTGTGCTATTAAGAGATCTTTCAGCGACAAAACACCTTCTAACGTTTTCGTTTGATCAGTAACATAAAGCGTATAGATCGTTTCTTTTTCTTTGGCTTGCATTCGCACTTTTTCCAATGCTTGATTGACTGTCATATCTTTTTTCAATGTAATGAATTCCGGTGTCATCAAGCGACCCGCAGTTTCGGCTTCATACCCTAGTAAGAGGTTTGTTGCAGCTCGTTCATCAGGCGCCAACGATTGTAAAAGTTTTTGTGTTACGGTCGCTGGCAACTCATCTAAAAGCCGTACACGAACATCTGGCGCCATCTCATTCACAAATTCGGTTGCTCGTTCATCGGTGAAAGAGCGTAATAAGTGTTGTTGGGTAGCTGGTGTCAAATCTTCAAACAGGATAAGGGCTTTGTCTTTCGGTAACAGTCGGAAAACGATCACTTTTTCATCCGCGGATAAGTTGCTGAATAATTGTAATAGCGGCAGCTCTTCCATTCCTGATACGAGTTCTTTTAACTTTTCAGAGTCTTTCTTATTTAAATAATGTAAGATGGTTTCTTGCTGGTTCATGGGATACACTCCTTCTCCTATAATTTTGGTCAAAGAAAGAAAGGCAATCGTTCAGAAAATTGTCCAGTATTCTTTCGTTTGAACGTTGTCTGCTAGACAGCTGAAAGTTTGTTCCGCAGCTGGAGATGACTGTTATTAAAACAAGCATCAAAGGGATAGAGCAGCAACTTTATTCATTATATCACATAGTTTTTTTAAAATATGAAAAATATCACTCGCAGACGAAAAATTCTTTTAAAGGACGTCGCTTGTAAAGAAAATTGACTGAAGTTTGTCAAGAACAAAAGGCAAAAGAAGCTAGCAGACGCTGTAAAACATCCCCCGCAAATGGTATGATAAACTAGTTGTGATTTTTTTACTCACCGTTTATTCTAAACCTATATCAATGAAAAGAGAGGCAATAAAGAGATGGCAAAGAAAAAACATTGATTGGATCGGTCACTGCGCTTCTCGCACTCGCAGCAGTTGGCTTTGGTTTCCTACAAAACAATGACCTATTTCCAAAGCAGGAAACGCAACAATCAGAGGTAAGCACCCCTTCTGCTAAAGATATTCGCGCAGACGAATTGGCACAGCTAACCTACCAAGGCACCCAAACAATTGAAGTCAATCAAAACATCCCTGAGTTTTCAGAAGACGACCTTTCACTTGAAAATGGTGCCTGGGAAGCATACGGCGACCTTGACCACCTCAATCGAGCGACTTCGGCTGAAGCAATGTTGAATCAATCCTTAATGCCTACGGAAACACGTGGCGATATCTCCAGCGTGAAACCGACAGGCTGGCGTAATAAACAGCTCCCCAATGGGAAATATTTATATAATCGGACGCATTTGATTGGGTTTGCTTTAGCTGGCGAAAATGCAAACTGGAAGAATTTGATCACGGGAACTAGTCAATTGAACAATCCAGAGATGTTGCGCTTAGAAATGGATATCAACTACTATCTCAAGCAAGACAAAAACCATTATGTTCGATATTCTGTCACTCCAATCTATCGTGATGACGAGCTGGTTGCCCGTGGGGTACAGATGCAAGCCCAATCTATTGGCGACGATACGATCCAATTCAACTATTATATCTTCAACATCCAAGATGGTGTCACGATCAACTATGCGGATGGCAGCAGCGAGATTTCAAACGAAGATATGACGCAACAGGAGAATGCTACAAGTAGTGAGAACAACGCGACAACAGCCACTTCTCAAAACAGTGAAACAGAGGAGAAACAGAAAGAATATGTCGATCAACAAGGAAATGGTTTGATTAAAGGCTCAAGAAGCGGCATCTATCATTTGCCAGGATCTAAATACTATGATGATACGACGAATCCGAAAGAATGGTTCAAAACGATCGCTGAAGCGGAAGCTGCTGGCTACCGTGCACCCAAAAAAAAAAAACCCCTTGGCTTTTTTTTTT
>OAUR01000200.1_pt1 | contig 17749 bp, 16 predicted proteins | sample 1476311 | NCBI WGS metagenome assembly OAUR01 (sample SAMEA2580058, study PRJEB22360) | human gut metagenome | biome: human gut; feature: human-associated habitat; material: faeces | place: Denmark | collected 2008/2010 | reverse complement strand
CTCCTTGGCCTTTTTATGTGGATAGTGAAATCGGCGGCGCCGCTGCCACAGGGTTAGGGGAAGACTTGATGAAAGGCTGCCTTTCCTACGAGATCGTCCGTTTGATGGGAGAAGGGCTAGCACCGCAAGAAGCATGTGATCAAGCCGTTTACGACTTTGAAGCGCGATTGAAGAAGCGCTACGGCAAAGCCGGCGCCTTCTCGCTGATCGCCTTAGATAAACAGGGTCGCTGGGGGGTGGCAACCAATGTAGAATTTACCTTTAGTGTCGCAACCACCAATCAAGAGCCTGCTATTTTTATGGCAACGCCAGGACCTGAGCAGACAACCGTGATCGAACCCATCACGAAAGAATGGTTGGAGGCGTATGAAGAACGAATCAAAGCGCCGGTCTAACAACCGCGATTGAGAAAAACAAACATTGGAGGAATGGATATGGCAACGAAAAAAATCTATTTGTTTTGTGAAGCTGGAATGTCAACGAGTATCATGGTCAATAAAATGATGGAAGTCGTCAAAAAGCACAACATGCCTTTGACGATCGAAGCATTCCCTGCGATCCATGCAGAAGAAAAAGTCGAACAAGAAAAACCAGTCGCTATTTTGTTAGGTCCACAAGTACGACACTTAGATAGCAAAATGAAAGCAACTTTCGAGCCAATGGGGATTCCAGTCGGCACGATCGCGACAGAAGCATACGGCATGATGGATGGCGAACGAGCGTTGAAAGATGCCTTAAGCTTGATCAAAAAAGCCAAAGCAAAGTAATAAAAGTGTTGGAGTAACAGGGGACTACGTGTTATCTGCCAGATAGCACGCAGATGGGAGGAAGAAAAATGCAGAAATTTTTAAACTGGTTAGAAAAAGTGTTAACACCGATGGCAAAGACGATCGGTGAAAACAAATACTTGATTGCGATTCGTGATGGTTTCTTATTATCCACACCGTTGTTGATCGTGGGTTCACTCTTTTTAGTCTTGACCAATTTTCCGATTCCAAATTGGAACGAGATGATGAGCAGTTTGCTGGGAGACAACTGGGCAACGATGTTGAATATGCCAGCAACAGCCAGCTTTGACATTATGACGATTTTAGCCGTTGGTGGGATCGGGTATAGTTTGGCAAAACAGTTTAAAGTTGATGCCATGCAAGCAGCCATTATTTCACTCGTTTCTTTTTTTATCGTGACACCATTTACGACCGTTTTCACACCAGAAGGCTCTACGGAAGTATATGAAGTTGGCAGCCTGCCATTACGATGGATGGGTTCTAGCGGTTTGTTCTTAGGGATGGTTGTTGCCTTGATTTCCACCAGAATGTTCGTTGCGTTATTACGCAAAGGGTGGACGATCAAAATGCCTGACGGTGTTCCCCCAACTGTGGTGAAATCCTTTGAGGCGTTGATTCCCAGCTTTGTGATCGTGACGGTCTTTATGATCGCCAACTGGTTAGCCAACTTGACGTCTTATGGCAATCTCCAAGAGATCCTCTTTAAGTTCTTACAGACACCGTTGTTAAGTTTAGGAAATACTTTAGGTGCCATGATCATAGCCTACCTATTTTTGCATTTTTTCTGGTTCTTTGGGATCAATGGTTCCAGTGTGGTCGGCGCTGTCTTCAACCCTATCTTACGAGCATTATCTATTGAAAATTTAGATGCTTTCAAGAATGGCGCAGAAATTCCTAACATCATCACCGGTCAATTTCAAGACATGTTCGCGACCTTTGGTGGGGGCGGTTCGACATTATCTTTGATTTTAGTCATGATCTTAGTCTGTAAAAGCCAACGGGTCAAAAAACTATCACAGTTATCGTTAATCCCAGGTATTTTCGGGATCAATGAACCCATCATCTTTGGGTTACCGATCGTCTTGAATCCAGTTCTGCTGATTCCTTTTGCTTTAGTGCCAACGATCAATATTATAATCTCATACTTCTGTATGGATCTTGGGTTAGTCAACTATACCAATGGAATTCAACTGCCATGGACCACGCCACCGATTATTTCTGGTTTCTTAGTCAGTGGTTGGCAAGCGTCCGTGTTACAAGTCTTGTTGATCCTCTTAGGAATGGCTATTTATTATCCGTTTATCAAAGTCTTAGATAATCAATATCTAAAAGAAGAAGCGGATGCCGTTGAACAAGAAGAAGAGGAAATCAATTTTGACGATTTCGATTTTGATGATCTATAAGAAGAGAGGCACCGCTCATGAAAAAAATAATTTTGATTCTCAATCATGTCACTGCAGGGATGGGAAGTGATGAAAATGCTCAGTTGCCGCCAAGCGGCAAAAAAGCTGCCCTTGGTCCAGGTCGAACCTTGAATCCACTTTTTCAAGAGCAAGACGCACAAATCGTTGCAACGCTTTATTGTGGTGACCAATATTATCACGAGCATCAAGAAGAAGTGAACAAAAAATTTGTGGGGTTTGCTAAAAAATTTGACGCCGATGCCGTTCTTTGCGGACCTGCGATGCATTATCCTAATTTTGGCGAAATGGCAGCAGGATTGACGAAAGTATTCAATGCACAAGGAATTCCAGGGGCTGCAGCGATGTCAGAGGAAAACCCAGCAGTGGCAATCTATGCCAAAGACATCTATATCTTGAAGATGCCGAAAAAAGGCGGAATCGGATTGAATGATTCCTACAAAAAGATGGCGCACGTTGTTTCCCAGCTTGCCCACGGAAAGCCTCTAACAGAAGCAGACCAAGAGGATTTGTTTTAAAGAGAAAGACGATCAGCGATGGCTGGTCGTTTTTTTTTTATGAATCAAGCCAAGCATGTTCGATGTAAGACATAAATCGATTAAGCCTGTTGATGATTTGTTTTGATTTACGTAGAATAGATACAAGTTAGGAGGGATTCGGTTGTACCATACCGCATTTGGAGTATATGGAATTTTGTTTCAAGGCAACTGCTTGGCCGTCATCAAAAAGAAGGCGGGACCTTATCAAAACCGCTATGATTTGCCAGGCGGCAGCATGGAGGCAGGTGAATTGCTGGAAGACACGCTGTGCCGAGAATTTAAAGAAGAAACCGGCATGACCGTCACTAGCTATCATCAATTAGGAACAATTAATTTTCTGTACCCCTGGCACTATCAAGGAATGTCCATGAATAATCACATCTGTGTCTTTTATGAGATTAAAGCAACCACTGGCAACCTTGAGAAAAACGTTTCTCAATTTGCAGGACAAGATTCATTGGGTGCAGCTTTTTTTCCAATCGAACAGCTAAATGAAGAAAATTCATCACCGCTTGTATTAAAAGCTTGTGAGGTGTTCAAACAGGATACATTCACGGCAAAAAGTCAACGCCTAAAGAAATGGAGTGTACTAGATTTGCCGTCATATGAATAATTACTTAAGAGAGTTAGTCTTTTAACAGAAAATGGGAAAAAGATGAAGAGATAATATTTATTAAGGATATAATATTTTTGCAAATCTTCCGTTTGTTCAATCAAGCACATGATATATTTCTTAAGAAAAACCGAAACTTTTGTCCACTTCTTTTCTTTAGAAACCCTTGAAAACGGTTTTAAAAAAGTAAAATCATAATAACTGTGAAAAAAATCACAAAAACTATTTACAAACGAAAAAAGATGTTGTATGATCTGTATGTGAAGTAGTTAACAAACAAAACATGTTTAAAAACTAGGAGGACATACAATGGCTAAGACATTGGAAAAAGAAGTGACAATCGACGTACAAGCAATGATCGACGATTTAGCAACGAAGGCAAATGTGGCGTTAAAAGAAATGGAAAGCTTTGATCAAGAAAAAGTGGACCACATTGTTCATGAAATGGCAATGGCAGCATTAGACAAACATATGCCTTTAGCTAAAATGGCAGTAGAAGAAACTGGCCGTGGTATCTATGAAGATAAAGCGATCAAAAACATGTACGCTTCAGAATATATTTGGAACAGTATCAAACATGACAAAACAGTCGGCGTGATCAATGAAGACAAACAAAAAGGCTTGATCGAAATCGCTGAACCAGTTGGTGTCGTTTGTGGGGTAACACCAACAACTAACCCAACATCTACAACGATCTTTAAAGCAATGATCGCTTTGAAAACACGTAACCCGATCGTTTTTGCTTTCCACCCATCTGCACAAAAATGTTCAGCAGAAGCTGCACGTATCGTTCGTGATGCAGCCATCGCTGCTGGGGCACCTGAAAACTGTGTGCAATGGATCGAACATCCATCGATCGAAGCGACTGGCTTATTGATGAACCACCCAGGAATTGCGATCGTATTAGCAACTGGTGGCGCTGGCATGGTCAAAGCAGCATACTCAACTGGTAAACCTGCATTAGGTGTTGGACCAGGGAACGTACCTGCATATATCGAAAAAACAGCGAAAGTAAAACGAGCAGTCAATGACTTGATCGTATCAAAAACTTTTGATAACGGAATGATCTGTGCCTCTGAACAAGCAGTGATCGTTGATAAAGAAGTCTATGCCTCTGTGAAAGCAGAATTTGAAGCACATCAAGTCTATGTTGTAAAAGCAAAAGAATTACAAAAACTTGAAGATGCCGTGATGAACGAAGGAAAATATGCCGTAAATCCAGCAATCGTTGGACATTCAGCAATGGAAATTGCGAAATTAGCAGGCATCAACGTACCAGAAGGAACAAAATTATTGATCGCTGAACTTGACGGTGTCGGTGCTGATTACCCACTATCAAGAGAAAAACTTTCTCCAGTTTTAGCAATGATCAAAGCAAACAACACAGAAGACGCGTTCGAAAAATGTGAAGCAATGCTTGATTTAGGCGGATTAGGCCATACAGCGGTGATCCACACTGAAAACGAAGACTTGCAATTAGCATTCGGCCTACGCATGAAAGCTTGCCGTATCTTAGTTAACACACCATCTGCAGAAGGTGGTATCGGAAATATCTACAACGAAATGATTCCATCATTGACACTTGGTTGTGGTTCATACGGGAAAAATTCTGTATCACGAAATGTTTCTGCTGTGAACTTGATCAACGTGAAAACTGTAGCGAAACGGAGAAATAATATGCAATGGTTTAAATTGCCACCAAAAATCTTCTTTGAAAAGAACTCTCTAATGTACTTGGAGAAAATGGAAAACGTTGAACGTGTCATGATCGTTTGTGACCCTGGTATGGTTCAATTCGGCTATTGCGATACGGTTCGTGAAGTACTTGCTCGTCGTAAAAATGACGTGAAAATCGAAGTCTTCTCTGACGTAGAACCAAACCCATCAACAAACACCGTTTACGCTGGAACAAAAATGATGGTTGATTTCAAACCAGATACAGTGATCGCCCTTGGTGGTGGATCAGCAATGGATGCTGCCAAAGGCATGTGGATGTTCTATGAGCACCCAGATACTTCATTCTTCGGCGCGAAACAAAAATTCTTAGATATCCGTAAACGGACATACAAGATCGACAAACCAGAAAAAACGCAATTCGTTTGTATCCCAACAACGTCTGGGACTGGTTCTGAAGTAACCCCATTTGCGGTTATCACTGACAGTGAAACACACGTGAAGTACCCATTAGCTGATTACGCATTGACACCAGATGTTGCAATCGTTGACCCTCAATTCGTAATGTCAGTACCTGCTTCTGTTACAGCAGACACTGGAATGGACGTTTTGACTCATGCGATCGAATCTTATGTGTCAGTAATGGCATCTGATTACACTCGTGGATTGAGCTTACAAGCAATCAAGTTAGTCTTTGACTACTTAGAAAAATCAGTGAAAACACCTGATATGGAATCTCGCGAAAAAATGCATAATGCCTCAACAATGGCAGGTATGGCCTTCGCCAATGCATTCCTAGGTATTTGTCACTCAGTAGCCCACAAAATCGGTGGTGAATATGGTATTCCTCACGGACGTACAAATGCGATTCTTTTACCGCACATCATCCGTTACAATGCCAAAGACCCACAAAAACATGCAATGTTCCCTAAATATGACTTCTTCCGTGCCGATACAGATTACGCAGACATTGCGAAATTCTTAGGCCTTAAAGGCAAAACAACGGCTGAATTGGTTGAAGCATTGGCAACAGCTGTTTACGAATTAGGACAATCTGTTGGTATCGACATGAGCTTGAAAGCGCAAGGCGTCACTCAACAAACACTAGATACAACAGTTGATCGCATGGCTGAATTGGCTTATGAAGACCAATGTACAACAGCAAATCCAAAAGAACCACTAATCTCTGAATTGAAACAAATCATCGTTGATGCCTATAACGGCTAAACAATGAATCAAGAACACCCTGCGGTATCTTAGCTGCCGCAGGGTGTTCTTTTGTCGTCTCTTTTTTTGGAAAACAAGCTGGCAGTTGCCGCCTTTTTGCCCAGATCAGTTAAGAATGCGAAAAATAGCAATTGAACAGGGGGGATCATAAAAAAGGAGTGGATTTCTCCACTCCGTAAAAGTCTCGTTTTTTCAGGATGTCACCAAGGCTGCTGCTTTTTTTGCTTAAACAGATATACTCGTTACTTGCTGACGTTTTTCTTCAAGCGTAGCATCTGGAAGCTTTGTTTTTCTAAGACGACACGCAAAATGCCGTCATTCAATTCCGCTGTTTTTCCATTGACGGGCACAACGTTGTTCGGGGTTGCTTCGGTATTGACGGCATGCAAGTCTGGGTGGTGCAAGACTTGATGGGTAGCGATTTGCAATGAATCATATTGACGCAAGTCGCAAGTGAATTCATTGGCATCCTGCAAATCCTTATTTACTAAGAAAAAGGTCAAATAGTCATCTTCGTTTTCGATCGCAATGGCATCCACATAAGAAGCTTTTCCGTGGCTGCTATCGAAATCAGCTCCTCGAAGGATGCTATGCAACACGTGACCGCGACCATAGTTGCTGATCATTTCATAGGGATAAAAAATCGTTTGTTTCCAAGCGGCAGTGTCGGAAGTCATGATCGGTGCGATCACGTTGACCAGCTGTGCCATGCAGGCGATTTTAACGCGATCTGCGTGATGAAGCATCGTGATCATCATGCTTGCGACGAGTAACGCATCTTCAAAGTGATAGACGTCTTCTAATTGTGGTGGGTGTTGACTCCAAGGTTCAATTTTTTGATCCTGTTCATTTGAGTGATACCAGACGTTCCATTCGTCGAAGGAAATATTGATCGTCTTCTTGCTTCGGCGTTTGGCTTTCACTGCATCACAGATTGCTGTGACTTGACTGATGAACTGATCCATTGCGACATTGCTTGCTAGATAATCTTGGCTATCGCCGTTACGGTTGCCATAATATTGGTGCATGGAAATGTAGTCGACTTGATCGTAACAATGACTTAATACTGTATCTTCCCACATGCCAAAGGTCGGCATCGTGAGAGAAGAACTACCACAAGCGACGGTTTCGATCGTTGGGTCCACCAGACGCATCGCTTTGCCAGCTTCTTCTGCGAGACGGCCATATTCATCGGCTGTCTTATGTCCTTCTTGCCAAGGACCGTCCATTTCATTGCCTAGACACCAAAGTTTGATGTCATGAGGATCGGCCACCCCATGGGCACGACGGAGGTCACTATAATAGCTGCCGCCTTTTAAATTGGTATATTCGATCAAGTTTTTTGCTGCTTCGATTCCTCGTGTCCCAAGATTGATCGCCATCATCGGTGCCGTATTGACTTGCTTGGTCCAATCCATAAATTCGTTTAAGCCGAACTGATTGCTTTCGATTACCCGCCAGGCCAAATCGATTTTTGCTGGCCGTTGCTCTTTAGGGCCGACGCTATCTTCCCATTTATACCCAGAGACGAAATTGCCTCCTGGGTAACGGACGATCGGCACATTCAACTGCTTGATCAAGGCAGCGACATCTTGACGAAAGCCTTGCTCATCGGCAAAAGGACTTTCTGGTTGATAAATCCCTTCGTACACACAGCGCCCTAAGTGCTCCACAAAAGAGCCGTAGATCCGTTCGTCGACTGGTGCCAAAATAAAGTGTTTGTCTAAATACATCGTAGTTTTCTTCAATTTTGCAACCCCTTTCTTTTCTTTCATTGTAGCGATAGTCTATGAAAATAAACACTACATTCTGTCTTATTCTATTGACGTTTTGTCCGTTTTCTTTATACTAAAGGCAAGTAGGAAGGAGTGAGAAGTTGAACGTAACCTATTCAGGATTTCAAATGCACAATGCTGTTTCCGATCATATTTATCGCCCCTCTGGCTTAAAGCATTATCTTTTCGTGTTGACGTTGTCTCCAATGGTTTTCACTTTTGAAGATGATCATCAAGAAACTAGTGAAAAAGGTAGCTGCATTCTTTTTCCTCCAACCGTCTATCAAGATTATCGTGGCAAAGAAGATTTTTTTAATAGCTTTGTTGAGTTTCAAACGGATCAAGTGATCGAAGAAACCTATGCGATCCCTTGTAACCAACTGTTCCAGCCGAAAAATATTCAACAAATCAACAAATTGATCCAAAAGATCAATCATGAATCCTTGCTGCCACAACGGCACACGGAAGAATTGATCGCGGCGTATATGACAAATCTATTGGTCTTACTTGAACGCAATTTTGAAGAAAGCATCCCGCAACCACAAAACGAACACTATCAACTGTTTCAAGCGATGCGGTTGAAAATGTTAGTCAATTGCGAACAGCAATGGGATTTTTACCAGTTTAGCCGAGAGCTTTCCATCGGTAAAAGCCAATTCTATAAGCTCTATCAACAATTTTTTCATACCACGCCCAAAGAAGATTTATTGCAAGCTCGGTTTCAAAAGTTTTTTTATTTACGCAGCAACGAAACACTAACGATTCGAGAGGCGGCGTTTCAATCTGGGTTCCAAAACATCAACCATTTTAATCGGCTCTTTGCGAAGCGCTATGGCTGCGCACCGACAAAGTACCAACAGGAGCAATAGGCAGGTCTGATCGGTAAAAACGCAGAAAAAAGTCCGACGAATTCTTGACGGATGAAAGAGAAAACGGGACAATGTCATTAGGAGGTGGCGTATGGATACAGAAACGATCGTAAGCGAACTTTCTAAACGTTCAAGCGAAATGGAAGCGCTACAAAGAAAATTGAGTCAAAGCCAATTAATGAATAATGAAGCGGCACAAACGTTCATTTTTGACTTAAAGGATTATTTAGATAGCTTAAAGCTCGTAACGGATTTAGTACCGTCAGCGGCCACTACAACAGTGGAAGTTGACCAGTTGTCGTACGTCTTAGGTGAACAAAATCAAAGCATCCAGCAGCTGTTGGTTATTTTGGAAGAAGCCGAAGCAAACGACGACCAGCGCTTTTTTGGCAAAAGTGCGGGAGAAGTGCGGCGGATGATTGGCAGTCTGTCTGGGATCCTGGAACTAAACGGTCTGTTGCTGCAAGACAATCGTGGCTTTCAGCAAGTTGTGAAGGAAACTGGACCGCTTCAGGTGACTGAAACAAAGGAAGTCCCTGAGAAAAAAGGGTTTCTCCAAAAGCTTTTTGGGAAATAAGCACTGATCGACAATCGCAATACGTGTACTTGTATCTCAAACGGTTCTTCACAACGCGTGAAGAACCGTTTAAGGAGACGACTTTTTTAGGAGAAAGGGGGGCTTGAAGATGGCAGAAACAGTCACACTTCAACCGATTACGGAAGAAATGATTGCTGAACTTTGGTCGATCAGCTATGGGCCTAAGGCGGACTTAGAATGGAAAAAATGGGACGGACCGTATTTCCAAGACCCCGTGTTGACGTGGGAAGAATTTCGAACGGGGTTTGGTGCTAGCTGCATCGACAACCCGTTACGTAAAGCGATCAGCTATCAAGGAAGAATCGTGGGGATCGCGACCGCTTACTGGGAAGACAATACCTTGCAGCAGTGGTTGGAATTCGGGATAGCCATCTATGATGCTTCCCTTTGGAATCAAGGGATTGGCAGCCAAGCAATTCGCCAGTGGATCAATGAGTTGTTTGAATCACATCCTCATATCCAGCGTGTCGGTTATACCACGTGGTCGGGCAATCACCGCATGATGAAACTAGGAGAAAAGCTAAGGATGACCAAAGAAGCCCAGATCCGCAAAGTCCGTTTCTGGGAAGGCACCTATTATGATTCCATCAAGTATGGCATCTTGCGAGAAGAATGGGCACAGCAGAAGTGAAGGTAGGGGATGCGGCAGCCAATGTCGTATTCCTTTTTCTTTTTTACAACAAATCAAAAAAAATTTCTAGCATTACAGACAATAACCATGTACTATCTCTATGTAATACTTTATAATAATTCCAATGTACAGATTAGAAATATTTTAAAAAAGTCGGGAATAGCGTTTGAAGTTCATTCTCAATTAGTCTAAAATAGTGAGAAAGAAAAGATACTGGAGGGAAAGAAATGTCAGTTTTAGAAATCAAAAATCTACACGTCCAAATCGAAGATAAAAAGATCTTAAAAGGCGTTGACTTAGTGTTAAAAACTGGAGAAATCCATGCCATCATGGGACCAAACGGTACAGGGAAATCAACCTTGTCCGCTGCCATCATGGGCAACCCGAATTATGAAGTGACAGAAGGGGAAATTTTGTTCGACGGCGAAAATGTCTTGGAAATGGAAGTGGATGAGCGGGCTCGTTTAGGTCTGTTCTTGGCGATGCAATACCCAAGTGAAATTCCAGGCATCACCAATGCGGAATTTATGCGAGCAGCGATCAATGCCAAACGTGACGAAGATGACAAAATCTCTGTCATGGATTTCTTGAAAAAATTAGATGAAAAAATGGATTTATTGAATATGCCAGAAGAAATGGCGGAACGCTATTTGAATGAAGGCTTCTCTGGTGGAGAAAAGAAACGAAATGAAATCTTACAATTGTTGATGCTAGAGCCAACCTTTGCGATTTTGGATGAGATCGACTCTGGTCTAGATATTGATGCCTTGAAAGTCGTAGCAAAAGGCGTCAATGAAATGCGCGGCGAAGGCTTTGGAGCTTTGATCATCACCCATTACCAACGGCTGTTAAACTACATCACACCAGACGTGGTTCATATCATGATGGAAGGCCGTGTCGTGATGACCGGTTCGGCAGATTTAGCCAAACGCCTAGAAGCAGAAGGCTATGCTGGGATCAGTAAAGAGTTAGGAATCGACTACAAAGAAGAAGAAGCGTAAGGAGGCAAGGTAAATGGCAAAATTACAGGATTATCTTGAACAAGTCAACGTTTTTTCAGCGTTAAAAGAAGAGCCTGAATGGATGTTGGAATTACGCCAAGCAGCCCTTGCGAAAGTGGATGAACTTGCGTTTCCAAAAATCGAGCGGGTGCGTTACGAGCGTTGGCCATTGTTCAATATCGACGAACAAGCACTTGCTGGTGAGTACGCTTTGCCAGAAGAAGAAGTGGCAGGCGCAGTTCCCGCCTTTGACGCGATGGATAACCATCCGACCCTCGTTCAGTTTGATGACACCACCATCTTTGAGCAATTACCGCAAGAGCTGATTGACAAAGGCGTGATCTTCACCGACTTGTTTACAGCAATGAAAGAAGTACCAGAGTTGGTCAATCAATACTACATGACCAAAGCAGTACCAATGGATGAAGACAAAATGACCGCAGCACATGCGGCGTTTATGAATAGCGGCATGTTCTTGTATGTACCAAAAAACGTGGTGATCGAAGAACCCCTTGAAGCGATTTTCTATCACAATGGCAATAGTCAAGCGCATTTCTTCAAACACATTTTGATCGTTGCTGATGAGCACAGTGAGTTCAGCTACTTGGAACGTTTCCAAACCAAAGGCGACCAAGCGAAAAAACTGTCTGGCAATATCGTAGTGGAAGTGATCGCCAAAGCAGGTGCGAAGGTCAAATTCTCTGCGATTGATCAGTTAGGTGTCAACATCACTACGTACATGAATCGTCGCGGCTATGTATTACGAGATGCGATGGTAGATTGGGCGATCGGAGTCATGAATGACGGCGACGTCGTGGCGGACTTTGATTCTGATCTTGTAGGCGAAGGCGCGCATTCGGAAGTCAAAGCGGTCGCAATCAGTGCTGGGCGTCAAACACAAGGGATCGATACTCGCGTCACCAACAAAGCACCGCATTCCATTGGCCATATCCTGCAACACGGCGTCATTAGAGAACGCGGCGTCTTAACCTTTAACGGTATCGGACACATTTTAAAAGGAGCCAAAGGGGCGGACGCGCAACAAGAAAGCCGTGTCTTGATGCTTTCTGATCAAGCCCGGGGCGATGCCAACCCAATCCTTTTGATCGATGAGCACGAAGTAACCGCCGGACACGCAGCCAGTGTGGGACGGGTCGATCCAGAAGAAATGTACTACTTGATGAGTCGTGGGCTGCGCAAAGCAGAAGCGGAACGTTTGGTGATTCGTGGTTTCTTAGGCTCCGTCTTGACCGCGATCCCAGTCAAAGAAGTGCAACAAGAATTGGTTGCCGTTATCGAAGGGAAGTTACTCGCATGATCGATGCCCAAAAAGTGAAACAAGCGTTTCCCATCTTGGATCAGCTCGTAAATGACGAACCATTGATCTACCTCGACAATGCTGCCACTACGCAAAAGCCAGAGGCGGTGCTGCAGGCGATCACCGATTATTACCATCAAGACAATGCCAACGTTCATCGTGGGGTTCATACCCTCGCAGAACGGGCGACCCATTCCTATGAAGGCGCACGGGAAAAAGTGCGCCGCTTTATCCATGCGAATGAAACGGCGGAAGTGCTGTTTACTCGAGGGACGACCACTGGTTTAAATTGGGTCTCCCGCAGCTACGGCGACCGTTTTGTCAATGAAGGCGATGAAATCGTGATTTCCTATATGGAACATCATTCCAATATCATCCCTTGGCAACAATTAGCAGCCCGAAAAAAAGCTACCTTGAAATATATCCAGCTGACGCCAGAAGGCACTTTGGACATGGAAGATGCCAAGAAACAGATCACAGAAAAAACCGCTATCGTTTCGATCGCTCATGTTTCCAATGTTTTAGGCGTGATCAATCCGATTGCGGAGCTAACCAAATTGGCGCATCAGCACCAAGCCGTCATGGTAGTGGATGGTGCTCAGGCTGTTCCACATATGACAGTTGATGTCCAAGCACTGGATTGTGATTTCTATGCCTTTTCTGGCCATAAAATGTGCGGACCAACTGGCATCGGTGTCTTATACGGCAAGCGGCAATGGCTGGATCAGATGGAGCCCGTCGAATTTGGCGGGGAAATGATCGATTTTGTCCATCTGCAAGAAAGCACGTGGAAAGAACTGCCGTGGAAATTTGAAGCTGGTACACCAAATATTGCCGGTGCGATCGGTTTAGGTGCAGCGGTGGATTACTTAACAGAAATCGGCTTAGAAAACATCCACGCCCATGAAGCAGACTTAGCTGCTTACGTTTTGCCAAAACTGCAAGCCATTGAAGGCTTGACCATCTATGGCCCCCAAGAAGCAGCAAAACGCACGGGAGTGATCGCCTTTAATCTAGCAGGCATCCATCCTCATGATGTTGCCACCGCTTTAGACATGGAAGGCATCGCCGTACGGGCAGGTCATCATTGTGCCCAACCCCTCTTGAGCTATTTGCAAGTCCCAGCGACTGCACGGGCCAGCTTTTACCTGTATAATACAAGAGAGGACGCCGATCGACTGGTTGACGCCATCAAGCTGACGAAGGAGTTTTTCCAACATGGCACTAACGAAATTAGATAATTTGTATCGACAAGTCATTCTGGATCATTCCAGCTACCCACATCATCGAGGCACCTTGGATGATTCAACGTACAAAGTCGAATTGAATAACCCTACCTGTGGCGACGTGATCCACTTGGAGCTCGCTGTCGAAGGAGACACCATCAAAGACATCGCGTTTACTGGCGAAGGCTGTTCCATCAGTACCGCCAGTGCATCCATGATGGGGGATGCGATTATCGGTAAGACACTAGCAGAAGCTGGTGAGCTATCAGGCTTGTTTTCTGAGCTCGTTCAAGGAAACGACATTCCCCAAAGTGATCGCTTAGGCGATGCTTCCATGCTTGGAGGTGTGGCGAAGTTTCCTGCACGCATCAAGTGTGCGACCTTAGCTTGGAAAGCTTTAGAAAAAGCCATTGCTGCCGACAGTGCACAAGCATCTGTCAGTCACAGCCACGCCAATGAATCTGACACTGAAGAAACCAGCGAATAGACAACCGCACTACAAAAGGAGTGAGAACCATGGGTGTACCCGAATTAGAAGAATATAAATTTGGCTTCCACGATGACGTGCAGCCTGTTTTTAGTACCGGCGAAGGATTGACCGAAGACATCGTCCGTGAAATCTCACGGGTCAAGCAAGAGCCAGAATGGATGCTTGAGTTCCGCTTGAAGTCTCTTGAAGCCTTCAACAAGATGCCCATGCAAAACTGGGGCCCAGACCTGTCTGACATCGATTTTGATGCCATCAAATATTACCAAAAACCAAGTGATCGTCCTGCCCGTGATTGGGATGACGTACCAGAAAAAATCAAAGAGACCTTTGAACGCATTGGTATTCCAGAAGCCGAGCGGGCATACCTGGCTGGCGCTTCTGCTCAATACGAATCAGAAGTCGTTTATCACAACATGAAAGAAGAGTTTGAAAAACTTGGCATCGTCTTTACCGATACCGATTCAGCCTTGAAGGAATACCCTGAGCTGTTCAAACAATACTTTTCAAAATTAGTCCCACCAACCGATAACAAGCTTGCTGCTTTAAACTCAGCCGTTTGGTCAGGTGGTACCTTTATCTATGTACCAAAAGGCGTTCGTGTCGATGTGCCATTACAAACCTATTTCCGGATCAATGCCGAAAATACCGGTCAGTTCGAACGCACATTGATCATCGTTGACGAAGGCGCCAGCGTTCATTACGTCGAAGGCTGTACCGCCCCAACCTATTCAAGCAATAGTTTGCACGCAGCCATCGTTGAAATTTTTACCCTAAAAGACGCTTACTGCCGCTACACCACCATTCAAAACTGGTCAGACAACGTCTACAACCTAGTAACCAAACGGGCCAAAGCCTTAGAAGGTGCTACCGTTGAATGGATCGATGGCAACCTAGGTGCCAAAACAACCATGAAATACCCAAGTGTGTATCTTGATGGCAAAGGCGCACGGGGCACGATGCTTTCCATTGCCTTTGCAGGTGCCAACCAAATCCAAGATACTGGTGCAAAAATGATCCATAACGCACCAAATACCTCCAGCTCCATCGTCTCAAAATCAATTTCTAAAGACGGCGGTGCAGTAAACTATCGTGGACAAGTCACCTTCGGCAAGAAGAGCGCAGGCTCTATCTCCCATATCGAGTGTGACACTATCATCATGGATGACCTATCGAAATCCGATACCATCCCATTCAATGAGATCCACAACAGCCAGGTGTCCCTAGAACACGAAGCCAAAGTCTCCAAAATCTCAGAAGAACAACTATACTACCTAATGAGCCGCGGCCTCTCCGAAAGCGAAGCAACCGAAATGATCGTCATGGGATTCGTCGAACCATTCACCAAAGAATTACCGATGGAATACGCAGTCGAATTGAACCGGTTGATTAGTTATGAGATGGAAGGGTCTGTTGGATAACAACTAATTCATTGCTCGAAACGTTTATATTAAAGCGTTTCGAGCATTTTTTTATTTGTATTTTAATAGTTGGCTACGTTTTTGGCTACGCTCGAAATTATTCGCCCATAAATTTTGCAAATCGGTCACCAGTTTTCTTAACAGATTGTGGTGTGACATGAGCATAGATATTCATGGTAGTTTTAATATCTTTGTGACCTAATCGTTCTTGTACTTCTTTTATCGACGCACCACTTTCAAACAATAAGCTACAGTGGGTATGCCTAAACCCATGTGGAGTAATTTGAGGCTCCATCGGTGTCTTTTTGTAAATCCAGTCTAACCAATCGTTTACTACTTGGGGGTAATACAACTTATTTGTGTTTGTAGTGAAAAGAAACTGTTTTGGTGAATTCGTGTTATAGCCATATAGGATCATTATTTTCATTTGTTCTTGTTGCCAAATACGTAGTTGTTTAAGTGTAAAATCATCAAGCTGAATTGTTCTTGATGAATTTTTAGTTTTAGGTACTTGTAGAACTACTTGATTAAACTCATCTTGAGCGATAGTTTTACCTATTGTTATTGTTTTATTGAAATAGTCTATATCTTCCCATTGAAGCGCCAATGCCTCGCTTTTACGCATTCCTGTATAAGCTAATAAACGGAAAAAAGTGTACAGTTTAACTGAATTATTTTCTTTAGTATTCTGTAAAAACAGTTGTAATTGTTCTTTCGTGTAAAACTTCAAGGGTTGTTCTTCTTCAATTTTTCTTGGAAGCAATGTTTTAGACATAGGATTATCTTTACATACTTCCATTGCTACTCCAAATTTAAATATTTGAGCAGTTGTTTTTCTCAAGAAACCATATTGTTTTAATGTTTTGTGCCATTCATTCACCTGTTTTTGGCAATAACTAACACTTATTTTATCCAATCGTAATTCCCCAAAAGCAGGTAATATATGGTTCTTGCAAAAACGTTGAGCAACGGCAACGGAAGATGGTTTTACTCTCGTTCTGTAGTTATCAATCCATAATTCATATAACTCTTGAAAAGTTGTAACATTGATTTTAAACTCTTGTTTTTCTTTAAAGACTACAAGTAGTCTATTAAGTGCTATTTGTGCCTCAGCTTTTGATTTGAATCTTCTACGCTTTGTACGTATATCTTTTCCAGTCTTGGGATCTTTTCCTAAATAAGTTTCAAATCCCCAATATTTTTCGCCATTTTGTAATTTATAACTAAAAAATGTGGCCATTTGATTCTCTCCTTACTTCATGATTGCAGGTAGAGAAGTTATTTGAAGAATCAATTGCTTTTAAATTTATCGTGATTATTAGTTAGAAATTTTGCGATTATACTATTTTTCTCATATGGAAAATTGTATTTTTTGCTAAGATCAGAAATAAATTTTTCTGTTTCAAATTGGTTTTTAGTAATTTTATAAAAGAAATCCTCGACAGATGAATACTGTGAAATATCTTGATAGGCTAAGTCCATTTCGTTTAATAGCTGTTTTGAAGAATCAATCAGTATTTCTTTTTCACCGTATTTGAAATCCCCATTTCTTATCTTATCTTGAAGTCTACTGTTGGCTCTTTTGAAAAATAGCTCTTTAGAGATAGAGTGTTTTTGACTAGCATACTCTTCGATAAGAGGATTGATATCATTAGCAAGTATCTCATTTAGATAAATTTCAAAATCTTTTGAGTAATATTTTGAAAATATATTTTTTATTATAGGATTCAATAACTCATAATCTTTATCTAGCGAAAACGTATCACTATATCTTTCTTGAATGTCATTAAAGACTTTGTGAGGTATCTCTGGGAAGTCCTTAATATATAGCTCATACCCTGAATCTATAAGGTATGAAGCTATGTATTCTTCCAAAGTTCCCCATTTAATCCAGTCTGCACTAGTGTTTGCAATTGTTAAAAGCCTATTTTTATTGGGTAAAGACACACCTCTAAGCCAATTATTAACAGAACTTATTGGTGTGTCTCCAATTAAATCACCGAATCGTTCTAATGTCAGACCTTTGGATTCGATAATTTTTCTAATACGTTCACTAGTTAACGATAGATTAGGTTTCATAACTAAGCCTCCTTTTTCTGATTTATTGTAACATATAATGCTATCATTTACTAAAATTTATTAAAAATGTTGACAATGGAAT
>OAUR01000196.1_pt1 | contig 17898 bp, 14 predicted proteins | sample 1476311 | NCBI WGS metagenome assembly OAUR01 (sample SAMEA2580058, study PRJEB22360) | human gut metagenome | biome: human gut; feature: human-associated habitat; material: faeces | place: Denmark | collected 2008/2010 | reverse complement strand
CTGTTGAATTAGATACAGTTGTAATCGGTGCGGGACCTGGCGGCTATGTAGCTGCCATCCGCGCTGCTGAAATGGGACAAAAAGTAGCAATCATTGAAAGAGAATACATCGGCGGCGTTTGTTTAAACGTTGGTTGTATCCCTTCAAAAGCTTTGATCGCTGCAGGTCATCATTACCAAGAATCTTTGGATTCAACAATGTTTGGTGTAACAAGTGAAAATGTTTCCCTTGATTTTACCAAAACACAAGAATGGAAAGACAACAAAGTCGTTAAAACGTTAACTTCTGGTGTTGGTTTCCTATTGAAAAAACATAAAGTTGAAACAATTGAAGGAGAAGCTTTCTTCGTTGATGATCACACATTGCGTGTCATCCACCCAGATTCAGCACAAACTTACTCTTTCAACAATGCAATCATCGCAACAGGTTCTCGTCCAATTGAAATCCCTGGTTTCAAATTCGGCGGACGTGTCCTTGATTCAACTGGCGGATTGGCATTAAAAGAAGTTCCTAAAAAATTCGTTATTATCGGTGGCGGTGTCATCGGTTCTGAACTAGGTGCAGCGTATGCAAACCTAGGTGCAGAAGTAACAATCCTTGAAGGTTCTCCTCAAATCTTGCCAACCTATGAAAAAGACATGGTCAAATTGGTTGAAGAAGACTTTGCGAAAAAAGGTGTAACAGTCGTTACCAACGCAATGGCGAAAGAAGCAATTGACAATGGCGATAGCGTAACTGTGAAATATGCCGTAGATGGTAAAGAAGAATCAGTTACTGCTGATTACGTGATGGTTACTGTTGGCCGTCGTCCAAATACTGATGACATGGGCTTGGAACAAGCAGGTGTTGAAGTAGGCGAACGCGGATTGATCACGGTTGACAAACAAGGCCGTACCAACGTATCAAACATCTACGCAATTGGTGATATCGTTCCTGGTGCTGCATTAGCACATAAAGCCAGCTACGAAGCAAAAATCGCTGCTGAAGCAATCTCTGGCAAAAAAGTTGCTGTCGATTACAAAGCGATGCCTGCAGTTGCCTTTACTGACCCAGAATTGGCTTCTGTCGGTATGACCATCAAAGATGCCAAGGATGCTGGAATTGAAGCAAAAGCATTCAAATTCCCATTCTCAGGTAACGGTCGTGCGTTATCTCTAGGAAAAACCGAAGGATTCATTCGCTTAGTAACAACGGTTGAAGACAATGTGATCATCGGTGCGCAAATTGCTGGTTTAGGAGCAAGCGATATGGTTTCAGAACTTGCTCTTGCTATTGAATCTGGCATGAACGCAGAAGATATCGCGTTAACCATCCATCCACATCCATCTCTAGGTGAGATCACAATGGATGCTGCTGAGTTAGCTCTAGGTTTACCAATCCACATTTAAGCTTTTTGAAACTCGTTCATCATTTGGTGAACGAGTTTTTTTATCACCAAAAATAAAGCGATCCTAAACTATTGACAGAATCTTCTGTAAATGATACGATGCTCTTAATATTTCAACCGTTGATGAGGAAAGTACATTGATTTGGCAAGCCTAGAGAGTCTTCGTAGGGTGCAAGAAGAACTTGTAGAATCAATCGAAAATGGCCTCAGAGGTGATCTTCTGAACTTGTACGAAAGATAAGAAGATCCGGGTGCGCCCGCTATCGCGTCAGAGTATAACGACGTTAATTTGTCGCGTACTTGCTGAGAAGCATGCTGGAAAGTCTGCTTGAATAAAGGTGGTAACACGTGAACACGTCCTTTGATATCTCGATATCAGAGGGCTTTTTTATTTGTATTATTAAGGAGGAATAGTATGACAGAAAGATTTGAGACGATTCAATTACACGGAGGACAAACACCAGATCCTACTACAGGGAGTCGCGCCGTACCCATTTATCAAACCACATCGTATGTGTTTGAGGACGCAGATCAAGCGGCAGCGAGATTTAGTCTTAGTGAGAATGGCAATATCTATACCCGTATTACCAATCCGACAACGGCTGTTCTAGAAGAACGATTAGCCCTCTTAGAAGGCGGTGTCGGTGCGTTAGCAACGGCTTCTGGCTCAGCAGCGATCACCTATGCGATTTTAAATCTTGCACAAGCAGGAGATCATATCGTTTCTGCTGCTTCAATTTATGGGGGGACCTATAATTTATTCGCTCATACGTTGCCAGATTTTGGCATCACTACAAGCTTTGTTGATAGTGAAGATCTGGCAGCACTAAAAGCAGCCATCCAAGAAAATACTAAAGCAGTTTTTCTAGAGTCTTTAGGCAATCCAGATATTGATATTGCCGACTTTAAAAAGATTGCAGCGATCGCTCATGAAGCAGGGATTCCCCTCATCATTGACAATACCTTTGCAACTCCCTATCTGTTTCGAGGATTTGAGCATGGGGCGGACATCGTCGTTTATTCCACGACAAAATACCTCGGTGGTCACGGTGCTGCTTTGGGAGGGGCCATTATCGACAGCGGCAACTTTGATTGGACAAATGGCAAATTTCCCAAGCTGGTCGATCCCGATCATAGCTACCATGGAATCTCATGGGTAGAAGCCGCTGGTAACGCTGCCTATATCACTCGAGCACGAACGATTCTTTTACGGGATACAGGCGCTGCGATTTCTCCCTTCAATTCATGGGTGTTGCTGTTAGGCATCGAGACGCTTTCGTTGCGGATGGAACGTCATGTAGAAAATGCGCAACAAGTTGCTGAATTTTTAGCCAAGCACTCGGAAGTCTCTTGGGTTCACTTCCCAACACTGCCGGACAGCCCCTATTTTGAACGGGCGCAGGAGTATTTCCCCAAAGGGACCAGTTCCGTCTTTTCCTTTGGATTAAAGGGTGGAGCAGAAGCAAGCAAAACCTTTTGTGGCGCAACCAAGCTCTTCTCTTTGCTGGCAAATGTCGGGGATGCAAAGTCCTTGATCATCCATCCAGCTTCGACGACCCATTCCCAGCTTAGCGTAGAAGAACTTGCAGCAGCCAAAATTCGTCCAGAGACGATTCGCCTATCCATTGGATTGGAAAACATCAACGATCTCTTGGAAGATCTCACGCAAGCCTTCCAACAGCTCTAAATAGTTGAAGCAGTAGGAAAAGCGCAGGATACTATGCTGCGCTTTTTTGTTGTCGGTTAGTGTTTCAAATAAAACTGCGGTTTCTGTTGTTAGAAGGATAGTAAATCCATCGGTTCTATGCTATATTTAGTTGCTAAGGAATATGGATAAGGTGGGGGATGTATGCGTAATCATGCGAGTGACAAGAGGATTCGGTTTTACTACACAAGTTTGCAATTTCTTTATTGGATGATGTTTTGCTCAATCTATGGCTTTGCGACCCTTTTTTTGATTTATTTCAAGGTCGATTCAGCAAAAATTGGCGGTATTTTAGCCTTAGTCAATATTACGTCTACGATTTTGCAGCCCTTCATCAGTCAAATCATTATCAAAAAAAGTAAAGTACCGCTGATCGTTGTCTTGAAAACGATGACAATCGGCGTGGTCGCGGTGCTCTTAGCAGGTGTGATTTTCCCTGCATTATCAATACTGACCTATGTCTTAGGAGGGATTTTGCTCGTTTCCATGCAGTCCTTTCTCAACGCCTTGGCGTTTGAATACACGAATAGCGGCAACAAAATCAATTTTGGCTTTTCTCGTGCGGGTGGGTCACTAGGATTTGCGGGAACCTCCTTTTTACTGGGGCAGCTCTTGGAGGAGTTTTCGGCAGCCCTTTTGCCAATGATCGCTATCGGGCAGGCCGTTTTGTTTCTCATTATTTTGCTTTTGCTGCCAGCGATCAAGAAGCCAGAAATGCCCGTGATGCATACAGAACAAAGTCATTCAGGTGCCTTTTTGAAAAAATATCCTTTTTTACTCTTTCTCTTTGTCGGGTTTAGCTTTCTTTTCAGCTTCCACACGATGATCAACAGCTTTTTGGCACAAATTTTTGCCGATATTGGCGGTGGCAGTAAGGAAGTTGGCATCGCCCTGATGGTTGCGGCGTTATGCGAATTGCCAGCATTTCTGGCCTTGGAACAGTTAGTGAGGATACGGTTTAGCCGTTTTTGGCTGTTGTTTTCCAGTGTTGCCTTTGCCATTCGTGGGGTGTTGATGCTGTTGATCAGCTCCATTATCTTGATGGAATTGAGCCATTTGATGCAAGGGGTTAGTTTTGCTTTGTTTATTCCAGCTTCGGCTTATTTGTTCAACCATAGTTTGGCAGATGAAGATCGGGTTTTTGGACAAACGATTATTATCATTGCTACCACGATCGGTGGCGTGATTGGCAATCTTTTGGGCGGGATGCTGATCCAAAGCTTCGGTGTTTGGGAAATGCTTTTGATTGGGACTGGGTTTGCCGTTCTAGGTGCTGCATTGACCTTTATTGGTGTGAAAAAAATCCCTAAAAGTAACAAGAAACTAGCGATCCTAAGCGAATGATCGATAGGTAGAAAAAAGAGTTGCAGCCGTATTTGCTTCGGTCGCAACTCTTTTGAATCTGATCAACGGGTACTATTTCTTTTCTAATACAGCGATAAATTCCCGCATATAGTCTGGTAGATCTGGAGGACGGCGGCTGGAAACGATATGTCCATCCGTAACCACAGGTGTATCCACCCATGTGGCTCCAGCATTTGTCATATCATCTTTGATGCCTGGTGTACTGGTGACCGTCTTGCCTTGCAGGATATTCGCAGAAATCAAGACCCAGCCTGCATGACAGATTTGACCAATGACTTTTTCGTCTTTGTCCATCGTTTGCACGAAAGAGATGACCTCTGGGAAACGTCGTAATTTATCAGGCGCCCAACCACCTGGAACTAAGATGGCATCGTAGTCATCGGCATGAATATCAGAAAAAGCATAGGCTGATTCTGCGGGTACACCGTATTTGCCAATATACGTTTTATGCGCTTCTTCACCGACTAAATCGACTTGCGCGCCTTCTTCCCGTAACCGATGGACCGGGTACCACAGTTCTAAATCTTCGAAATCATTGTCGACTAAGGCAATGATTTTTTTGTTTTCTAAACGCAAGAGAATTCCTCCTTTAGGTTGCTAACACAAGTGTAACAAATGCCTAGAAAAACAACAAAATATCCGCTTTGCTGTCGGTAACTAAACAAGCAGAGTGATTCTTTGTTAGTTTTTTTAAGAGAATTACCTATAAAAAAATGCTTGTACCAAAGAACCTCTTTTCGACAATAAGAGGTTTTATGGTACACTGGAAGAGAAAGAAACTAGAGGTGAAAACTATGCGGGATTATCAATATCCTCTTGACTTAGATTGGTCGACAGATGAAATGGTCGTCGTCATGAAGATGTGGGAAAGATTAGAACAAGCCTATGAAAAAGGCCTTCCCAGTAGTACGTTTCTTGAGGCGTATCAAGCCTTTAAGAAAGTCGTTCCTAGCATTGGCGAGGAACGCCGTTTAGGCAGAGAATTTGAAGAACTATCAGGCTATTCGCTGTACCATGCTGTCAAGGCAGCGAAAAAGACTGAGGGAAAACTAAAAATGAAAGGGTAGATCAACGAATGCATGAAATCGTTAATGAAGTTCGCCAGTGGATGATCGCTGCAGGTGAAACGATCAAAGACAATTTAAATAAAGAAGACTTAGTGGTCGAGACAAAATCAGGACGGAAAGACTTAGTGACAGAATTGGATAAAGCCACGCAAGATTTTCTGATTGGTAAGATCCAATCCTATGATCCGGATGCCAAAATTTTAGGTGAAGAAAACGGACTGGACACACTTGCCGACATGAGTGGGCGGGTCTTCATCATTGATCCGATCGATGGAACGATGAATTTCGTGTTAGAAAAAGAAAACTTTTGTATCATGATCGCGATTTACGAAGAGGGCAAAGGGCGCTTTGGCTTTGTCTATAATGTTATGAAAGATGAATTCTTATGGGGTGGGCCAGAGATTGGTGTCTATAACAATGGCAAGCAGATCGAACCGCCGAAAGATATTGCCTTATCCGAAGGTCTCGTTGGCTTGAATTCGCCCATGTTGATCCATAACCGCCACCACGAAACCGAGGTCAGTGACAAAGCATTAGGCATTCGTATGACTGGCTGTGCTGGGGTAGAGCTGATCGCCCTCGCTAAAGGACAAAGAGCAGGCTACCTTTCTCATCTTGCGCCATGGGATTATGCGCCAGGGGGCGTTTTGTTAGAAACCCTTGGATTAAAGATGGCAAACATCAAAGGAGAGCCGCTATCCTTGAATGGACGGGAATTGTTCGTAGGCGGTACACCGAAAGCTTTTGAAGAATTATTGGCGATCGTCAATCAATAAGAAAAAACCAGATATTTATTAAATATCTGGTTTTTTCTGTAAAAATGAAAACTTTGCACTATATTTCAGAAAGAAATTCTGGTATAATGGCTTGTCGAGTGCAATGTCACCAAAAAAGGAGTTTATAAATTGAATATTAGAAATGATATCCGCAACGTCGCTATTATTGCCCACGTTGACCACGGAAAAACTACATTAGTTGATGAATTATTGAAACAATCCCAAACGTTAGATAGCCATACCCAATTACAAGAACGGGCGATGGATTCAAATGCGATCGAAAAAGAACGTGGTATCACGATCTTAGCGAAAAATACAGCGGTTGAATACAACGGAACCAAAATCAATATCATGGATACCCCAGGACACGCGGACTTCGGTGGTGAAGTAGAGCGGATCATGAAAATGGTCGATGGTGTTGTTTTAGTTGTTGATGCTTATGAAGGAACGATGCCTCAAACACGTTTCGTATTGAAAAAAGCGTTGGAACAACATTTAGTCCCAATCGTTGTTGTTAACAAAATCGACAAACCATCTGCTCGTCCTGAGCACGTGGTAGATGAAGTATTAGAACTATTTATCGAATTAGGTGCAGACGATGACCAATTGGACTTCCCAGTGATCTACGCTTCAGCGATCAACGGAACCTCAAGTGAATCAGATGATCCTGCCGATCAACAAAAAACGATGGCACCATTGTTTGATACGATCGTAAAACACATTCCAGCGCCAATCGACAACAGCGATGAGCCATTGCAATTCCAAGTATCGTTGCTTGATTATAATGACTACGTTGGACGTATCGGAATCGGACGTGTCTTCCGTGGAACGATCAAAGTTGGTGACCAAGTTGCTTTGATGAAACTTGATGGCCAAGTGAAGAAATTCCGTGTCACAAAATTATTCGGTTTCTTCGGTTTGAAACGTTTAGAGATCCAAGAAGCGAAAGCTGGCGATTTGATCGCTGTTTCTGGGATGGAAGACATCTTCGTTGGTGAAACAGTCACACCGATCGATCACCAAGACTCGTTACCTGTTTTACACATTGATGAGCCAACATTACAAATGACCTTTGTCGTGAACAATTCACCATTTGCAGGTCGTGAAGGGAAATTCGTAACCGCTCGTAAAATTGAAGAACGCTTGATGGCGCAACTACAAACAGACGTGTCTCTACGTGTTGAACCAATCGGACCAGATTCTTGGACTGTTTCAGGACGTGGCGAACTTCATTTATCGATCTTGATCGAAAACATGCGTCGTGAAGGTTTTGAATTGCAAGTTTCTCGTCCAGAAGTTATCGAACGCGAAATTGATGGCGTGAAATGCGAACCATTTGAACGAGTGCAAATCGACACACCAGAAGAATACATGGGTTCAGTGATTGAATCACTAGGGATTCGTAAAGCAGAAATGCAAGATATGATCAATACAGGAAATGGACAAGTACGGATCATTTTCTTAGCACCAGCTCGTGGCTTGATCGGCTATACGACAGAATTCTTATCAATGACTCGCGGCTACGGTATCATGCACCACACCTTCGACCAATACTTGCCAATGATTCAAGGGCAAATCGGCGGACGCCACCACGGCGCACTTGTATCGATCGATACAGGAAAAGCAACGACTTACTCAATCATGAGTATTGAAGAACGTGGAACGGTCTTCGTTGAACCAGGTACTGAAGTATATGAAGGAATGATCGTCGGCGAAAACTCTCGTGACAATGACTTAACGGTCAATATCACGAAAGCAAAACAAATGACCAACGTTCGTTCAGCGACGAAAGACCAAACATCTGTCATCAAGAAACCAAGAATCCTTTCACTAGAAGAATCATTGGAGTTCTTGAACGATGACGAATACTGTGAAGTAACACCAGAAAGCATTCGTTTGAGAAAACAAATCTTGAACAAGAGCGAACGGGAAAAATCACAGAAAAAGAAAAAAACAGCTGATAAATAAACAATGATCGAGGTTTTTACCAACTTCTGATCTGTTCGATTTTCCGAAGGATGGAAAAGGGATTGCTCCTGTGGTGCAGCGGCTCTTCGCCGCAACCCCTAGAAAAGCAATCAGCCGATTTCCCTCCTTCGGTTCTTTTTTGCACGTCTACCCGATCTGTTGAACTGTTAAAATAAGCAGCGCTTGCAATTTCGACCATTCCTTTTTAAAATGGAGAAAGTAAGCACAAAGGAGAAATCTATGAAAAATTATCCTGTTAAAAAGAATCAGGAACTTGAAGTCGATATTTTGGACCTTTCCCATGAAGGAAATGGGATCGCCAAAGTCGATGGGTACTTATTATTTATTGAAAACACCCTGCCAAATGAACGTGCCTTAGTCAAAGTATTGAAAGTCGGCAACAAATTTGGTTTTGCCAAAGTGATGAAACTGTTGCAAGCAAGTCCTGATCGGCAAGAATTACCGAATGAAGCATTGTTGCGCACCGGGATCGCCCCATTGAGTCATTTGAGCTATGACAAACAATTAGCCTTCAAACAGCAGCAAGTAGAGAATGTTTTGGCTAAAATCGCCAAACTGCCTGAAATCAAGGTCAAGGCACCAATCGGAATGGAAAAACCATTTGGTTACCGCAACAAAGCGCAAATCCCTGTGCAAAAGATTCATGGAAAATTAACGACTGGATTTTACCGCAAAAACAGCCATACTCTGGTACCGATTGAAGACTTTTATATTCAAGATCCAAACATCGATCAAGCAATCATCAAAGTCAGAGATATTTTGCAGCGCTTCAATGTCAAAGCCTACAATGAAGAAGCCCATGAAGGGTTCTTACGCCACATTGTCGTTCGTCGTGGGCATCACTCAGGTGAAATGATGGTCGTATTAGTGACACGTAAACCGAAATTCTTCAAGGGAGAAGAGATCGCGGAAGTGATCCACGAAGAGATTCCAGAAGTTGTTTCTGTCATTCAAAACATCAATGAAGAAAAAACCAATGTGATCATGGGCGAGTTCGAGCGTGTCTTGTATGGCAAGTCATCGATCGATGATCAATTATTAGGCAAAACCTTCCAAATCTCAGCGAAATCTTTCTACCAAATCAACACAGCGCAAACAGAAGTCTTGTACCAAACCGCCTTCGAGATGGCACAACTGTCTGAAAATGATATCGTTGTGGATGCCTATGCAGGAATCGGAACGATCGGGATCAGTTTGGCTGATCGCGTGAAAGAAGTGTTAGGGATGGAAGTCATTCCTGAAGCAGTGAACGATGCCAAAGCCAATGCCAAAAGAAATGGTGTCGAAAACGTGCATTACTTTATCGGTAAAGCCGAAAAAATCATGCCGCAATGGCTACGTGAAGGCATTCAACCGACGGTCGTCTTCGTTGATCCACCTCGCAAAGGTTTAGATGCCAGCTTTATTGAAACGACCGCTGCAGTTAAACCAGAGCGCATCGTTTACATTTCCTGCAATCCAGCAACCTTGGCTCGTGACCTCGCGTTGTTTGAAGAAGAAGGGTATGTGACAAAAGAAGTCCAACCTGTTGATTTGTTCCCACAAACGACCCATGTGGAGTGTGTCGTGTTGTTAGAACGTCGTTAAGAAAAACGAGTTCTTTTCAGTGATTTTGACCGTGAGTTCTTTTTATGGTAATTGTCATAAAGTCTTACGATAACAAAGTTACTAGAGAAGGCGAGTCAATTGAGAAATAAGCAACTATAACCCATCTGTCTATCTAATTACGTCGATTGTGATGTTTGGAATGGATGAAATATAAAACCAGAAACTGGAGCAGAAAGACATTCTTTTTTGTTCCAGTTTTTTTGTTCTTTCTCACTATTGATGAGCGGGGAGAAAATCAATGCAAAAAGCAGGGAAGCTACAAATATGCAGACAGCCAAATCCTTTAACAAAATGGTTTGTCGGCAATTTATAGTTAATGTGTATAAAAATATGGCGTGTGGTGATTAGAAAGTATTATAATAAACGTAGTGAATAGAAAATTTTTGTTAGGAGGGATTGCACATGGCAACGATTCGTGCATTTTCACACAAAGAGATTACACCGCAAAATACGCATTTGTCTAGTTTTAAAGTGTTGATAGAGTCAGCTTTTTATGGGAACAATGTCACTTGGATTCATGATCTAGCCACTGCCTATCACTTAGCAAAAGAATCTTCTGGCGCTATTCTTACGGATATGCCGGTAACACACACCAAGGAGTTAGGACTACCAGAGGATGCAAAAGTCATCGTGTTTAATGACGGAAAAGTGGTTGGACGGACAGCGGCAGCTCGACGCATCATCGGGCATCCTGGAATCCAGCGAGAATTATATGAAGACATTTTGCGAGATGCCTTATACCAAGGAACCCGCAAGCAATTTTATGGTGGTGAAGTTGTTGTAGGATTAGATGAAGCGTTTATGGTCAAAGCTCACCTGTTGATACCAGAGCACTATGAATCCAACTTTTACTCTTATTTGTTGAATTTTCAATTGATGACGAAATCATGGGAAGAAAGGTACCAACGTTCCAAAGAATATCCAGAGACGGACATTTTTTTGTACGCTGATCCAGACTGGTCTCATCCTGATTTTCCTTATGGGCTGTCTCTTTTTGATCCTGAACACAATGTTGCGGCAGTCTTAGGCTTAAACTATTTTGGTGAATTGAAAAAAGCGACATTAACTTTGGCTTGGGCTACCGCGCATCGCCATGTTTACTTCACATCGGCAACATTTTTAGCAGATAGCGCGCATCGCCATGGCTTTGTGGCGTGTCATGGGGGAATGAAGCAGTATCAGTTACCGAATCGAACATTTACGATGGCTGCTTTTGGTCTTTCAGGATCAGGAAAATCGACCATCACATTGGCAGAACATGGTGGCAAATATGAGATCAAGGTTCTGCACGACGATGCATTTGTGATTAATCAAACAAGTGGTGCCTCCACTGCTCTGGAACCTTCTTATTTTGATAAAACGCAAGACTATCCATTAACCAACCCAAATGTCCGCTACTTTATCACCTGTCAAAATGTTGGGGTTACTTTAGACGAGAAAGGAAAAAAGGTCCTCGTGACCCAAGATATTCGTAATGGGAATGGTCGAACCGTCAAATCACGATATGTCACACCTAATCGGGTGGACCATTTAGATTCGCCGATCGATGCCGTATTTTGGATCATGAAAGATGACACGCTGCCTCCGGTAGTAAAAATTGACGATCCGATTTTAGCCGCTGTTTTTGGGTTGACCTTAGCTACGAAGCGCACGACAGCTGAACAGATTGTCGAGACCACGGATATAGATAAACTGGTCATCGAACCTTATGCCAATCCATTTAGAGTCTATCCTTTAGGGGAAGATTTTGCCCATTTCATGCACTTGTTTAAAGAAAACCAAACGGCTTGTTACATTCTAAATACAGGCTTTTACAAAGACAAGAAAGTCACGCCTGAAGTCACGCTGACATCGATTGAAAAAATTGTGGAAGGTGAGGCTAAATTTAAAAATTTCGGCGGGATCACCGAAATGAGTTTCCTGCCAGTAACAGGCTTTAAAGTCGATTTTCAAGATGCCTCCTATGTTGCTCATTTAAGAGAGCGGATGCAAGGACGGCTGGACTTTATTTTGGCTCAAGAGACAGAAAATGATGGCTATAATAAGTTGCCTAAAGAAGTAGCAACGGCAATGGAAAAGGTGATTTCTACATTAAGTGAGCTTCCTAGCTAATTTAGTTGAATCAAACTTCCGCAAGCGGCTTTTTTCCTGAAACACTTAATTTGTTAGCCAGAAAGGAGCGAATATGAACATTCAGTTTCACCATATCCAAATCACAGTCAATGATGTAAAAAAAGCAGAAGGCTTTTATGATCAATTATTTGCAGTATTAGGTTTTGACCTTCAGAAGAAATATTCTGGGTACTTAGAACATGCCGATATGGAAGTTGTAGAATATATAGGCGATTCATTTGATTTCGGCATTTGTTCCCCACGAAAAGAATGGAAGAACGAGAAAATCGATTCAAGAAAACCGGGCTCTGTTCAACACATAGCATTTAAGGCGGAAAGCCGCGAAGTCGTAGATGCGATCTTTCCCAAAATAAAAGCTTTAGGGGTAAAGATCCTTCACGATCGACCAATGGAATACAAAGAGCGCATCGCCCCTAACTACTATGCCTTATTCTTTGAAAGCCCAGAAGGCATTCGTTTTGAATTATTTCATTATGCCTGATTCCTTTTACTAAAAGAGTGGGGCATGAACTTGTTGCGTGAGCGTGTTCCTATTCAGGTGATCTTTCATTATGGGGTTCGGATGATCATGCGATTTCAGAGACAAACTTTTTTAAAACCTGTCATCAGGAAAACTAGAACATTCTTTTTAAAAGTACGTCCGTCGGGAAAAAACTATTTGATTTCTAAAATTCATTTGGACAATTCAAAAACAAAAACTTAACTCATGTGTTAAAAAACGTTCGAATTTTTATCATTCTAGAAGCGAGTGCACCGTGGGTCAATGAGGATTATTGGGTTGATTGCACGACACTTAAGAGATGGAGGAAGATCAATATGGATCAGAGGGTTCAGCAAGACATCGAGGCAATCATTTCCCATCAATATGATCATGGCGCCGATTTATGGTCGACGCCAGACCATAAATTACTAAAAGGAGCACCCTTTACGACCTTAGAAAGTCCTCTTTATTTACTTGAACTTGGCATGTCACGTGAGGAGAACTTATTAAAAGAAACAGCCGCATTAATCTTTCAAGGATGGAGAGAAGACGGCAGATTTAAAATTTCTCCGTCAGGGGGGATCTATCCATGTCATACGGCGTTGGCTTTGCGAACGCTGTGTGCTCTTGGTTACACAAGGGACCAGCGGCTGCAACAGACCTTTCACTATTTTCTTGCTACTCAGGAAGCAGATGGCGGCTGGAAGTGCAATAAGTATAGTTTTGGTCGCGGCCCTGAGACCCACTTTTCCACGCCAATGACGACGTTAACGGTCCTTGATGCCTTTCGCTATACTCATGATCGTGAACAGATGGAAACGCTTAAGCAAGCAAGCGAATTTTTGCTTGCTCATTGGGAGATCCGTCAGCCAATCAGTCCCTGTCACTATGGGATGGGTACATTGTTTATGCAGACAGAATATCCCTTTAGAGGATACAATCTTTTTTATTATCTGTATGTCTTGTCTTTTTATCCTTCTGCTAGAAAAGACGCACGATTTTTGGAGGCTTTGCAGCAGTTTGAATCGAAAGTTCAAAATGGCAATGTCATCGTAGAACGGGTCGTACCCAAACTGGGGAAACTGAATTTTTGCCAAAAAGGGCATATCAGTCCCTTTGCCACACAGCGTTACCAAGAAATTCTTGCTCGATTGGCAGAGGATTGAGGAAAAAAACAGCCCTTTGAAAGGTTCCCCCCATCTAGACGATTCTTTTTCTTTTCTGGTACACTGTCTGTAAAGAAGCAAGTGATTAATCAACAGAGAGGAGAAAGACATGCAAAAAATATATCTTGTTGAAGATGATGCAACGATCGTCTCTGTTCTAGCAGAATATTTGCAGCAATGGGGGTACGAATGTGTTTCCGCGAAGAATTTTGCTAGCATCTTGCAAGAGTTTCATGAGATCAAACCGGATATCGTTCTTTTAGATATTTCGCTGCCTTATTACAACGGGTATCATTGGTGCCAAGAAATTCGCAAGAAGTCAGAAGTGCCGATCATTTTCCTTTCGTCGATGGATCAACAGATGAATCAGATCATGGCGATGAACATGGGAGCAGATGATTATTTAACAAAACCCTTTGATTTAGCCTTCGTTTTGGCAAAAATCCAAGCATTGCTGCGGCGGAGCTATCAGTATAGCCACCAACAAGCGCTGACCTTTGAGATAGGGCAAGTAACCTTTTATCCCACAGAAAATGTATTAAAAAAACAGGGGGAACAGTTGCCACTGTCTCCAAATGAAGCTCGGATTCTTTCCTTGCTTTTGCAGCATCGAGGGAAGATCGTAGCCAAAGAGACCATCATTGAAATGCTCTGGAATAGTGAAGAATTCATCGATAATAACACATTAGCGGTCAATATGACCCGCTTGCGAAAAAAATTAAGCCAGATCGAACTATCCGATTTGATCCAGACGGTAAAGAATAAAGGGTATTTGATAGAAAAGGAACACGCCTATGACTAACGTGAAAGAATATTTCGTCCTTTATGGAAAGTTTTATCTCGTTTACCTGCTGTTTAGTGCGGGCCTATTTGGGCTATTCTTTCTCCACAGCCTTTCGTTGGAGCCCTTCATTGACTATGTGGTCTTTTCAGGGGTGATCTTAGGGGGACTTTCCCTTTTTCATTATTTTCGTTACGCACAAAAAAGAAAGCAGCTGCAGCATTTATTAAGAAAAGAACGTATGACGGAAGCGGCGTTGGCGTTCTTGCCTGCCACTCGAAATCGTTTAGAAGACGAATACCAAGCCCTTCTTAAACAATTGGCAAGAGAAAAAACCACTTCTGATTACAAGGCAGCGTTAAAAAATGAAGAAATTTATGAAGATTTCGGCTTGTGGCTTCATCAAATCAAAACGCCTCTAGCTGCGCTGGATCTTTTGGTCCAAAGCGATTCGTTGTCACCGACGGAGGTCAAAGCGGAATTATTTAAGGTGAATGATTACTTGCAAATGATGTTGAATTATTTGCGACAAAATTTAGCGAATGAAGATTTTGTCTTTGAGTCGATTGCTTTAGCGCCCCTCGTTCGTCAAACGATCAAAAAGTATGCCTTGTTTTTCTCGAAAAAGAATCTGCAACTGGACATGGCGGTGGATTTGACAGTGACATCCGATCGAAAGTGGCTCGTTTTTATTTTTGAACAGGTTCTTTTCAACAGCTTGAAGTATACCGAAACTGGTGGCATCAACGTTTTCACTAAAGACAATGCCTTGGTGATCCAAGATAGCGGCATTGGTATTCGTAAGGAAGACTTGCCAAGGGTGTTTGAGAAAGGATATACGGGACAAAATGGTCGCTTTCAGCAACGAGCGAGCGGGCTAGGCTTATATATGAGTCAACAAGCGGCTGAAAAAATCGGCTGCCGTTTAGCGATTGATTCTGAAGTAGGACAGGGAACCATCGTCACACTTCATTTTCCCACCGCAAATAACCGATAGCCGCAAACTTTCAACACTGTAAGTTTGCGGTTTTTATTGTAAGTCGCTTTTTTCTGCCAGTCAGCTTATTCTAAAAAGGAAGGAGGGAACAAGATGACACTTTTAAACATTCAACAAGTAAAAAAAATCTATCAAAGCCAGCTGAACGGACAACCCGTTGAAGCGTTGAAAAATATTACCTTTATGGTAGAAGAAGGGGAATATGTCGCTATCATGGGGGAATCAGGTTCGGGAAAGAGTACGCTGCTGAACTTGATGGCGACGTTAGACCAACCGACAGCGGGTGAAATGCAGCTGAATGGCATCGATCTGACCACGATCAAAGAAAAAGACGCAGCGAGTTTTCGACGGGATCACTTAGGCTTTGTTTTTCAAGACTTTAATTTATTGGACACCTTTTCGGTAAAGGACAATATTTTATTGCCATTAGTTTTATCGAAAGTTTCCGTCAAACAAATGGAAAAGCAGCTTCAGCCCATCGTACAAACTTTAGGGATCGCCGATTTATTGCAGCACTATCCGTATGAATTGTCTGGCGGACAAAAACAACGAGTTGCTGTCGCACGAGCAATCATCACAAAACCGGAACTGCTATTAGCAGATGAGCCAACCGGAGCGCTGGATTCGAAAACCTCTGATCAATTACTGACATTGTTTCAAAAGATCAATCAAAATGGACAGACGATCGTGATGGTCACTCACAGTTCGATCGCAGCCAGTCGCGCACAACGCGTCTTGTTTATCAAAGACGGGTATGTGTTTCACCAGCTGTATCGAGGGGATCGCAGCAATACCGCTTTTCTAGAAGCAATCGCCGAAACAATGACTGCTGTCTTTGCAAAGGAGGAGTAACGAATGTTCTTTCAGAAAATCGCCTTCTCCAATTTGCGTAAAAATGCCAAAGCTTACACACCCTTTTTATTATCTATGAGTTTCTTGGTGGCTGTTTTGATGATGACGCAAATCATCGTGAACAATCCAGGAATGAAGGAACTTCCTAGTAGTCAAAGCGCCATCTTCATGTTTCGTTTAGGAAATATCATCCTCATGATTTTTGCGGCGATCTTTTCCTTTTACACCAATAACTTTTTGATCAAACAGCGAAAAAAAGAATTTGGTCTCTACAATGTTTTAGGACTAGGAAAACGTGAGATCGCCTTCGTGGTCTTTTGGGAACTCTTTTACAGTTTTCTCATTAGCCTTGCCGCCGGACTGATCAGTGGCTTATTGTTTGCACGATTAGGATTTTTGATACTGAAGAAAATCTTAGCCGTAGGCGAGTTCTTTGTCTTCAAACTGTCATTTGAGAGTATTGGCTTTGTGATCCTGTATTTTATGTTCGTCTTTGGTTGTTTATTTTTATTTGACATACTGCAAGTACGCAAAACCAATCCACTTCAATTACTGCAAGGAAGCAAGCGAAATGAAAAAGAACCACGAGCAAAAGGTATTTTGGCACTATTAGGTGTCCTATGCTTAGTGGCAGGCTATACGATCTCTGTGACGATCAAGTCGCCCATCAGTGCCTTAGGCATGTTCTTTGTCGCCGTCGTCCTCGTAATCTTGGCTACCTATTTGTTGTTTATTGCGGGCAGTATCAAAGCATTGCAATTTTTAAGAAAACGAACGACCTATTATTATCAAACGACCCATTTTATCAATGTCTCTACCATGTTGTATCGGATGAAGCAAAATGCGGCTGGTTTAGCAAGCATTTGTATTTTATCAACGATGGTGTTAGTGACCGTTGCTACGACCGCCAGTCTTTATTTTGGACAAAAGAATGTGATCGAAACCCGTTTTCCTTACGATGTTCAAATTGAGTCAGCGGCTGATTCCCAGCAAATCAACACAGCAATTAATGGACTTGAAGAGAAGCTAACGATCAAAGAGCGCCAGCAAGTCACTACAACAAGACCGTTGCTTTTTACCTTTGAGGAACCAAATTTTGTTCCCTCAACTTCTTTTGAAGAAAATTTCGGTAGTTTTGATAAAGCTGTTTACCTTACTTTTCTTACCAGTTCTGAATACCATGGAATCACCGGGAAAACAGGACCGACACAAGATGAACTCTTCGTTTTTCCTGAAACGTGGACTCATCAAGTATTACCAGAAATGACGACGATCGATGAACGTCAATTTCGATTGCAGGAATTGAAAGAACTGCCAACATTCACGAAAACAGAAAACCCGGTTCAGCATCTTGTTCTCGTGGCAGATGATCAGTGGCTTACCGAAAAGCTAAGCTCTTGGTATCAAAACGAAGAGTTTCAACTTTACCAGCAACCTGTGACAACAACAGTCTTTAATTTTCAAACAGCAGAAGCAAGCGATCGTGAAACCATCGCAAAAGAGATTCGCAGTGAACTCCTATCAGCAGATGCCAATGCGAGCGTTGAGTCAAAAGATCTTTTTGAAGTTGAGACAAAAACATTTACCGGCG
>OAUR01000193.1_pt1 | contig 18090 bp, 19 predicted proteins | sample 1476311 | NCBI WGS metagenome assembly OAUR01 (sample SAMEA2580058, study PRJEB22360) | human gut metagenome | biome: human gut; feature: human-associated habitat; material: faeces | place: Denmark | collected 2008/2010 | reverse complement strand
TTCTTTATTTTTTTTGGTGGCTCCCGCTTTTTTTTCCTCCCCCGCCACTAAAATCGATAAATTGACCTTCATGTATTGCTGCTCTTGGTTGTCTTCTTTGGCCAGATTGACTAAAAATTCATCCAATGCCACGATCGCTTCGTCTGAGGAGATTTTGCTGCTGTCTTTTGCTGTTTCAGCAGCTGCTGTTTTTTCCCCCGTCAAAAAGTGATTCGTCACTAAGGTCCCGCCGATACTGCCGCCGACTACCACGATCAAGAGGATCGGCAGTAAAACAACCATACTCAAGCCTTTTTTCTCTTTTTCTGCTTTTGGTGCTTTTTCTTCTTTTGCCATCTTTCCCACCCTTACGTTTTCACTTGGTTCGAATGGATCACCGTATGATACTCGATCACCCGCTGCGCAACTTCTTGCGCAGCTTCCGTCACCACTAATGTTTTGCCGTCTGTCAGTGTGATCAATGTATCCGGCATTTCTTCGATCCGATAAATCAATGTTGGATTTAAATAGAATGGCTTGCCATTCAATGCTGTCACTAGAATCATGGTCAAACTCCTCTCAATGATGAAGCGTCACGTTCTTAACGTTTTAGATTCAATAATTCTTGCAGCATTTCATCAGAAGTCGTAATACTTCTTGAATTTGCTTGATAGGCACGGCTCGCAATGATCATTTCGGTAAATTCTGTCGAAAGATCGACATTGGACATTTCCAAGGCACCTGCTTGCAGCGTTCCTGCGCCATTGTTGCCAGGTCCTGCAACGATCGGATTCCCTGAGTTGCTGGTTTGGATATAGTTGTTGCCGCCGACTTTTTCTAAGCCTTCTGGGTTATTGAAGGTTGCGACACCGACTTTTCCCATCACAAAGGTTTGATTGCCGTATTTTGCCAACACTAAGCCATTGGCATCGATCGCCATGGAGTTATAGGTCAAGGTTTCCCCATTGACGGTCAGTGTGCTTGGGATCGACAAGGGAGATACCGCATCTTGTCCGCTCAATGCCGTGTTTTCATCAAAGTTGTCATCATAGACAACTGGTTGACCGCCGTTGACTGAACGACCTAAGACTTGCATCCCATCACTATTGGTCAAGGTTCCGTTGCTGTCGCGCACGAATGCGCCATCTCGTGTGTAATAGGTTTCGCCATTTGCTCCTGGTCCTTGTACCATAAAGTAGCCCTGTCCGCTGATATAAAAATCCATGCTGCGACCTGTCGATTGCGGGGCACCGACTGTATTGATAGTATCGATGGAGCCCGTCTGAACCCCTAAACCGATCTGCGTTGCGTTGATCCCGCCTAAGCCATTGCCTGGCGCAGTTGCGTTAGACATCGTTTGGCTCATCATGTCTTGAAAAAGGACTCGACTTGATTTGAATCCAACCGTATTGACGTTGGCGATATTATTGGAAACCACGTCCATTTTCGTTTGAAGATTTTTCATTCCACTGACACCTGAATATAATGATCGTAACATGCTTGTTTTCCTCCTTATGGTTGGCGTATTTTCCTCTGTCATTCAGAAAATACTTGCAGCCCCTTTTCAGTCCAGCTGCTATTTGATAAATGTGGCGCTGTCAATATTGGTGACGGTGTGAAGCTCATTCATCCCCATCGCCGTAATGATGGTTCGTGAATGGACATCGGCGATCAAGCCCATATCTTTGTACACGAGCAGTGATTCTTTGCTGCCTTTTTCCGCGAGCTCACTAAGCGCCGTTGAAAGGGATTGATAATCATCGTCTTGTAAGGTCAATTCTCTTGCGGTCAAACGCTTTTGCGCATGATGCGAGACTTTGATGTCGCTTTGTTTTTGTTCAAGCATTGCAGAAAAGGCTTGTTTGTCCACGCCTTTGCGGGGATGTTGATAAGTCTCCCCGGCAACTTTTTGCAGCCCCTGTTGTATCCTCAAACTCATTTTGCTTCGCCGCCAATCTCTTGGATCGCACTCATACTGTATTCTTTGCCATTTACGACGATCGTGGCGTAGCCATTGGCAAAGCGGACTTTTTCGATGGTTCCTGACAATGTTTCTATGCCGTCCATCAGAGTGACTTGTTTATTGATCAAGCTAAAGGCTTGCTGCTGTTGCTGTAAAATCACCGAGGTCGTCAATGTTTCGCTCAATTCATTCAAGCTCTCTAAGGTCGTAAATTGAACCAGTTGCGAGATATAGTCGGTGCTACCACCACCAGAAGAATCGCTGCCTCCCATCGATGGGTTGCTCATAGATGCGGCTAAGATCTTCAAAAAATCATCCATGGAGATATCTGAAGATTTTTTTGTTTGCGTTAATGCCGATGTATTGGCAATACCGGCCGCAGCTGCTGTAATTTCATCTGCCATAGGTCTCCTCCTTTACACTAAAATACTGATCGCATGATCGATCGGTGCTAATTGCGGCTCTTCCTCAGCCGTATTGCTTTGATGAAATGGCTTTTTGCTTTGTCCTTTTTGAGCCTGTAAAAACCGCTGTTGGCTTAACTGACTGTCACTTGCCATCATACTGCCGGCAAAGGATTGATTTGCCAGCGGACTAGCCTGCTGGACAGAAGCTAACGTAGGTTCTTTGATCGCTAGGATCGGCTGCTCTTGCTTTTGCAAAACTTGCTCTAGCTCATGCTTGATGGACAGCAATAATTCTTTGGCTTGTGGCTGCTGAACGGTCAGTTCTAAGCGGCTGCCTTGGGCATTCGTTTCTAGGGAAAGCTGGATCGTGCCTAATTTTTCGGGAACGAATTGCAGCGTGATTTTTTTCTCGCTTGCCGTGCTGCTCGTTTGGACGAGTTGGGCAGTCGCTTTTGCTAAGGGCAGGACCGCTTGCTCCATACTCGCTTTTGTTGGCGTTAGTCCTTGCTTGGTCAAAAGGGGAGAAACATCAAGTAGCTGCAGTGCTGGTGCCGCTATTTCATTGTCGGTTGCTGCTGAAGAAGCAATGGCTTGTGCAGAAACAGCTTCCGCTTTTTTGGCGACTGTTTCATTCGTGCGTTGCAAGGTGCTAGTCGTATCCGTCGCTTGGTTGGTCACTGGCGACACTTGATTTAATGGTCCCGTTTGGCCCAATTGCGCGGTCCCTTCGGTGGACTGTTTCAGCTGTGCTTCTGTCGTTTGCGCAATCGCGGCTTGTGTTACTGAATCGACTTCCTTGATTTCCTTGAAAGGAGCGATTTCTTTTGCCGTGGTCTGCTCCTCGCCTACTAAGTCTTCTGGCAAAGGTGTTTCAAGCGTTGTTGCTGCGGCTTCACTTCTGTCATTTGTCATCAAAGCTAGACCTTCAAGCGCAGGCTCGGAGGGGTTGATGACTGTGGTGGCTACGTCTATTGGTGCTGGAAAAGCTGCTGAAACACTGTCGAGAGAAGCTGCTGTGGCGCTCGTTTGGTTCTGCTCCGTCGTTGCCATTGATGCCTGTGGCGCTTCTTGAAGCAAGCCTGCAAAAGGTGCCTGGCTGATCTGGCTCATTCCTGGCGCTTGTGTCGTTGCAGGTTGTTCGACTGCTGGAGTGATTTCTGGCTCCTGCGGCAGATGTTCCATACTGCTGGCAATCCCCATTTCTGGTGCGGTGGCGGTTTGCTCCGTCATACCTGATGGTTCGAAGGATGCTGGCAGATTGCTTGCTGTTTGTTCTGTCAGCTGTTGCATCAGCAAACTGAAGACTTCTGGTGACGCCTCCGTCTTTTTTGATTTGCTACCGACAGGTACAGCGGTTGCGGCACTTGTTGTGATCTCTTTCATTGTTCACCTCCTCTCAGCTGATGCTTTGAAACCAAGGTCGTCTCATCACTAAAACCATTAGTGCTTTAAGAAAATAAGGCGCGATTGCCAAACTCATCCAATTGTTTTTGCTCTTCCAATTGCTGTTCATAGGTGTATTCAGCGAATTGTTTTTCTCGCAGCTTTTCCACGATCTTGCGTTCCTGCTGCGCTTCTACCACCACCGATAAAGACTCTGCCAATTCTTGCTTCACGTGAAACATTTTGTTCTGAACCTCATCGATGGTGGCATTCAACGCAAGCAAATAGCGTTGCTGCACTTGCATCCGCCCAATGGTCATCTCATTGACATCAAAAAGCTGGGCTTTTTCCTGTGTCAGCGTATTCAGGTGCTGTTCTTGCTGAATCAACAATTGTTGTTTTTGGGCGTAAGCGCGTTTGGCTTCTTGCTCAATGGTTTTTCGGTGATCCAATACTTTTTCTAAGGAAAAGTGAAATGCTTGCATAGCTGCTCCTTTATGATCTGTTTTACATGGTCGAACGCTGGCGCTCGATCAGCGCTTCTTCACTGAACAAATGCGCCAGTTCAAAAATCGTTTGTTCAAATGGGATCCGCTCATCCACTTTTTGCTGTAAAAACCTCAGGATGGGGTGATGCAACGCGATCGCTTGGTCGGTCAACGCATTGCTGCCGCTTTTGTAGGCACCGATATCGATCAAATCCTTGGCCTCTGCATAAACGGCCATGTTTTCTTTTAGTTCCCCCGCATGTTTATGCTGTTCCTCAGAAACAAGGGTCTTCATCAAGCGGCTGAGGCTGTTTTGAATATCGATGGCAGGATAATGATTTTGAGCGGCGATTTTTCGGGACAACAGAATATGTCCATCAAGAATTCCCCGCACCGCATCAGCGATCGGTTCATTCATGTCATCCCCTTCTACCAAGACAGTATAAAAGGCCGTGATCGAGCCTTTGTCCGACATCCCACTGCGTTCTAACAACTTCGGTAAAGCTGTAAACACAGAAGGGGTATAACCTTTGGTCGTCGGCGGCTCGCCTGTCGATAGACCGATCTCCCGCTGTGCCATCGCAAAACGGGTCACCGAATCCATCATCAATACGACTTTCTTCCCTTGATCGCGGTAATACTCAGCGATCGCTGTTGCCACATGAGCCCCTTTTAATCGTACGAGAGGCGGCATATCGGAGGTAGCACAGACAACGACCGACTTGCGGTAACCTTCTGGGCCTAGATCATTTTCAATAAATTCTTTGACTTCTCGTCCCCGCTCGCCGATCAAGCCGATCACGATGACATCGGCTTCGCAATAACGAGCCAACATCCCCAATAAAGTACTCTTACCGACCCCGCTGCCGGCAAAAATGCCGATCCGTTGGCCAAGACCGACGGTCAAAAGACCATCGATCGCCCGGACACCTGTCGGCATGATCTCAGCGATTTTTTGACGGCGAAAGGGGTCAGGAGAATCTTGACTAACTGGATATTCTGGCGCACTTTCCAGCTCCAGCGCCATATCTAACGGTCGCCCTAGTCCATCTAAGGTGTGCCCTAGCAGTGTATCATCGATTTTTACCGTCAACGATTTGCCAGTTGGCCGCACCAAACAGCCCGGTCCGATGCCTTCTAGCTGATCAAGGGGCATCAGGAGCACGGTTTTTTTCACAAAGCCTACGACTTCAGCTAAGGCTGTATGTGTCTTGTTTTGCAATGCGACTTCACAGATTTCCCCTATGAAAACCGCCAGCCCTTCGACTTTGATCAGCAGACCTACGACTTCGCTGACTTTGCCGTAGGTGGTAAAAAACGGCTGTGCTTGCGCCGTTTTGCGCAGCGCTGTGATCGGTAATTCAAACGTCATTCCTTCACACTGCTTTCTAGAAATTGGCTCAAAAAGCGCGCGATTTCTTTCCTCAGTTCAAAAACCACCAAGGCATTTTCAGATTCGATACAAAAATCGTGTTCCGCCAAGCTGTCATCTGCCATGAGTAAATAGCGAAACCCGCTGATCGTCTGCTTTTTGGTTTCCAACAATTCTCGCAACCCTGCAAGATGCTGCTCTTGGCTGCGAACAGTCACAAATTGATCGGGTTGTTCAAATTGCCATAGCACAGACTCCACAAAAGGCAGGAAGCTTGCTTGCTCATCTGTAAAACGTTGATTGATCAAGGCTTCAGCGATTGCCGTGCCGTAAGCGATCATTTCTTGCTTTTTCTCTGAGCGAAAGGTGTTGATCTCAGAAACGGCTTCAGCGACATTGGCTTGGGCTTGTGCCATCAATGCTTGCGCGGCTTCTTTGCTGGCATTGAGTCCTTCTTGATAGCCTTGTTGAAAGCCGTCTGCTTGTCCTGCTTGAAAGCCTTCCGTTCTCGCTTCTGCTAGAATTTGCGCCGCTTGTTCTTGTGCATCGGTCAAAATCTGCTGCTTCAAGGCTTCCATTTGCTGCAGATGCCGTTCCTGCTCCAACTGGCGTGCACGTCTAGCCGCTTGCAGTTCTGGGTCTAAGCTTGGTTTCTCAATCGGCGCTTTGATGGTCGTATCCGTCAAAATACTGCGCGCAGCTTCGGTCGTTTTGACCGCCTGCTGCTTCAATAAACTGCTATTTGACCACTGCATCTTGGTCGCCCCTTCCGATGTAGATCTCACCGGTTTCATCTAGCCGTCGAATCACAGCCACCACACTTTGTTGGGCTTCTTCTACAGCAGATAAGCGGGTAGGACCCATAAATTGAATTTCTTCTTGCAGATTTTCCACCGCCCGTGATGAGAGGTTGGAGAAAATAAAGTTCTTGATGTCATCGGTCGTGCCTTTAAGCGCTAAGACTAAGACATCGTTTTGAACATCTCGTAAGACTTTTTGAACATCCAAGCGATCGAGGGTCACGATATCCTCGAAAGTAAACAAGCTGGATTTCACTTCGTTGGAGAGTTCTGGTTGCCGCTTTTCTAAGTCGTTCAAAATGTTCTTTTCGGTGCTGCGGCTGACTGAGTTCAAGATCTCAACCAGAGTATGCACACCACCGACATTTTCCGTATCGTTCTCAATGTAATTCGAGAATTTGTTCTCGATCACTTTTTCGATCCGTTCGATCACCAAAGGCGACGTACTGGAGATCGTCCCGATCCGTTCAGCGATCTCCACTTGCAAATGATCGGGAAACTGCGACAAGACGCTGGCCGCTTTGTCCGGCTGCATGTAGCACAAAATCAACGCTACCGTTTGCGGATGTTCACCGATCAACAGATTGGTCAACTGTTGAACATCGGCTTTGCGAGCGATATTAAAGGGCCGTTCCCGCAGCTGAATCTGAGTCAATACGTCAATAACTTCTTTGGCTTTTTGAGGGCCTAATGCTTGGTTCAGCAAATTTTTGGCATAATCGATCCCGCCGTCTAAGACATATTTGCGAGCCGTTGCGGTATGAGAAAATTCCTCCAACACTTGATCCCGCTCTTCGGGACTGACAAAGTCGATATTGGCGATCTCATAGCTCACCTTTTGTATAAATGATTCTGGCAGCAGCTTCATGATCTTTGCAGAGGTATCTGATCCTAGAGAGATCAGAAGAATCGCTGCTTTTTTTACCCCGTCTATTGTATCCATGGCTGCCCCCTTATTTTTCTTTCATCCAAGCTTTGATCAATTCCGCCGCTACTTCAGGATTGCTTTCGGCATAATTTCTAGCCGTTTGATCCAATGTTGGTTCTCCTGAATGTTCTGCTGCGGCTTCTTGTGTGGATGCTTCTGGCACCGCTGGTTTCGTTTCAGCAGACCGATTGCCGACACCGCCAAAAACGACTTCTTGTGCAACTGACGGACTTGTACCAGTGCTAACTGCTGACGGTTGTGCAAAAGTGACCATTTCCTCCGTCACATCGACTTCCAGCTCGTCTTCTTTACGACGACGTCGGATCACGCCAACGATCATTAAAATCACTAAGAACAAGGCCAACACGATGCCGCCGATGATGGCATACTTGAGATAACCTTTGGCAGCTGCAATCGGTTCATTCCCTTGCGGATCAACGGCTGGATCAACCTCTGCTTGGGCAAAGTCAAATCCTTGGATCGCGATTTGATCACCACGGTCATTGTCATAGCCGACGGCACTAGCAATCAACTGCTGCAATTCTGCTTGATCCGCTTGCGAAAGGTTCGCATTGATCACGATCGAGCTGGTCATTCGTTCGATCATGCCAGGGGCCGTAATGGTTGTGGTGGTCTCGGTATCCAATTCGTTTTCCACCGAACGGCTGTAGGAATTGTTTTCCTCTCCATCCGTGCCCGTCACATTGGAGACATTGTCATCCACCGTCCCTGTTTGGGCTTCTTGGACGGTCCCTTGCGAACCAGCAGCCTGCACTGTCTCACTCTTGATCTCTGGGTCATCATAAGTAACTTTCTTCCGCTCGATCGAGTCAAAATTCAAGTCTAAATTGATCGACACTTGGAATTTGTCTGCACCATAGATCGGTGTCAGCAACTTCGCTACTTTTTCTTCTAGCGTTTTTTCGTAGGAATCTTTGATGGCAATGTATTTATTGTTCAGGCCACTTAATTGACTGGCTTCATCTTCGGTTCTCGTCAAGGTATTGCCCGCGCTATCAACGACTTTTACATTTTCTGGCTTCAGCTTTTCCACTGCCCCTGAAGTCAAGGTAACGATCCCTTGCACGGACTCATCTGAAATCTGCTGATTTTTCAAGGTCAACACGATAGAAGCAGTTGGCGCACTTTCCTCAGAAGAAAAGACACTTTCTTCTGGCATTACGAGTAAAACTTTGGCGGATTTGACCGCATCGATCGACTCGATCGCCCGTTGCAGTTCGCCCGTTACTGCCCGCTGATACATGATCTTGCGGTCTTCGTCGGTTGTCATCATGTTGGCATCATCAAATAATTCAAAGCCTGTACTGGTATTTGGTAATTTATTGTCCACGGCAAGATTGATGCGGTATTCATCGACTTGGTCCTTGTCGATCAAAATAGTCGTCCCATTGTCGGCTAATTTGTAGGCGATCTGCTGTTCCTCCAAATCCTTGCTGATCGTTCCCGCATCGGCATCGCTTAGATCCGTAAACAAGATACCGTATTCAATTCGCGTATTTAAATAATACACAGCTGCTGTGATTCCGAGAACGCTGATAACGGAAAGAACAACGATCATTTTCTTTAAAGAGCTTTGCATTTGCCAACGGTCTTTGAGTTGTTCTGTCCATTCTTTCACTTTATCCATCATTTATCCTTATTCCCTCACCCACTGCTAAAACTGCATATTTTTCACGTCATTGTAAGCTTCTAAACACTTGTTTCGTACTTGAACGGCTGTTTGTAGCGCCAATTGCGCCTCCGTCATGCGAATCATCACATTCCCTAGATCGCTTTCATCGCCGGTGATCAAATTTACAGTATCTTGATCCATGACCGCCGTTTTTTGATTCAACTGATCAACCGCATTGGTCAAGTAAGAAGAAAACTGATTTTCCTTGGCGCCTGCAGCACTGGTCTCGTTTGAAGCAGCCCCCGTGCCTAGTGTCCGCAAAACGTTTTGGTAGTCCGTTAATCCTGTCGTTAAAAGTCCATCCATTTTCTCGTTACCCCTTTGATATTTCTAATGCTTTTTTCAAGATCGTTTTATTCATTTCTGAAGCAGAAACATTGGCTTCGTACGTTCGAACCGCTTGCAACATTGCCACCATTTCATCGGCAATATCCACATTTGATTGACCGACATATCCCTCATCGTTGGCAGCGGGATTCGTAGGATCATAGGTCAGTTTTTCCGTCTCATCGGCAGCGATCCCCGTCACTTTGACACCATATGTCGCCGGTGTTCCTTCGCGACTATTTTTTAAATTTTCTGAAAAAAGAATACTCTTTTTTTGATAAGCAGCGGTTGTTTGTGTTTGATTCGTATTTACATTTGCGATATTGCTGGAGATCGTATCTAGTTTTAACCGTTCCAATGCTAGACCGCTCGCGTTGATCGTTAGTCCATTAAACATACCCATTTGTTTTTCCTGCGCTTTCTATCAATTACTCAATACAAGGTTCATCATTTGCAAGCGACCGTTGACTTGTGCGGTCAATGCACTGTAATATAACCCATTGGCTGCTTGATCCAACATCTCCACTTCAAGATCCACGTTATTGCCGTTGTCTTTGATGCTGGTAGTTGCATTTTCAGTGATTTTCGGTTTTACTTGAGAAACTGACGCTTCGGTTGCAGCGTCCGTCCCTGATGAAGCGAGTGCCTGCTTTAATTCGCTTTCAAACACGATGCGTTTTGCTTTGTACCCATCCGTGTTGACATTGGCGATATTAGACGAAATCAATTCTGCGCGTTGGGCAGAAACGTTCATGGCTGTTTTTAATAAATCATAGGTATCCAACAATAATTGCTCCTTCCACCTTCTGTACCAAACGTTTTTTTCAGCGATGGAACAGAAACAAATATATTTATTTATTTTTTTGTTATAGATTAAAAAAACAAGAAGACGTGATGTCATTATAGTAGAATTATTTTTATTTTACAATTTGATTTTTGCAACTTTACGGATATGACATTTAAGTTACAACCATGTTATGTTATTTGTTAAACACTGTTTCATCGCAATTTCGTCCCCAGTTATAAAAAGTAAACGATCGATATAAAGCGTTTTACAAGCATATCTATGCTTTTTGATCAAAAGATGATTTTTGATAAAAAAACAAGCATTATTCGAAAAATTGATTAAAACATTTTCATTTGTGCTGAATGACATGACAAACCCTGAGAAACGCTTCGCGAAAAAAAACGGTACCATCTATAAATATTCACAAAAATTGCAAGCTGTACCATTTCAAAAGTTTGCCGCCACTTGCCCAAAAAACAACAAAAAAAGAAGAAGATGAAAATTTATTTTAGTTATTTTTAGGATTATTTTTTTTTGCTATTAAGAATGATTTTAATTCACCGATAAAATAAATGAGGGTTTAAAACCTGGAAATAGAATTTAGGAGGACGCAACAAATGGATTTTTTCTTGCTGATCGGTATTATTTTAGGATTGATATCTGTGGTGGTTGGGATGATTGTAAAAGGTGCCAATGTGGCCGTTTTGATCAATCCGGCAGCCGCGATCATCATTTTCGTTGGTGTGATCGCAGCCGTTATCAATTCATTTCCCAGCAGTGATATCAAAAAAATCCCGAAGATCTTCGGCGTTCTGCTGAAAAATAAAGAATACGACTTAAAAACAACCATCAATACCATCGTTGAATTAGCCAACCAAGCCCGGCGCGATGGCTTGTTATCTCTTGAAGGTGCCATCCAAAACTTAGAAGATCCTTTTTTAAAAAAGGGCTTGGAAATGGTGGTTGATGGCATCGCTGCCGAACAGATCCAAGAAATCATGGAGAATGAGATCTATGGGATCGAAGAACGGCATCGCCTCGGCTATTTTTAAAACCGCCGGCACGAGTTCCCCGACCTTAGGGGTGTTAGGAGCCGTGATCGGGCTGATTGGGGCGCTAGGTAATTTAGAGGATGTAGAGGCACTGGGGCACATGATCTCGGCGGCCTTCGTGGCGACCCTTTATGGTATTTTCTTCGGCTATGTCCTGTTCATTCCCTTTAGCTCACGCCTGACCTTGAAATCGGAACAAGAGGTCCAAATGATGTCGATTATCGTGGAAGGGGTCTTAGCGATCCAAGCCGGGCAATCGCCGAAAAGCATTGAGAAAAAATTATACAGCTTGATCGATCCGAAAAAACGGCAAGAACAATTATAAAGGGTGAAGCGACATGAAGCGAAAAAAGAAACATGAAGAACATGTAGACGAAGCGTGGCTTTTGCCTTACTCGGATATGTTGACCTTGCTGCTGGCTTTGTTCATCGTCATGTTTGCCATGGCGAAAGTCGATGATGAGAAGTTCCAAGAAATCAAAAGCGAATTTGGCACCATCCTTTCCAGCCACCACAGCAATTCATCTGTGATTGGGTCGGTGATCGATATGGGCGAGACCACGCCGCGAAAAAAAGCCGCCACTTCTGCCGAAGCACAAGCGCAAGAAGCAGCGGTTCGGACCCAACTGGAAAATCAGCAACTAGAAAAAATCAGCGACCAGCTGTCACAAGAGCTGGCAGCTTCTGGCTTAAAAGAGCAGACAGAAGTCCGCTTGGAATCCGATGGCTTGCATATCACGCTTGCCAGCAGTATCTTGTTTGCCTCTGGCAGCGCCGAGATCACGGACACCACTCGTCAGTCACTGGATCTGCTATCGGACTCACTAAAAAAATTAAAAGCCAACAAAATCGTGATCGCTGGGCATACCGATAACGTACCTGAAAAAGGCAATGGCCGCTACCAATCTAACTGGGATCTTAGTTCCGCTCGGGCCATTACCGTTATGGAGTACTTCATCAGCAAAGGCGCTGTTTTAGAAAAAAATGCTGCCATCCAAGCCTTTGCCGATACCGAACCGAAGGCCGATAACAACACCCCCCAAGGCCGCTCGGAAAACCGCCGCGTGGAGATGATCATTCAGCGGACTGAAACGGCAGCTGCTCAATAAATAACCTTTTCCAATTAAAAAAACGATCCCCTTTCAAAGGCGATCGTTTTTTTTATCTATAAATAAATTGTAGTAGCCGTAACAAATGATGACAATGCCCACCAATGTGGAACGGTCAATAAAAGGAATCTCAAAAACCATAAAAAGCAACCCTTTTAAGCCTAAAATGATGATACCCATAACTAGCATCAGCCAAGAGGCGAGACGAATCAATTGGTATTCTTTTCCAAAAATCTTCAGCAACCGTACCCCTCCTTTTCTCAACTTAAAGTGTACGCTTCTTAATGAGCAATCACAGTTCACCTGTCTGATGTTGCTGCTTGGCAAAAGTCGACAGCCATTGGTTGCTTCTTCTCATTATAACAGATGCTTCATGCCTCACCCTACGGTTTCCTAACTGACCTTCTTTTTTTGCAGTTGGACAATTCTGATTTAACCATACACATCAAAAAACCCCCATTACCAACGAATTTATTGGGAATGGGGGGATGATCAGCTTTCGCTAGTCAATCATTTATTTTTCGACTTCAAACCGATTGGTCAATCGCTTCAACTCTTCTGCAATGTCTCTGAGATCGGCCACATGGTTGGTAAATTCATCCATGGTTGCCAAGACTTCTTCTGCATTTGCGGAAACTTCTTGTGTACCAGCGGCATTTTCTTCCGTTGATGCGGAAATGTTTTCTAAGTTTTCCAGTACACTGTTTTGAATGTTTTCGATACGGGCACTGGCTGCTTCAATATGATGGATGCCTTCGATCATATAGCTGCTGCGTTGGAAAACTTCTTTTGAAGACGAGATCGCTTCTTTGATCAAGTTGGTTTGGCGAACGCCGCCTTTGACAGACGCCGACGTTTGTTTGACCATTTGACTAGACTGCTCACGAATTTCTTCAATGATCGCTTCGATCTCTTTGGTAGAAGCCTTGCTTTGTTCCGCCAATTTACGGATCTCAGCAGCCACGACGGCAAAGCCTTTGCCCGACTCACCTGCACTTGCGGCTTCGATCGATGCATTCAAGGCTAGCAAGTTGGTTTGGTAAGAAATATCGTTGATGACCCCAATGATCGAGTTGATGTTTTGGATACTATCATTCATTCCCGTCATGTTCGACATCAAACGCTCCATCTGTGCCAACTCTTGTCGCCAGCTGTCATCGACTTGATCCATGATCGTTAAGTTTTCTTGATTGATCTTCGTAGATTCTTGTGACTTGCTGCTCATGCCGCCAACATTTTCTCGTAATTCTTTCACGACCTGCGAGAGGTTTTGCATTTGTGACACGCTGTATTCTGTTTCTTGGGCTTGAGCACCGGTCACTTCAGCAATCCCCGTAATGGTTTGAGAGACTTCTTCTGTCGCAATATTGGTTTGTTTTGACAATTCTAATAAAGAATCCGACATTCCTGCGACACTGTTGCTTTCTTTTTGTACTTTTTGGATCAATGCACCCGTGCCTTCGATCATCACATTGTAATTGTCCGCCATTTGCTGGATCTCATTGCCTGCTTTGTCTGGATACACAACTCGGCGTGCCAATTGATCCCATGTCCATTTTTCGCCTTTGGCTCGTTTGGTTTTGCTCATCTTCTCTAGTTTGCCTTCACCGACTTTTCTAAAGTAACGATTGAAGCAATCGATGATCGCTGCGACTACTTTGATCGCGGCATAAGAAACCAGTCCTACAAAGAGCAGCATCAAGATCGTAACGATAATGGTGGTGCGGACTAACGCCCCTAACTCTTTGTCTAGATCACTAGCTTTGACTTCGGAGTACGCCCAAACATTGGAATCAGCAGACTTGTCATACAACACATCGTTGACTTTATTCGAGTCGCCTAAGCCAACCATGCCTGTCGGGTTTTTAGCTTCTTTGATTTTTTGGAACACTTCTTCTTCTTTGATATTCTTACCGATTTGTTTGGTGTTTTTTGAGGTCACGATGACCCCAGATTCTGAAACTAAGGTGACATTCCCAGTCCGCCCTACGGTAAAGGAAGACAAGATATTTTGAATGCTTTCATAGGAAACATCGACGCTTAAAACCCCCACTTGATTATGGGAATTTTTGACCCTGATCGAAGCCGACGTCACAAATTGATTCGACACCGTATCTAAATAAGGTGCTGTCCAATACACTTCTCCTTCAGCTTTTACGGCCCCTTTGTACCATGGCCGAATCGTAGGCTTATAATCATCTGGTAAGGGATTGAAGGTCACATACTCATCATCTTCTGTCCCAAAAGTCACCGCTAAGAAGCTGTTGCTTCCAGCAATCGCTAAAGAAAGATCTGAACGGATGCGCCCCATGCTGAATTCTGTTTTCATCGCTGGCAGTTCAGCCATTGATTTCAATTTGCTTTCCGTCGATCGGCGCAAACTCTTTTCTTCCGCCAAGATCAAATTGACGGCACTTTCTTTGTTCAAATCATTTCGTTCAATCAATAAGTTCTTGGTGGTTAAATAGGAACTTGTCAGCATGACAATGATCGGGATCCCCGCAACCAGCATCAAGGTGATCATCACATAAATTCCTATCGTCTTTTTTCTTTTTTTCACAACTGTGCCACTCCTTCATTTCCAATTTCACACGATCCAATGAAGACTCGTCCGTAGACGACCCTTAGTAAGGATAATCGGTTATTTCTTTGAATGATTAAGAGGGTTCATTGGCAGAAACGGCTGCAAGCGCATTTTCTTTTTTTGCTAAGGCTTACGGTTGCTGATCTAACGAATAGAAAAGCTCCTCAGTCATGAAGGAGCGTTGCGACTGCATAAAAATAGCCAGCACGGAAGTTTCCGCACTGGCTGCAGGGGCCCCTTTAATGGGACTGCTTTTTATTGCCTATAATTCTTTGATGACGGCTTTTTCTTCCGCAGTCAAAGCGAAATCAAAGAGCGCTAAATTTTCGGCTTGATGTTTTTCTGAATGGGATTTCGGAATCACGATCACCCCACGCTCGATTTGGTAACGCAAGACCACTTGGCTCCAGGTTTTTTGATACGCTTCACCGATTTGGGTCAAGGTTTCCCGAGCCGCTTCTGAAATCCGCGAAAGGGGCCCCCAGGCTTCTGGAACTACCTGATTGGCTAAGGAATAGGCGATGATCGCATCGTTCCACTTGCCTGGATGCGATTCGATTTGATTGACCGCTGGTTTGATCCGACTGTTTGCCAATAAATAGCTAAGTTCTTCTTCTTGGAAATTGGACACCCCGATCGCTTTTAAGACTCCTTTATCGACATAAGCCTCAAGAACCGCCCAGACAGCTGCGATCTCTGCCAAGTTGTCCCACGGATGATGGATCAAATAAAGATCGATCGATTCCGTCTGCAAGGCTGCTAAACTCGCTTCGACAGACGCTTTCACGGCAGCTGCATCTTGCGTATGCTCTGGTTTGCCAGGAATCTTAGAAGTCAGGAAAAATTCGCTGCGGTCGATCCCGCTTTCCTTGATGGCTTTGCCTACCACGGCTTCGTTGCGGTAAGAAATCGCCGTATCAAAATGCCGATACCCAAGCTTGATGGCAGTCAACAGCTCTGTCGTATCATCATTAATCGCACCTTGGTATTCTCGGTTTTCTTTCCCAAATGTATTCGTCCCACTGCCGATCACTGGAATCTGAATGCCGGTATTCAATTCAATCGTTTCCATGCTGCTTCCCCCTTTGTGTTGTTTCTAGTCTATCAAAAAAGCAGGAGTAAGGGGAAGAAAAACTCTTATTGCCGCTAAAAAACGGGGAAAAACACAAAACGCATGTTCAAGCTGCCCCTCCTCCGTTATACTGAGGGTAAGACACGAAACACCCAAATAAGGAGGGTTACTTTTGAAAAAAACACTATTTTTTCTTTGTGGATCACTGACATTCGGTCTAGGTACTTTAGGAATCTTTTTACCTTTCTTACCCACAACGGTCTTTTACTTGCTGACGGCTTATTTCTGGCTGCGGAGTTCCGATACCTATTATCAACGCTTGGTTCAATCAGAAAATTATCAAAAATACATTGAAAAACCACTCGTACAAAAACAGCTGAGCACCAAGGGAATGGTTCGGATGTTTGCCATGATGCTGGTAGTCTTTGCAATTCCTGCACTATTGATCCCTAATCTGCTGGTACGTTTCGTCCTCGCTGCCATCTACCTCGCCCATGTCATTGGGATCACTTGGTATTTAAAAGGACGCAAACCCGCGATTCAAAAAACGGATCAGCCCCTGTAAGAACGACGCTGCACGAACACACCGTAATCTACCAAGCAGGCGAGCCTTGCTAGTGGACTGCGGTGTATTTTTTTCTCCTATTTTAGCGGGAGCCCACTGACGCCTCTTCGATGATGGGGGCGGATTGGGCGATCGCTAACCAGGCAGCAGGGATTCGGTATGGGGAGCAAGAAACATAGTCGATGCCGATCTCTCGCAAAAATGCAATGGAATAGGGATCACTACCGACTTCGCCACAAACACCGATCGAGTGCTCTGGCTGACGATCTCTTACGCCAGTGATCGCTTGGCGCATCAACGTGCCAACACCCGCCTGATCTAAGTGCTGGTAAGGATCTTCTTGTAAGATCCCCGACTGCAAATAGGCTTGAATAAAGCTGCCTGCATCATCCCGCGAAAAGCCAAAGGTCATTTGGGTCAAGTCATTGGTACCAAAACTAAAGAACGCAGCATCTTCAGCACACTCCCCAGCGATCAAGCACGCTCTAGGTGTCTCGATCATCATGCCGATCTCGATGTGCAACGGTTGCTGCAGGGTTGCTTCTGCTTGAGCGATCACCTGCGTCAACGTCGCTTTCAACACCTGCAGCTCTGCGGGCAAACTGATCAGGGGCAATAAAATCGCCGCCTCTACCTCGACTCCTTGCTGCCGTAATTCCACAGCCGCTTCACAAATCGCCGCTGTTTGCATTTCATAAATTTCTGGATAGCTCAGTCCTAAACGGCTGCCGCGATGCCCCATCATGGGATTGACCTCTTGCAGCTCGGCAATTCGCCGCTCGATCACTGCCAATGATTTTTGACTGCGGCGAGCCATTTCAAGGCGTTCATGCTCATGGGGCAAAAATTCATGAAGTGGCGGATCTAATAAACGAATCGTGCACTTCTTTCCTTGCGCGGCCTGCAGCATTTCTTGGAAATCGGCTTTTTGATAAGCCTTGATCTCAGCCAACGCCTTCAATCGTTCCGCCTTCGTTTCTGCCAAAATGACTTCCCGCATTTTCCACAAACGCTCTTCCCCAAAAAACATATGCTCCGTCCGTGCCAGACCGATGCCCGCTGCCTCAAAGGCCAGCGCAGCCTCAATGTCATTTTTTGTTTCCGCATTTGCGTAAACCTTTAGATCTGCCTGGGCTTGTGCCCACGTCAAAAGCTGATCCAGCAAGACCCGCTCCTGGACACTGGTCATAGGCAGCTGCCCTTGATACAGTTTGCCAGTGCTGCCGTCTACCGAAAGCACGTCACCTTCTTCAATCAGCAGCTCACCACAGCGAGCCTGCTTCAAAAATACATCGACACTTAATGCCTCGCACCCTACCACACAGCAGACCCCCAGACCACGGGCGACCACCGCCGCATGCGAAGTCATCCCCCCACGAGCGGTAATGATCGCTTCACTCACCACCATACCTTCAATATCTTCAGGTGAGGTTTCCTGCCGCAGCAGCAGGACTTTTTCTCCTGCGCGGTTGGCTTTTTCCGCCGCCTCTGCAGTGAAATAGACATGTCCTGAAGCTGCTCCTGGACTAGCCGGCAAGCCCTGCGCAAAGGCTTTGGCTTGCTGTAAGGCTTCGGGGGCAA
>OAUR01000188.1_pt1 | contig 18381 bp, 13 predicted proteins | sample 1476311 | NCBI WGS metagenome assembly OAUR01 (sample SAMEA2580058, study PRJEB22360) | human gut metagenome | biome: human gut; feature: human-associated habitat; material: faeces | place: Denmark | collected 2008/2010 | reverse complement strand
GACAGGTGCGAATATCGTTGGCCCATGAGTGCGACACCTTCTTAAGTTAGAAACTGAACACTTCCAACCCTAGACAAGGTGTTGCACTTCTATTTAGAACCCGGGCATCGGACCGTCCGTACTCTCTTCGGATAAACTGTTGAAACTCCATCTGGTATTGCCCTATGGCGTATTCATCGACATCAATCCTGCGCCCAGCCTGTTCGATTCGGTACAACCGGATTTAAGCCAAACCATTTTGGACGCATTGGATGTGTTGGTGTCCTCGGGCAAACGACGCATCGGCTATATCGGCGGTACTGGCTTCACGATGGGTTTGCACGAATACCCGGAAGACAGCCGATTAACCGCATTCCGCAATTGGACCGAGCGTTTGGGGCTGGATGCGGAAGGCCTGATTTACGCGCAAGGCGCGTTCACTGTGGACACCGGGCGCACTCTAGGGGAGAAAGCGGCTAACGATCATCGAGATGACATGCCGGATGCGTTCATCGTGGCTGCGGACACGATTGCAGTCGGCGTACTGCAGGCGTTTATTGCTGCGGGAGTGCTGGTGCCTCGCGATACCAGTGTGATCAGTATCAATAACCAGGCCATCGCCCAGTACACTTCGCCGACATTGACCAGTTACGATATCGATCAGAATGAGCTGGCCGATACTGCGATTACGATGCTTGCCGAGGCCATCTCCAGTCGGCGCACGCTGCACCACCACACCTTCATCTCCACCACCCTAGTAGTGCGTGACAGTTTCGTACCAGCACGATAAAGAAGTTCCCTCTGTGCGATAAAGAAGCTCCCTCTGTGGAGGGAGCTTCTTTATCGCTGTTAGAACAGTTCCAGATTCACGTCGAGCGTGTAGGCGCGATCGGCGGGCAGCTGGTACTGCTCATGGACGGGCGCGCCCCATGAATCGTCGCCGCCCACGCCCATTTGCGCGGCCAACAAGCGCAGGAACGTGTGGCGGACCGGCGGCAACTCGTTCTGGTGGGTCGCCTCTTCCAGCATGAGCGAGCTGTACGGCAACAGGCTCGCCGCGAAATGTTCGCTGCCGGCCTGGCTGATACGCATGCCGTGTCCTTGGGCGTCAAGCACTTCGGCCCAACGCAAGTCTTCATGGTTGCCGGTCTCCTGCGGCACCAGATACGGTGCATTGTCTTCGGCCGCGGTGCGCTCGAAAATGCCGAGCTTGCCGCCGTGCAGACGGTCGTGATAGGTTTCCTCGGGGCCAAGGCCGTAGAAGCGCAGGTTCTCGTACTGCTTGGGAAGTGTCCATTCCAATCCGAATGCCGGCAGCGTCGGCGCATCGGTGGCACCGGCATATCGGGCGGCCAGATGTACACGTCCGCTGGCGGCATCCACCTCATAGCGCACGGCAACTTGGGTTTCGCCCGGCTCGGCCAACGTATATGTGTATTCGGCGATGACACCAGTCTCGGTTTGCGAGAACTGCTGATTCGCTATACGTGCATAACGGCCGGCACCGAACCAGCGCACGCGGTCGAAGCCGCTGCCATTGCCGCGATCATTGTCGGTCAGCGGGCGGAAGCAGGTGATCGCCGGACGGCGCAACACCATTTCGCGACCGTCACGCTTGAATGACACCATGCCGCCCTGCGTGCGTGAAAGCAACGCTTCGGTACGTCCGTCACCGCTGACCACGCCGATGTTCCAGCGGCCAACCGTTACTGTACCGGTATCGGAAGTATCGGAATCAGCCGCGGAGGGAACCGCGCCGCACGCGGTCGAATCGGTTCCGGCGGAAGCCGGCACGACTGACTGAACGGTGTGTTGGCCGAACGCCAGTTCATAGCCGGCTGGTGCCCACGGTGTTGCCGTTGCCAGCGACTGATCGACCTCATAGGTGATTTCGCCAGCGGCGTCCACCGACGGGAAGTCAATCGGGAAGGTGCGGGTCTCGCCGGCGGGCACATCAAAGCGGTAGTCGGCCTGCCAGATGGCATTGCCGTCCGCCAGCAGTTTCGCCGTGAACGCGAAATCAATGGTGGAGACGAACAGATTGCGGTTTTCGATGGTCACATCGTGGTCGCTTACGGTCAGTACCACGGGAGCGTACAGACGCTTGACCTCTTGCAGCTTCGGTGAGGGAGAGTGGTCGGCGAAGACTAGGCCGTCGCCGGCGAACTCATAGTCGCAGGGACGATCGTCCCAGTCGCCACCGTAGGTCAGGCGTTCGGTGCCGTCGTCCAGCTGCTGCCACAGGGCCTGATCGATGAAGTCCCAGATAAAGCCGCCCTGATAATGCGGATAACGCTCCAGCTCGGTGTACAGATGCATGCCGCCGACCGAATTGCCCATGGCGTGCATATATTCGCAGGAGATATAGGGCTTCTTCGGATCATTGGTCAGATATTCCTCGATTTCCGCGGGCTTGGCATACATGCGGGTCTCGATGTCGGTCACGTCGTCAAAGGGGCGGTCATGCACCACGCCTTCGTAATGCAAGGGTCGCGTGGAGTCGGCCGCGTGAGCGAAGCGGTACATCGCGCGGAACACCTCGCCTGCGTACGATTCGTTACCCAGAGACCAGATCAGTACGCTCGGATGATTGCGGTCGCGCCCGATCATGCTGGCGATACGGTCCACGCAAGGGCCTTCCCAGATGGGATTGCTGCCCGGAATGGCGGTTTCAGGGGTCTCCACATCACCGGGAATGGTCCAGCTGCCGTGGGTCTCAAGGTTCGTCTCGTCGATCAGGTACAGGCCGTATTCATCGCACAGTTCGTAGAATCGCGTCTGATTCGGGTAGTGGGAGGTGCGAATAGCGTTGATATTGTTGCGCTTGCAGGTGATGATGTCGGTGAGCATCTCCTGCTCGGTGATGGCACGGCCCAAACGCGCGTCGAACTCGTGGCGGTTGGCGCCGCGGAAGATGATGCGCTTGCCGTTGAGTCGCATAATGCCGTCAACGATTTCGAAATGGCGGAAGCCGAGACGTTGCGGCACCACTTCGATGATGCTGTTGTCTGCTGCGCGCACGGTGAGAGCCAGCGTGTACAGGTAGGGCTTTTCGGCGCTCCATGGACGAATGTTGGCCAGATTCGCGCGGAATTGCACGGCGGTGCTGTCGATCGCGGCGTCTGCGGTGCCGCAGCAGGGTACGCCGGAGGTGTCGACGATGTCGGACATGGCATAGGAATCCTGCCAGACCGGCGTGCCGTTGGCATCCATGAGTGCGGCGCTGAGTTGCTTGGCGTCGGCGATGTTGCGGATCACGGCATGGGCGTCGATGGTGCCGGCATGGGTGGTCGCCTCGAAATCGGCGGTGATGTGCAGGTCTTCGATGTGCACAGTGGGTTGCGCGGTGAGTTCAACGGAGCGGAACAGACCGTGCATGCGCCAAAAGTCCTGATCTTCCAGCCAACTTGCGGTGGCGTATTCATAGCAGGCCACGGCCAGTGTATTGGTTCCGGAAATCAGTGCCTCGGTGACGTCGAATTCGCTGGGTGTGTAGGAGTCCTCGGCGTAGCCGACGAAGGAACCGTTGAGCCAGACGTAGATGGCGGTGGAGGCGCCGTGGAAGGTCAGCGTGATGCGGCGCTTGTTTTCGATGGCGGCGGAGACGGGGGTGCTTGTCTCGAAAGTGCGGCGGTAAATGGCTACGTGACCATCAGTGGGGATGTTGGGAGCCTTGGGGTCGCTGTGGCCATCCCAGGGGTACTGCACGTTGACGTACTTATGGTTCAGCAAGCCCTTGGTTTCCAGTGTTGAGGGAACGGCGATGCGGCTGAAACCGGTGTCGTCATAATCGGTTGCGGTGAAATCCGGAGATTCAGCGTTGCCGGAATCGTTCATGGGGAAGCCGAAAACCGGGGCGGTCGTCACGGCGACATTCCACAAGCCGTCAAGGTTTTGCTTGAGGCTCATCGTTTCGTTCGGCTGCGGTACGTGATCGTAGAAGCGATGGTCGGAATGGGCTGGTTCGCGGTTGACGGCGAATACGGTCGGATCGGTGAGCCAATCAGATGATGCGATGGTGGTGGGGATGGGATGCTGCATAACCGCTTTCCTTGAGTTGATAACCACATTGTTGATTCAGAGGGTAAAACTCTTTACTGATTATGGTAAAACCTGATGGTGCAGATCGCAAGTTGCTGGAGGTATTTTCTGTGGCGGTGTGTCGCGCTGTCGATAATTCATATGGTGATAGAGGTGTGTATTCGTTGGAATTCTGCGATTTTTGCGAGTGCTGCGACGTTGGTTTTGAGATTGGTTCTATTGACAATAATTAGTGAAAAGATTTATTAAATTTTGGTAATGATGTACACTCTCCAACGAGGTCGGAGAAGACCTCACCGAGAATGACTCTAAGGAGAAAATGTCAATGTCCGTTTCGCAGTCACCGGAGAGCGAATCCCAATCACCGAATCCGGCCGGAGATGAATCCGGCCAGATAAATCGTCCTACCAAAGCAGAGACTCTGAGGCGCCGTGCCGCCTATGCTTTCGGTAATCTAGGCCAGTCGGCGTTCTATAACGCGCTGAGCACCTATTTCGTCGTTTACGTGACCAGCGTGCTGTTCGTCAATGTCGAGAAAGCCTTGGCCACCAAACTCATCGCACTGATCACAAGCCTTATCGTGATAATCCGTATCGCAGAGATCTTCCTTGACCCGTTACTGGGTAACTTGGTGGACAACACCAACACCCGCTTCGGCCGGTTCCGCCCGTGGCAGTTCATCGGCGGCTTGGTCTCCGCCGTGCTGCTCGTCATGGTCTACACCGGTCTGTTCGGGCTGGTCAACGTGAACCAGACTTGGTTCATCGTGCTGTTCGTCGTGGTGTTCATCGTCCTCGACGTGTTCTATTCGATGCGTGACATCTCCTACTGGGGCATGATTCCCGCCATCTCCTCCGACTCGCACGAACGCAGCGTATATACTGCGCTCGGTACGTTCACCGGTTCGATTGGCTATAACGGCAGCACCATTGTCGTGGTACCGATCGTGACCACTTTCAGTTTCATGTTCACTGGTTCTCGCGCCGAAAGTCAGTCGGGCTGGACGGCATTCGGCATCATCACCGCATTGCTCGGCATCCTGACCGCATGGACCGTGGCGTTCGGCACCAAGGAAAACGAAAGCGTCCTACGTTCCAGGGCAGATCAGAGCGGCAACCCGCTGCAGGCGTTCGCCGCTATCGTAAAAAATGACCAGCTGCTGTGGGTGGCGTTGAGCTACCTGCTGTATGCAGTGGCGAATGTGGCCACCAACGGCGTGATGTTCTATCTGTTCAAGTTCGTGCTTAACCTGCCGGATGCCTTCGCCATCACCGGCGTGATCCCCGTGATCGCGGGCTTGGTCATGGCGCCGCTCTACCCGGCCCTGAACCGCCGCATACCGCGCCGATACCTGTTCTGCGGCGGCATGATACTTATGGTAATCGGCTATGTGCTGTTCATTCTCGATTCGGCCAGCCTGCCCGTGGTGATCGTGGCGTTGATTCTGTTCTACCTGCCTGGCACGTTCATCCAGATGACCGCGATCCTCTCCCTGACCGATTCCATCGAATACGGCCAGCTCAAGACCGGCAAGCGCAACGAGGCCGTAACTCTCTCCGTGCGTCCGATGCTCGACAAGATCGCGGGCGCGCTGTCCAACGGCATCGTCGGCTTCGTGGCCGTGGCCGCCGGTATGGTCGGCTCCGCCACCGCCGCCGACATGACCGCCGCCAACGTGCGCACCTTCGAGACCTTCGCGTTCTACATCCCGCTTGCCTTCATCGTGCTGAGTCTTCTCGTCTTCATGTTCACGGTGAAGATCGACGAAAAGATGCACGAGCGCATTGTCATCGAGCTGGAAGAGAAGCTCGGTGTGGACAGCCTCGACGATTAGTCGTGAAGGTAGATCGGCTCGGCTTCACTATGACGAATGCCGCCAACGGGCACCAACCTCGTTGACGGCATTCGTCTTTCCAGGACACCGCAATCGCGGATGCATGCCGTTTACGCGTTGAATACGTATTGGTCAAGGCGGCGCATGGCCTCCTTGACGCGGCTCAAGGGCAATGCGAGATTGACGCGGATGCTGTAGGGGGCCTGGAACATGTCGCCGTCCTGCCATGCGACGCCCACATCCCAGCCGCGTTTCTCCAACTCGGGCAGGCTCAGGCCGTGGCGTTCGCACCACTGCTCGCAGTCGAGCAGCAGCATGTAGGTGCCTTCCGGTTTGGCCAGACTCACTCCTTGGAAATGCTTGGTGATGTAGTCGTAGGCGTAATCGACGTTGCCGGTGAGCACCGCCTTCAGTTCGTCGAGCCACTCATGGCCTTCGGGCCGGTAGGCGCCGATCAGCGCGTGCATGGAAAGCACGTTCATGTCGTTGTAGTGGCATTTCGAGCTTTTGGCCACGATGCGGTCCCGGAGTGTGGGATTGTAGATGATGTGGTAGCTTCCCACCAGTCCGGCGAGATTGAAGGTCTTGCTGGGCGCGTAGAACGCCACGGTCCTGTTGCGTGCGTCCTCGCTGACCGATTGGGTGGGGATGTGCTGGTGGTTCCCCAGAGTCAAATCGGACCAAATCTCGTCGGAAATGACCACGCAATCGTTGGCCTTGTACACTTCCATGGCCTTCTCGATTTCCCAACGTTCCCACACGCGCCCGCAAGGATTGTGAGGGCTGCAGAACACGGCCACGTGGATGTGATGCTCCTTGAGCTTCCTGTCCATATCCTCGTAATCCATGCGCCATACGCCGCGCTCGTCCAGCGTGAGCGGACTGTGGACGATGCGGTAGCCGTTGTTTTCGATGCTCCGGGTGAACCCGATGTAGGTTGGGCTGTGCAGCAGCACGCCGTCGCCGGGGGCGGCGAACGCGGTCAGCGTACTGATCACACCGCCCAGGACCCCGTTCTCGTAGCCGATCGCCTCCCGGGTCAATCCGGTGACCCCGTTGCGCGTGGACTGCCAGTCGATGATGGAGCTGTAATAGTCGTCGGTGGGGGAGAAGTACCCGTAGGCGGGATGCTTCGCCCGTTCGATGATGGCCTGCGGGATCGTGGGCACGGTCGGGAAGTTCATGTCCGCCACCCACATGGGGATGACGTCGAAACCCTCGCGTGGCGGGTCCGGCGCGAATCCCGGGTCGGTGCCCAGTCCGTCGACCGCGATCGAATCCATGCCATGCCTGTTCATGATGGACGTGAAATCATACGTCATTGTCCGACAATCCTTTCTCGGTCCGTGGTGGCCGGTCCCAATCTAAATCGGGCTCCTGACGGTGCCGTGGCCGTGGGCGGCGATTTGACCGCGTGGCGTGTTAGGATATGCACTGTTGTGAGGCAGTGATCCGTTATCAGCGGGGAGTCTTCGGAAGAACGGCGGCAATCGCCCAGTAGAACCGACGGGATCGGCCCGAGACAGCCGAACACAAGCGGTCGCGCAGGCTCGCGGCTCCGAGTGCAACAGTTCGGAGCGGCGCAACCGGTGCGATAAGCGAGGTGGTACCGCGGTGCGGAGCGCATACCAGCGCCCGTCATCGTCCTCGTAGGCAGGAACGGCAGACAGGGCTGTTCCGGGCGGAACACAGTCAGTTCCGGCTGCGAGGCGATTGACGCGATCGGCCCCACGGTTCGGTACGTGACATTCGTGAACCCAGCCGGCACACGTCGGCGCCCGGCAATCGCCATCAATGACGCTCCTGTAGGACCAGTGCACAGTACTAACAGGAGATTTACGGTGAGCGAAAACGTATATCCCAAGGCGAACGAGGGCGGCGAGACCGCGCACGTCGCGCCGAACCCCAGCTTCCCCGACATGGAGGAGACCGTTCTCGACTACTGGGACAAGGACGACACCTTCCAGAAGTCCGTTGAACGCAACCCTTCCGGCGACCACAGCCAGAACGAATTCGTGTTCTTCGATGGCCCGCCTTTTGCGAACGGTCTGCCGCACTACGGCCACCTGCTGACCGGCTACGCCAAGGACGTGATCCCGCGCTACCAGACCATGAAGGGCCGCAAGGTCAACCGCGTGTTCGGCTGGGACACCCACGGCCTGCCCGCCGAGCTTGAGGCGCAGAAGGAACTCGGCATCGACTCGGTCGACCAGATCGAGAAGATGGGCATCGACAAGTTCAACGACGCCTGCCGCGCTTCCGTGCTGAAGTACACCAACGAATGGCAGAACTACGTGCATCGTCAGGCCCGTTGGGTGGACTTCGAGCACGGCTACAAGACCCTGAACATCCCGTACATGGAATCCGTGATGTGGGCCTTCAAGCAGCTCTACGACAAGGGCCTGGCCTACCAGGGCTACCGCGTGCTGCCGTACTGCCCGAAGGACCGCACGCCGCTGAGCGCGCACGAGCTGCGCATGGACGCCGACGTGTACCAGGACCGCCAGGACACCACCGTGTCCGTGGCCGTGAAGATGCGCGATGAAGACGACGCCTACGCCGTCTTCTGGACCACCACCCCGTGGACCGTGCCCACCAACTTCGCCATCGTGGTCGGCGCCGACATCGACTACGTCGAGGTCCGCCCGACCGAAGGCAAGTTCGCTGGCAAGAAGTTCTACCTCGGCAAGGACCTGCTGCCGCACTACGAGAAGGAACTCGGCGAGAACTACGAGGTCGTGCGCGAACTCAAGGGCTCCGAGCTGGAAGGCCGCCGCTACTACCCGGTCTTCCCGTACTTCGCGGGCGAGACGGCCGAATCCGAAGGCCATGTGCCCGGCCCGAACGGCTACACGATCTTCACTGCCGACTACGTCGACACCGTCGAAGGTACCGGTCTGGTTCACCAGGCCCCCTACGGTGAAGACGATATGAACACGCTGAATGCCAAGGGCATCAAGAGCACCGACGTGCTCGACGATGGCTGCCGCTTCACCGCGCAGTGCCCCGACTACGAGGGCGATTTCGTGTTCGACGCCAACCTGCCGATCCTGCGCAACCTGCGCGCCGGCGACGGCCCGCTCGCTTCCATCCCGGAAGAGCGCCGCGCGATCCTCTTCCAGGAGAAGAGCTACGTGCACTCCTACCCGCACTGCTGGCGCTGCGCCACCCCGCTGATCTACAAGCCGGTCTCCTCCTGGTTCGTGTCCGTGACCAAGATCAAGCCGCGTCTGCTGGAATTGAACCAGCAGATCAACTGGATCCCGGGCAACGTCAAGGACGGCCAGTTCGGCAAGTGGCTCGCCAACGCGCGCGACTGGTCCATCTCCCGCAACCGCTTCTGGGGTTCCCCGATTCCGGTGTGGGTGAGTGACGATCCGAAGTACCCGCGTGTGGACGTTTACGGTTCTCTCGAAGAGCTCAAGGCCGACTTCGGTGACTACCCGCGCGACAAGGACGGCAACATCAACATGCACCGTCCGTGGATCGACAACCTGGTCCGCGTCAACCCGGACGACCCGACCGGCAAGTCGCACATGCACCGTATTTCCGATGTACTCGACTGCTGGTTCGAGTCCGGTTCCATGTCGTTCGCGCAGTTCCACTACCCGTTCGAGAACAAGGAGAAGTTCGAGCAGCACTTCCCGGCCGACTACATCGTGGAATACATCGGCCAGACCCGCGGCTGGTTCTACCTGCTGCACGTCATGGCGACCGCCCTGTTCGACCGCCCGGCGTTCAAGAACGTGATCTGCCACGGCATCGTGCTCGGCTCCGACGGCCAGAAGATGTCTAAGCACTTGCGCAACTACCCGGACGTGAACGGCGTGTTTGACAAGTACGGTTCCGACGCCATGCGCTGGTTCCACTTCTCCTTGCCGTTTCGGCGCGGCGGCACCCGGATCGCCCCCGCCGATGGCATCCGCGACACCGTGCGCCAGGTCATGTTGCCGGTGTGGAGCTCCTACTACTTCTTCACCTTGTACGCCAACGCGGCCAACGGCGGGGCCGGATTCGACGCCCGCCAGCTGCGCGCGGACGAGGTCGCCGGTCTGCCGGAGATGGACCGCTACCTGCTGGCCCGTACCCGCCGCCTGGTGCTGGCCGCCGAGAAGTCGCTGAACGAGTTCGCGATTTCCGACGCCTGCGATGCGGTCTCCGACTTCATCGACGTGCTCACCAACTGGTACATCCGCAACACCCGTGACCGCTTCTGGAACGAAGATGCCACCGCGTTCAACACGCTGTATACCGTGCTGGAGGCGTTCATGCGCGTGCTCGCGCCGCTCGCCCCGATGGAGGCCGAGTCCGTGTGGCGCGGCCTGACCGGTGGCGAGTCCGTGCACCTGGCCGATTGGCCGTTCGTGGTGGACGAGAAGACCGGTGAAGACACCGAACTCGGCCGTGTGCTGGTCGACGATCTGGCTCTGGTGGACGCGATGGAGAAGGTGCGTGAGGTCGTCTCCGGCACCCTGTCCCTGCGCAAGGCCGCCAAGATCCGCGTGCGCCAGCCCCTTTCCAAGCTCACCGTGGTGGTCGAGAACGTGGAGGCCGTCAAGGCGTACGACGATCTGCTGAAGTCCGAACTTAATATCAAGAATATTGAGTTCTCGACTCTGGAGGACGCCTCCGCCCACGGTCTGAAGATTGTTCACGAGCTGCGTGTGAATGCCCGTGCGGCGGGTCCGCGCCTCGGCAAGCAGGTGCAGTTCGCCATCAAGGCGTCCAAGTCCGGCGATTGGCATGTTGATGCCGCGTCCGGTACACCGGTGGTCTCCACGCCGTCCGGCGACCTTGCGCTGGTCGAAGGCGAGTACGAGCTGATCAACCGCGTGGAGGAGGAGAACGCCACCGAGGCCGCCGCTTCGGTCTCCGCCGCTCTGCCGACCGGTGGCTTTGCGATTCTCGACACGGCGCTTGACGCCGATCTGCTCGCCGAAGGCTATGCCCGCGACGCCATCCGCGCCATCCAGGACGCCCGCAAGGACACCGGTCTGGACATCGCCGATCGCATCGCCCTGGTGCTGACCGTGCCGGCCGCCAATGTGGCCGATGTCGAGCAGTTCCGCGATCTGATCGCCCATGAGACGCTGGCCTCCTCCTTCGAGGTGAAGGAGGGCGCCGAGCTGGCCGTGGAGGTTGTTAAGGCGTGAGGCTGATGCTGAGCTAAGGCTCTTCAATTGGTCTGAAACAATTGCGGGCATCCGATATACATTGATTCAATGAACACTGCATATCGGATGCCCGCATTTTTCGTGCGTTTATGCGTCTTTTCGACGCATCCCTATTTTGAAAAAACTAACTTATTCAAGTTTTTCAAAATAGAAGGGGGAACGGTTCTACCTCTCATGGCTTGTAAGGTGTCGCTTCAATCGTTGTTAGCTACACTTATCGCGATAAGTGTAGCTAACAACGGAAATGATAGTGCCCAAGTTGCCGGTAGATGTATTGCGTATGTTCGGCCAGCCACTCGTATCCCGTCTGCCCTGCTTCATGTAGTGCCGATGCCCGCTTGGGAACAGCGTAAGGCCAGTGAGGTGTTCCAAATCGTTGATGATAGAGGCCATCCGACACTGCCTGTTCTGTCAGCGACGCAGAATCAAGGCATGATATATCGCGATGATTCTGGTCGATATATCGGGCATGACGAGAGCAACGAAATTGGATATAAGCGTGTGCTTCCCGGAGACTTCGTTGTTCATCTCAGGTCATTTCAAGGGGGCTTCGCACATTCGCAGTATGAGGGCATAACGTCGCCTGCATACACGGTTTTTAGAGCGAAGGAACCAACATCGCATTCAGATCGATTCTGGAAGCACTGGTTTATGTCCGAACATTTCATTGCCGGTCTATCGACGGTGACTTATGGGATTCGCGATGGCCGCAGCATTAGTGTTGATGAGTTCATGAACACCTTTTTGGCATTTCCCGCTGTCGAAGAACAAGCAGCTATCTCCCGTTTATTTGATTATCTTGACGACCTCATCACCCTTCATCAGCGTAAGCGTCTGTGGTTTGCTAAATAAGGGTGGATAAGGCTCTCATCACGATGTCAACGTCTTTGTTTTCCAATTCGCGGATGACATGCAGATATATTTCCTGCGTTGTGTTCATGCTTGCGTGCCCAAGCCGTTTAGAGACGCTTGCAATTGAAACGCCGGCAAATAGCAAGAGTGAAGCATGGGTGTGTCTCAATCCGTGTATTGAAATCACAGGTACTCCGGCTTGTTTGCAATGCCGGGCCAGAATACCGTTGGCGGTTGAGTTGTATACCTTGCCATCCACGAAGATGGGCTTGTCACCGGGTAAGCTCTTCAACAGAACAGACAACTGCATGATGAGTTGCCAGTCAAGTTGTACTTTACGTACCGAAGAAGCATTCTTTGTTGGAACAAAGCCACCTCCATTCTTGTAATTCCATGTCTTATTGACGGACAAAGTCTGGTGAACGAAATCAAAATCATCAGGAGTAAGCCCCAATGCTTCGGAGAAACGTAACCCGGTTTTTGCCACTAGCAGTATCAACCAGTCCCAGTTAGGTATCGGATCAAGCTTCAAATCAGCAAGGACAGCATGAAGTTCGAACTGGTTAAGATATTTCACCTTCTTCTGTCTCGGCTGTTTTCCTTTGATGATTGCTTTTCTTGTTGGGTCTCTCTGAATCAGACCTTCATCAACGGCATCGAGGATGGCTCCTTTCAGTTGGTGATGAAAATCCATTGTTGTCTGATGCTCGTGATGCTCAGCGTATCCGTTGATGAGTTTCTGATAGCTCACACGATCGAACTCGGAAAGCTTGAGATCAGGGATAAGTTTTCTCAGCCACGCCTGTGTGAGCTTGTATTTCTTCATTGTCACTTCCCGAATCGCGCCTTCCTTGTAGACGTCGACCCATTGCGAGTAGTAATCGCAGAACGACATTTCTTCGTTGATTGTGTTTATGACCACACGGGGCTCCTTTGCCGAATAGATAGACGCTTACGCTGATGAAGGGTGATGAGATGGTCAACGCTCCCCAGACAAGCTGAAATTGCCCGCTGCTCTTCGAGATTTGCTGGCATTGTGGCTTCGATATCCGCGAACCTGTCATATTTCAGAGTCTGGGTATCTTTCGAGTTTCCCTGTGAATCGCACAGGTATTTATATAGCATCTCAGGCCGCTTCAGAAGATAGCCAAAACAAGTCGAGTCTAACTCGATGGTGGGCCTAGCAACTACGTAAGCTGGGCTAACGATACCATCGTAATCACTTGACCCAACGGCCCCCTGCCACATTCGCATGCTGTTGTAGACAACATCTCCCTTGTGAACCACTTTGTAATTCACAAGACTCGCACCTGGATTTGTATCCCTATCCGATTCTGATGCAGGATATATTCCTTTAGCTACACTGACAGATAGAATCTCCATTGACGATGAGCGTTCATTGCTTTCGAAGAATAGCTCTCCCAACTTACGCTGTTCCCAAGCGGGTGTAGAATTATTGCATTTGTATTGCAGTTTGAAAGTGTAGAATGCAATGACGTACTCCGATCTGATTGAGCATGATGCTGGTGAAACAGAGATACGTTCGTATCTGGTAAACGGTGATGTGGTGCCGGTTACTATGCGTATCCCCGCTAATTTGCGAGATTCTGCTAAAGAGGCCGCATCTCTTCGCGGGATGAGCTTTTCGGCATTCGTGAGAACATGCATGATTAATGAACTAGCAAAGGGCGGCAAGTGATGATTGCTCTCACTGCTATGACCATACAAATTATTGACAACAATCCTGATGGCATTCGAATTTGTCGTGTGGATGGGGAGTCGCTTGTCACGGTTGTGGTGCCCCGGGATATGTTGAGTGAGGCGAAAAGTCTTCCCGATTTGCCGGATCGCGGTGTGTATTATCTTCTTGATGAAGATCATGGAGTTCTGAGCCGTGCGTATGTGGGACAAACCACGAAGGGGCTTAATCGGCTTGATGCGCACAAGACTAAGAAAGATTTTTGGAACAAAGCCATCATGTTCCTCGATAATGATGTCAATATCGATCGTGATGTTTTGGACTCTCTTGAGTCAACAGCCATAGATTATGTGGACAAACATGGCTCTTATGAGACCGACAATGAGTATACTCCTGCTCCTCGCATGAATCCATACAAAGAGCAACAGGTGGAAAGACTGCACAATAACATCCTCTTTCGTATGCGAGTGCTCGGATATGACCTTGATCGAAAAGAAAAGACACCGGTTATGGTGAACGCCGTATTCCATACGAAGAAGAACGGTGTTCAGGCCACTGGGCGATATAGCCAAGGTACAGGTCGTTTCACTGTTCTTTCCGGTTCTGAAGTGGATCTCGTGCATCCAGTTATTAAAAACCAGGGAGCCGTGGCAGCTCGGCAGCATCTTTTCGGAACGCAGACGGGCAAGGCGACTCTTGCTGATGACATTGAACTGTCAAGCCCTTCCGCTGCTGCTGTATTTGTTCTCGGTGGCAGTCAAAACGGTTGGACCGAATGGGTCAATGAACAAGGACAGACCCTTGATTACGTGTACAGAAACAAGGAGCATATGAATGAATAAGCAGCAGCTTGCCGCCAAAATCTGGGAATCCGCCAATAAAATGCGTTCCAAGATTGAGGCGAATGAATACAAGGACTATATCCTCGGCTTTATCTTCTATAAGTTCCTCTCGGAGACGGAGATTGCTCGTCTGCGTGCTGAAGACTGGGGAGCCGAAGACCTCAAGGGCTTGGATGAGAATGATGCCGAAACTGTACAGTATGTACGTGATCTATGTGGCTACTTCATCTCCTACAACAACCTGTTCTCCACGTGGATTGCCAGCCAGGGCGATTTCACCATCGCTGATGTACGTGACGCGCTTTCCGCTTTCGAACGCAACATTGATCCGGCTCGTAAACGTGTGTTCGTCGGCATCTTCGACACGCTGCAAACCGGTCTGTCCAAACTCGGCACCGATGAAAAAAGTCGTAGCAAGGCTGTCCGCGACCTCATCTACCTCATCAAGGACATTCCGATGGACAGCCGGCAGGACTACGACACCCTCGGCTTCATCTATGAGTATCTAATTAGCAACTTCGCTTCCAACGCGGGTAAGAAGGCCGGTGAGTTCTACACGCCGAGCGAAGTCTCTCAGCTCATGAGCGAAATAGTGGCCTGGCATCTCGCCGGCCGTGAAGAAATCAATATCTACGACCCCACGAGTGGCTCGGGCTCGTTGCTGATCCATATCGGTCAGGCTGTGGCCCGTCGCAATGGCAATCCGAATGACATCAAGTATTACGCACAGGAACTCAAGGAGAATACCTACAATCTCACGCGTATGAATCTTGTCATGCGTGGCATACTGCCAGACAATATTGTGGCTCGTAACGGTGACACGTTAAAAAGCGACTGGCCATGGTTCGATACCGACGAAACGAAGGACGAGACCTATGAGCCGCTGTTCGTGGACGCCGTGGTCTCTAATCCTCCCTACTCCCAGAACTGGGAGCCGCCGGAAGCGGGCGAGGATATCCGCTTCGAATACGGCATCGCGCCCAAGTCCAAGGCTGATTATGCCTTCTTGCTGCATGATCTCTATCACCTGCGTGATGATGGCATCATGACCATCGTGTTGCCACATGGCGTGCTGTTCCGTGGCGGTGAGGAAGGCACTATTCGCCGGAATCTAGTGGAAAACCACCATATTCAGGCCATCATCGGACTGCCAGCGAACATTTTCTTTGGCACGGGCATTCCTACTATCGTGATGGTGCTGCGCAAGCACCGCAACGATGACCATGTGCTTGTTGTGGATGCCTCCAAATACTTCACCAAGGAAGGCAAGAACAACAAGCTGCGTGCGAGCGATATCAAACGCATCGTGGATGCGGTGACGGAGAATCGTGATATCGATAAGTTCAGCCGCTTGGTGAGCATTGATGAGATTCGGCAGAACGATTACAACCTCAATATTCCCCGATATGTGGATTCCTCTGAAAGCGCCGAAAGTTGGGACGTGTATTCCACCATGTTTGGTGGCATTCCCAAGCAGGATATCGATGCGCTCGGTAAGTATTGGAACGTGTTCCCGGGATTGCGCCAACGTCTCTTTGCTGAGGAGAACGGCCATTCGGCCAAGCTCGCCGTGCAAGACGTTCGTGAGGCGGTGAATGCCGACTCAGATGTGAAGGCATATATCCAGCGTTATCGTGAGGCGTTCATCGATTATCCGGCTTATATACGCGGTGAATTGGTGGGTAATGCCGCCAATGTGAGCATTGCCGCCGAAGAGGAGACTCTGGCAAATGATCTGCTGCGTCGTTTGGCTGGTATCCCTCTCGTAGACGCCTATGCGGCGTATCAGGTGCTTGACGATAGTTGGCAAAAGACTATCTCCATCGACCTTGAAACCATACAGAGCGAGGGCCATGACGCCGTTCGCAAAGTTGACGCCAACATGGTCGTCAAGAAGAAAGACGGTAAGGATGTCGAAGTGCCGGACGGCTGGGTCGGGCATATTCTGCCGTTCGATCTCGTACAGGGGAAATTTCTTACCTCTGATCTTGCGGAAATTGCCACATTTGAATCTCGGCTGAGTGAGATTGGCGGCGAAATCGCTGACATTCTTGAAAATCTGGATGAGGATGACAAGAGTTCGACTGATGCCGTCAGCGAGGATGGAGATTCTTTCGTTGCCGCTGAATTGAAGAAAGCAGTGAAAACGATTGGGAAGAATTCCGAGACTGACTTTGACCGTGCTCTTGTGAGTGCACAGCGGTTGTTTGATGAAGAGCGTGAAGTCAAAAAGAACGTTAAGAATCTCCGTTCAGCGCTTGATGAAAAGACCCGGACCGTTATTGAAGGACTGAGCGATGAACATGCTGATGACTTGCTTGCTGCCAAGTGGGTGGAACCATTGCAGCGCAAGCTTGAGGAGCTCCCTCAGACGGCTGTTGATGAGTTGATTGCAGCGGTGAATGCGCTGAACGACAAGTATTCGACTACCTACTCCGATGTGTGCGAACAGATCGAACAGACTGAGGCAGAACTTGGCAATATGCTTGGTCAACTAACCGGCAATGAGTTCGACATGGCTGGTATTGCCGAGCTGAAGACCCTGTTGGGAGGTGAATGATGGCTGAACAGGCAAAAGTACCCGCGATTCGTTTCGCTGGTTTTACTGACCCTTGGGAACAGCGTAAGTTAGAAGACATCGCAAACCGCGTCACTCGCAAGAACGAGGGCGAGTCAGATTTGCCTCTGACCATCTCGTCCCAGTATGGCCTAGTGGATCAGAGAACCTTCTTCAACAACCAGGTCGCAAGCAAGGACATGAGCGGCTATTATCTCCTACGCAAGGGAGAGTTCGCCTACAACAAGAGCACGTCTGGGGACAGTCCGTGGGGCGCGGTAAAGCGTCTCGTAAGATATGAAAAGGGCTGCGTATCGACCCTGTACATCTGCTTCGGGCTAGACGGCGCTGACCCTGACTTCCTCGTCACGTACTACGAAACTGACCGCTGGTACAAAGCCGTTCAGATGATTGCCGCCGAAGGCGCGAGGAACCACGGCTTGCTCAACATCGCACCTAACGATTTCTTTGATACCGCTCTCATATTGCCGCCTTCGCGGGAGGAACAGGAGCTAATCGGCCTCTTCTTCGCTCGCCTCGACAACCTCATCACCCTTCATCAGCGTAAGTATGACAAGCTTGTCATCTTTAAAAAATCGATGCTTGAAAAAATGTTCCCGAAAGATGGTGAGTCTGTACCCGAAATTCGCTTTGCTGGTTTTACTGACCCTTGGGAACAGCGTGAGTTAGTTGACATTGCTGAAATCGTGGGTGGTGGCACTCCCGATACGAACAATTCAAATTACTGGGATGGCGATATCGATTGGTATGCTCCAGCTGAATTGGGCAACAACATATATGCGGAAAGCAGCACTCGCAAAATCACTCAGGCGGGATTTGATAGCTGTTCTACTAAGATGCTGCCGGCTGATAAGACGATTCTTTTCACCAGCCGTGCGGGCATTGGAAACACTGCAATACTGCGTCATTCTGCATGCACGAACCAAGGGTTTCAGTCTCTTGTAATAGGCGATGCCGATGTTTATTTTGTCTATTCAATGAGTGAGAGAATCAAGAAGTGGGCAGAGGAAAAAGCCTCAGGATCGACATTCCTGGAAATATCGGGTAGACAGCTTGAGACCATGCCTGTCAATCTCCCCTCCCTTGTTGAGCAGCAGGCTATCGGCTCCTTTTTCTCCCATCTTGACGACCTCATCACCCTTCATCAGCGTAAGTTGGAATTGCTGCAGAATATCAAGAAATCCTTGCTTGACAAGATGTTTGTGTGAAGGGAGGTAGAGCAATGGAGACATTCGATATCGTGAAGCTCGCCTCATATCGCGAGAATAACCGGATTGAAGCGAAAGCAGCGAAAGGCGGTCTCCCACGCAGCATGTGGGAGACCTATTCCGCCTTCGCCAACACCTATGGCGGTGTCATCCTGCTTGGTGTCAAAGAACGCG
>OAUR01000186.1_pt1 | contig 18479 bp, 17 predicted proteins | sample 1476311 | NCBI WGS metagenome assembly OAUR01 (sample SAMEA2580058, study PRJEB22360) | human gut metagenome | biome: human gut; feature: human-associated habitat; material: faeces | place: Denmark | collected 2008/2010 | reverse complement strand
ACGAGCAATCGTGGACTAATCACTGCACTTACGACCAGCTTCTTAAGAGGCTGGTCTTTTTTCTTTTTAAGTAGTGCTTTTACTGGAGCAAGGTCGCAAGGTCCAATACCACGACTTCATCGATGCTGCCGCCTTTTTGCCGATACGCCCATGCCCCACTTTCAAACAAGCAGTACAGCTGTCCTTTTTCTACCACGATCTGTTCAAGGTAATGGGGAAACTTGATGCGCCGCAACGCATGTTTGCGGGTCAGCACCGTTGCATCCTTTGAAAAGACCCATAACTCCGCCGACCCTGGTCCAAAGGAACGTGCCAGCAACATGTATTCAGTGGTAAAGGCGATACTTTGGACTTTCGTGGTGGTGACCCTTCTCTTACTAGGCTTGATGCGATGAGGCGCTTTGCGACCGCTGGCTGAAAGAACAGGCAGCGGATAATTCGCCACCACGCCTCCTTGTTTCAAGGCAAAAGTCCCCGAGACAAGTTCCTCGCCATCGGCTGCCAAATAGGAGCTGTGAGTGATGCCTGCCAATTCGATGACTTGCTGATAAGCGATAGACTGATTGGTTGCCAAGGAATCATCTTCCAGCAGTGCTTGTAGAGAAACACACGCCACGCGCCCCATTCCTTTCCCTGTAATGGTTAGCCACAGCATTTGCGTTGCTCGATCAAAGACTAGCCCACCGACATGGGGGCGTTTTGGCAGAACCACCGTTTTCAGATGCCGCCCGCTCGTTCTTTCTATTATATAAAGCTGTGAGTGATGTTCCTGCTGCGAACAATACGCTGAGATGAACAAATAGTCCTCTGAAACGGCCAACCCTTGCGGGGTCATTGCTTCACACTGATCCGCATGCTTGTGCAGCCTCGTTTCTGCTTTCGCCGTTGCCGTCGTTGCCACTGCGGCAGTGGCTTCTTTTAAACCTGGAACCAAAAGGACTGCTTCCCTGTTTGCCCCGGCTGCCAGCCACGCTTGCCGCACGCTGGGATAACGCTTCAGTTGAGCTGCCAGTGCTTGGTTGTGGCGCGCCTGTCGGTGCTTTTTTAGCCAGTACACCACAAAAAGGCCAACCACAAACACGCCCAAAAGCAGCAAGCTCTCTGTTTGTCTCATTGATTGGCCTCCTTGATGAATTCCCTCTTGTCGGCTGATTTACCAACCGCTTATTGTTTGTCTATTCGTAATACTGCTTAGACTACTTGAACTTCGACATCAATGTTGCCGCGAGTGGCACGAGAATACGGACAAAAATCGTGGGCTTCTTCTGCGATTTTCTCTGCCTCGGCTTTTTCAACGCCTGGTAACGATACCTCTAAAATCACGCCGATTTGGTAACTGCCGTCCTCATGCTGATACAAAGACACTCTTGCTTTAACTTCGGATTCGGATTCGATGTTATGCTCTTTCAGCATATGCTGTACGGCACCGTTGAAGCATGAAGCATAGCCTGCGGCAAATAATTGCTCTGGATTGGTCCCTTCACTATGAAGACCTGGCTTGTCGATTTTCAGGTGAAAACTACCGTTTGGTGCTTCGACCTCTCCGACACGTCCGCCTCGATTGATCATCGCTGTTTCATATTGCTTTTTCATTGAACCTCTTCCTTTCTTTTTTTGACCTACTTCAAGTGTAACGACAATTTTCTAATCTGACAAAGGGATTGCTTATGCATCCTTTTAAAAAACAAAAAAGGCAAACCCAGAAACTCTGGATTTGCCTGTCTATTCAAGGTAGTTCCTACCCGAAATAAATGAATGAAAACAATTGCTGAATGGACTAGCCGTTTGAACGTCCTAAGAAGAATGAAACAACAGCAACTACAATAACCGCACCAATAATTGATGGGACGATTGCCATTCCAGCAAGTGATGGACCCCAAGAACCTAAGATCGCTTGTCCAATAGCTGAACCTACTAAACCTGCAACGATGTTGGCGATCCAACCCATTGATCCACCTTTATTTGTGATAGCTCCGGCGATCAAACCGATAATAGCTCCTACGATTAATACCCATAACCAATGCATATTTTTCTCCTTCTTTCTTTTAAGTAGTTATTACACATATTATGTTACGCTTAATCCCCGTTTTAGACAAAAGATTTGCACTCAATTTGCAAAAAAAATTTTCAAACCTTGTTATATTAACGTTTATCAGCACTTCCTAATTATCGTTGTAAGAGCTTTAATTCGTTTTTTTTAGTATTGGTGCATTTTTTGAAATCGTTTTATTTTGTATTTTGCATCTTATCCGCTAAACTGAGGGAGAACCACTCTTATTTTGTCAGATAATTGGCACTTTTCACTCCTCAATCAGTCGTAGGACTGCTATCTTTTCAGTACATCAGCTATTTTTCATTGGGGGACGTTTCGATCGTTTTCGATTGGAAACGTTTTTTTGAACAAAAATCATTCAATAAAGGAGAGGAACAAAATGAACAAAAAAATAGGTTATTCAATTTTGTCTTTGGCGGCAGTGATGTTAGGGGTCGCTGGCTGCGGCAGTGGTGACAGTGCCAGCGAGAACAAGCAGATCCGTATGTTCGTTTCTGGAGATACCAGTGAAGGCGGCGCTTATTCGAAAATGGCGGAAAAATACAAGGAAGAAACTGGTGTGACTGTCGAAGTCACCGATGTGCCTTATGCGGACTTGCTGACAAAGATCACCAAAGCTGTTCAAGCGGATGATGCGCCAGAAGTCGTGCGGGTTTCTACCGTTCAACCTGACTGGAATGACTATCTGATGGATCTATCAGACATTGCCAGTGAGGCAAACACATTGGAATCGATGACGATCAAAGATGAAGCAGATGTCGTCAAAGCACTCCCTTCTGATGTCACTGCCACTGGGTTGTTTATCAATACGGATTTGTTTGACGAAGCTGGTGTGACCTACCCCACTTCGGAAGAGGATATTTGGACTTGGGATGAATTTTTAACTGCGATCAATGAAGTCGTTGAAAAAACCGATGCCAAATACGGCATGGTCATGGACGCGTCGGATCACCGTTTACGGGCTTTCACTTATCAATACGGGGGACAAGATTTCTTTTTAGATGACAGCGGTGATTCTTACACGACCGATGATGCTACGAAAGCGGCTTTGCAAAAATTTGTTGATTTGAACAATGACGAAGTGATGCCAAAATCGGTTTGGACCTCTGGAGAAGATGCTTCTGCTATGTTCAAGAGCGGCCGTGTTCCAGCTTACTTTTCTGGCAGCTGGCAGATCGTTGATTTTTCTACCAACATCAGCAACTTTAACTGGCAATCGACCTATTCTCCTTATGAAGAGACCCGCGCGGTCAATATGGGCGGCAACTTCATCACTGGCTTCAACAACAGTAAAAACAGTGAAGAAGGCGAAAAATTCATCAAATGGTTGTACGAAGAAGAAAATTACAAACAGCTTTGTACCTATGCTGGTTACTTACCTGCGGTGGAAGATTTGACGGTCGACTATGAACAAGGCCAGGATGCTTATGAAATCTACAACCAAGAGATCGCAGCCGCTGCTCAACCAATCAGCAGCAAGCAAACTACCGATCAAGTGACGATGAGTATGAAAGGCTACACTGGATTGACAGGGGCTTACCGTGATGCCATCGTGCAAGTGTTAAATGATGAAATTACATTAGATGAGGCAATCGACAAGACGATCAAGGATTACAATGATGGGTTTTTGAAGAAATAAACAGACGTTCAACCACAAAGAACCCATAGTCTGGCTTTTTGCAGACTGCGGGTTCTTTGTTGCTGATACGATCGTCGGAGGAGGAATTTTCTGTGAGTACTTTACAAAAAAACAAATGGCCGTTGCTATTCACTGGCGCAAGCATCATTTTGTTCATTATCTTCTTTTTGATTCCAGCACTCTTAGGACTTTATTACTCGTTAACCGACTATAAAGGCTTTGCGACAGCCAATTTTATCGGCTTGGCGAACTATCAAGAATTGTTTCAAGACGCCAGCTTCTATAAAGCACTATTTCGTACATTTCGTTATGTGATCATTCTGGTCCCAAGTATCTATGTCGTTTCTCTCGCCGTCGCTTTGATGTTGAACAGTCAGCTGGCGAAAGGCAAATTTTTCGCAAAGATCATTTTTTTCTTACCATGGACCATCTCTGGGATCATCGCTGGGGTTATCTGGAAATGGCTGTTTGGTGAAAACTTTGGCTTTATCAACTTTATTCTAGAGCAAGCGGGACAACAAACTGTCCCGTGGTTTACCGACTCGAATGCTGCCTTTTCTGTTATTATTTTGGCTGCCATCTGGGGCGGGACTGCCTTTAACATGCTGCAATTTACTGCAGCTTTGAAAAATATCCCCCGCTCGTTGTATGAAGCTGCCGAGATCGACGGCGCCAGCTTTGGGCATAAATTACGCTACATCACCTTGCCTATGCTGCGGCCGACTTCCTTTATGGTCATCTTATTGGCTTCGATCGGCGCCATGAAAGAGTTCGCCCTCGTGCAATCGCTGACCAATGGTGGTCCAGGAACCGACAACATGTTGATCGTGCAATATATCTATACGACTGGGTTTGACAAAATGCGGGTCGGCTATGCCAGTGCTGCCTCCATGGTACTTTTCGTGATTCTTTTACTGTTAGGCTTAGCACAAATGAAGATTGGAGGCGGCAAGAATGACATCTAAGACCATCAAAACCAAACGACCTGTCACAAGAAAGTCAGCGATGTTTTTTTTAACGCTGGCACTGATCATCACTTCCCTGCTGTACCTTTTTCCACTACTTTGGTTCTTATTGAGTGCCTTTAAACCAGGGACTGAATTATTTGCTTATCCCTTGAAAATCATTCCTGAAAATCCAACCATTCAAAACTTTATTGATGCTTGGACAACATTGGATTTCTTTCGTTACTTCAATAATACGTTGATTTCAGCGGTGGTCACCACTTTATTGACGATTCTAGTCAGCGCCGCCTGTGGCTATGCCTTTGCAAAATATGATGCGAAATGGCTGCGTTTTTTCTTCATCTGTATCATCGCCACCACCATGCTGCCGACGGAAGTTATCATGAACCCAACGTTTTCTGTCATTCGTTCACTAGGCTTATATGATAACTTATTGGGGATCATCATCCCTTCCATCAATACAGCAACAGGTATCTTTATGTTCCGAACCTTTTTCGTCTCCGTTCCTGACGATCTGATTGAATCAGCCCGCATCGATGGCGCTTCGGATGGGATGATCTTTTTGAAAATCATGCTGCCGATTGCCCGACCAATCATTATGACACTGGGGATCTTTTCCTTCCAGTGGCGGTGGAATGATTATATCTGGCCCTTGATCGTCTTGAATGATCCGAAAAAATACACCTTGCAAGTGGCGATCCGCAGCTTGGTGGGCGCGGAAAATATCAATTGGACGATTTTGATCGCTGCCTCGGTAATTTCCATTTTGCCTTTGCTGCTGGTCTTCCTCGCCTTTCAGCGCTGGATTCTCGACAGCAATTTAGACAGCGGGCTAAAATAAAAAAAAGTGCCGACTGCTTCGTCGCACCTTTCTCCTTTTATGGATGAACGGTGCCACAGAGCAGCGGCGCTTTTTATTTTGAAAAGTCTTTTCGTGACAAGTAGACGGCAGTTAAAATGCCGACTAAAATAGCCAAGCCAAAGACGACGATCGTACCGATCGCATTGTCTTTTCCTGGCAGTCCTCCGGTGTTGATCCCCCATAGCCCCGCGATCAAGGACGGCACTGCCACCACTAATGCTGCAGAGTCTAAGTATTTCATCAGATGGTTTAGATTGTTGTCCATCATATCGGAGAACAAGCCACCGATGGTTTCTAACAAGTCGCGATAGATAGTGACCATTTTCATGGCAAATTTTTGCCGCAGCTTGATGTCATAAACGAGTGCTTCATTATCCAAACGATCCAAAAATTCTTTGCGATCCATCAAACGATCGACGGTATGGTTTTGGTCCCGCAAGGTGTGATCAAGATAGACCATGTCTCGCTCGGTATCGGCTAAGTTAAACAATTCCTTGTTTTCTGTCGTTTTACGGGCTGCTTGATCCAAATCATCGATTTGCTTCTTCATCTCCTGCAGACCTTTGATGTAATGGGTGTAGATCATCAACGTCGAATAGGCAACGATATCTTCATACCGCTGGATATCTTGCTCATGCTTTTCGATCAATCGTTTGATCAGATTGGATTGATGAGAGACATACGTGATCAATAGATCTTTGGTGTAGATAAAAGTCACAGGCTCAAGACGGTCTTCGATTCGATCCTCAGTCACTTCCGACAAATCGATCAAGGTATAGAGAATCGGATGATTTAACTTGGTGTTGCGCAAGTATTCCAACCGTGACACTTCTTCCGGTTCATTGGCGCCAATAAAAATATCTTCAGGCAGTTGATACTTATCTAACAAGTGTCGTTGTTCCTCTGGATCTGTGCCAGAAACCACTAGCCAATTGTAATCCTCCTCCGAAGATTTGCTTATTTTTCGGTCTTCCATTTTGTAATACTGAAACATGGTGACTCGCTCCTTTTCTAATTCTCTCTTAATTTAACTATCTAACGCTTCAGGCTTTTTGTCAAAATAAATGGCTTTTCTTTTCGATGCTTTTTTCATTTTGTCAAAGTGCGTTTTATTAGACGAACGTTTCGATTCATGAGAAACTTTTTATGGGCCCAATAAAAAATTTTAGGAGGAATAGTATGTTTCGTCATCAGAAAGAATTACAGTTTGAAGCTAAACCAGAAAAACCAAATCCGTTAGTTGCGAAATACCTTCAAGAATTAATCGGTGGACAATATGGAGAGATGAGTGTTGCCATGCAATACTTATTCCAAGGATGGAGCTGCCGTGGGGAAGAAAAATACAAAGACATGTTAATGGATATCGCTACTGAAGAGCTTGGACACGTTGAAATGTTAGCAACGATGGTTGCACGTCTACTGGAAGGTGCACCTGTGGAAGATCAAGAAGCGGCTATGAAAAAAGACCCAACGATCGGTGCGATCATTTCTGGAATGAATCCGCAACATGCCATCGTTGCAGGCTTAGGACCACGTCCTGCTGATAGCGTCGGCAATCCATGGTCAGGTGCGTATATCATTGCTAGTGGCAACTTACTTGCTGATTTCCGTGCCAACTTAAATGCGGAATCACAAGGTCGTCTGCAAGTAGCACGCATCTATGAAATGATCGATGACCGTGGGGTCAAAGACTTACTTTCAGTTTTATTAGCACGTGATAGCTACCACCAAAATCTCTGGGCAGCTGCCGTGAAAGAATTGGAAGAAAACGAAGGCTCAATTTTAGTGCCGACTACCTTTGACCGCAAAAACGAACGCTTAGATATCGCTTATGATTTCTATAACTTCTCAGAAGGCGACCAAAGTAAAGAAGGCTCTTGGGCGAAAGGCAAAGCCCTTGATGGTGAAGGCGAATACCAATGGCTAGACGAACCAAAAGTCGAAGGAAAAGCGCCAAAACTCGATCAAGTCACACCAAAAATGTATGGCACACCGCCTGAAAAATAATTTGATCAAAAAGAGCAATTGTTTCTGAAACAGAAACCGTTGCTCTTTTTTCTTTGTCTGTTTGAGCAAGTTGGTTACGTTCCTGTCAAAAAAGCGTTAGAGTAGAATGTAGAAAAGAAAAGGAGGAATCATTTTATGAAAGCACCTTTACTGACATTAAACGACGGCAATTTACGCCCCGCATTGGGCATCGGTACCTATCAGATCCGTGGTGGCGAAGGATTGAGCCAGCTGCAAGCAGCGATCGCCGACGGGTATCGCTTGATCGATTCTTCAACCAATTATGACAATGAAGGCATTGTCGGCAAAGCGATCCGTCGCTCGGGTATCCCACGTTCAGAATTTTATATCACCTCAAAATTACCAGGAAAATACCATGGCTATGATGATGCCTTAACCAGCATTCAAGAATCCCTTGCTCGCATGGGGCTCGACTACTTCGATGCCTTTTTGATCCACTGGCCATTACCAAAACGCGGCAAATATGTCGAAGCTTGGCAAGCCTTAGTGACCGCCCAAAAATTAGGCTTGATCCGTTCCATCGGCGTTTCCAATTTTGAACCAGAACATTTGGATGCCATCATTGAAGCAACTGGTGTGACTCCTGCATTAAATCAAATTGAGATCCATCCTTACTGGGTCCAAGAACGGATGGTCGCAGAAAACAAAAAGCGCGGCATCGTAACGGAAGCTTGGAGCCCATTAGGTCGTGGCAGCGATGCCCTGAAAGAACCACTGATCACTGAATTAGCTGAGAAATACCAAAAATCAGCTGGTCAAATCATCTTGCGCTGGCATGTGGATCGTGGCATTTTGCCCCTTCCAAAATCAAGAAACCTCGCCCATCAACGAGAAAATCTTGCAATCTTCGACTTTGAACTGACTGAAGATGAAATCAATCAAATCAATCAGTTAAACAAAGCAGACGGCCGCATCGATGGTCAAGACCCAAATGAGTATGAAGAATTTGAATAAACAATGATACCTAAAAAACATCATCTGCTACTCCTTGATCGACGGAGCAACAGATGATGTTTTAATATCAATAATAAACGAATTTGCTTCCCTACTTACAGCTGATAATGGATCGCTTCTTGGTACTTTTCAAACAGGGACTGGTTCAATTCATCCCCGCCGTCTAGGTTCGCTGAGTAAAAAATCGGCGGATAGTCGACACCGGCTTCTTTTAGTTTTTGGCAAACTTCAACGATGATCGCATTTAAGATCGTTGCACCGACTACGGTGGATGTGGGGCCGACTTTTTGTTCGACGTCAGGAATCGTACACGCTGCATCGCCAATCTCCCCATGATTGTCGATGACGATATCCGCCGTTTCAAACAAACGCAAGCCTGAAGTATGGCGGCTGGTGACTGTTTTTGAATAGGTAAGATTCGTTAATGCGATGATCTTGACCCCCTTTTCTTTGGCATGAAGCGCCATATCGATGATAACTGGGTTTCGCCCAGACACCGAATGCAAGATCAGCACATCACCTGCTGTAAAGGGTTGGGTCGCCGCCAAGGCACTACCGTAGCCTTCTAAGCGCTCCATTTTACTAGTGAAGGTGATTGGGCTGCGATCAAGCATCAGTTCTCTTCCAAAGATCGCGTTGATGGTCATCATGCCGCCTGCTCGATAATACATCTCTTCGGCTAAGATCCCAGCGTGACTTGCGCCAAAAATGTAGATGGCTTTTTTGGTCAAGTTGGCTTGCGTCAGCAATTCAATGGCTTGCTCAATCGCTGGTGCTTCTTTTTCTTCTACAATAGACAATAGTTCTTTTGCTTTTTCAAAGTATTGAAACATTTAAACCCCTCCAAACAGCTTGCCGATCAATTCACCAAGGATGCCCCATAGAGATAAATCGTTCCCACCGAAAATCAAGATCCAGTTTTGAATCGTCGTTGAGAACATCGCTGCAGAGATCCCAACGAGTGCTACCATAACGACAGAAGCTGTGATCGTACCAATAATGGCACCTCGCAAGCCCCCTTGTCCTTCGCCGATCACCGCAGCACCGCCACATTCAAAGAAGCTGGTGATAACTAAAGGAACGATCAAAATGCCAAAGACGTTGGTCGTATTGGCAATGACCACTAAAATCGTTGAGGTGATCATCGCCACGATAAAGCCGATGATTACAGCATTTGGACGATAGTTGAACAAGATTGGTACATCAAAAGCTGGTTTCGCTCCAGGAACGACTTTTTCTGCGATCCCTTGAAAGGCGGGAATGATTTGGTTGATCAATAGACGTACCCCATACAACATGATCAATAATCCTGCACCGAAGTTCAAGCCAGCATCAACCGCAAACATCACCAAGTTGCCCCCTTCAGGAACTAATACGGGCGCAATCAAACCGATAACGATATTCATCAAAAACATCACTAACGCGCCAGTAATCGATATTTCACGGAAAAACGAGAGATTTTCTGGCACTTTCAAATCTTCCGTCGATTTTTCTTTGTTTCCGACCCGTTTTGCAACAAAGCCTGAAACCAATGACAAGATCCCCGTTGGATGACCGATCAAGAATGAATCATCGCCTGTGGCATCCCACACATATTTACGCATGATCCATGGCATGAAGGACCAGTAACAAGCAGATAGAACCGCCCCTAAAATCAACAATGGGATTCCGGTAAGTCCGCCTTCAACGCCCCCAGCGACGATGACGAACGGGAACCACCACAACATGTGACCGGTGAGGAAAATCGTCTTCACAGGTGTAAAGCGAGCAATCAATAAATGAATGACAAGTCCGAAAAACATCGCTAAACCTACTGTTCCGCCGTATTCTGCCGTAAAGGTGATGTCAGAGAGCCCATCTGACACAGCAACGCCTAATTGGGTTTGAACCGCTGCATTGATCGGTGCGATCGTTCCCACCAACATATTTACCCCAGCCGTCAATGCCACCATCCCGAAGGAAGCTGTTAAGGTTCCTTTAACGACTTCTGCAAAAGGTTTTCTTTGTACCAATAACCCAATCATGGCAATGATCCCCAGTAGGACTGGCGGATTTTTTAAAATATAATCCGTGACAAAATTCATGATTATCCCTCTCTTTCAGCTAAAAATTTTTCCATTTGCTGTTTGACTTCTTCTTTATCCATATACTTTTTGATTGGATAAACGGGTGCTTTCACGGATGCTTTTAACTCATTTAATAATTCATTACTCGTAAAATAAACATCTGCTGGTGTCGCTTTTGCCGTTGATAAATCAGTATTCTCGGCAGTTGCCGTCAACCCTAACTCTTTGATCACCTTGTCGATCGTCATTTTCAATACCATTGAGCTTCCTACACCAAATCCACATACTGCTAAAATTTTCATATCCTTTTCCTCCTATTGGAATAATTGACAAATTTGTTCCCGATCGCCATTTAATATCACGTTGTATTTTTCTTCATCCATAAAGATTGCCATGATCTCTTTCAAGCTTTCTAGATGGCTTTGACTATCTGCGGCGGCTAAGACAAGAAATATCCGCACCGGTTTGCCCTCAAGATCGATGGGCTGTTTCGTTACTAAAAGGCTCATACTTTGTTCCAAAACCCCTTCTCCAGGACGTGCATGCATCAGCGCAAAGTAATCCGCCAACACCATGTAAGGACCATTTTCTTCCACGCTTTGAATCATCGCTTCGATGTAAGCTGACGTGATCAGCGCTTCATCCAGCAAGGGCTGGCTGGCTAATTTTACGGCTGAGCGCCAATCTGTCACTGTCTCATCCGTTTGTATATGCTTTTCAGGCAAAGAATCCTTCACTTTCATTCTGATTTAACCTCCAACATTTTTGATAGGAACCATTCTTTGTTTTCGATTCCTTGCATGATCAATTTCATCATTGGTTCCACCTTTTGCGTCTCATCCTCTCGGATCATCAATAAAATAATGATGTCGGCTTTTTGGTTGCCCCATTCTACTGGCTGATCCAAAAGCAAAATCGAGATGGCTGTTTTTTCGACATAATTCGGATTGCCATGAGGGATGGCAAAGCCATTATCTAAATAGGTTGATTGTAGCTGCTCTCTTTCAATGACGGATTGCTGAAACTGCGCTTTTCGTTTTTCATCACTAAAAGGGGTTTGTTCGATCAAAAAATTGATGGCTTCTGTTTTGCTGGCAAATCGTTCGAAAAAGACGGTTGGCTGGATCATCGATTGGGCTTGAAGAAGTAAACCATTTTGATCGACCGCCGCCTCATTATCGATGACTAAATCGATGTAGTGATTCATGATCCGCTTCATGTCGCGATTGGTCACCATAGGCGAGATCCGCACCACAGGTTTTTGAATCCCGACGAGATCGATGGTTGAAATAATAAAATCGATCGCTGAGATGTCCATCTGCTTTAATTTTTCTACTGAAACGGTTTCGATACTGTCGATCTCTGGCAGAATGCGACGAATTTTCGCAGAGACAAACGAGCTAGTACCGACGCCATTGGGACAGACAAAAATGATTTTGTTCATGCGGCGCATTCGCTCGATCGCTGCTTGAAAATGGATTGTGACAAATCCGATCTCATCATCAGAGATCCCCACTTGATACGCTTTCAAAAAATCATGGAGCGAGAACCAGACCACGCCATACAAGGCAGGATAGTTTTGCTTGATTTCCTCTAATAAAGGGTTGATGACTGTGGTTTGCGCTTCGATCCGCAACAGCAGTTGATACAGATGGATCGTCACATCTTCTTCCAATCGATTGTCTTGTGTCAAGTCGGTGCCTAAGCCTTCGCTGATTTTTTGAATCAAGTTGCGCACTTTTCCCCGAAAGACGAAAGGAACTTTTTCACTTTTCATAAAAAATTTCAAGCCGCTACCGACGATCAGGTAGGTTAGATATTGCACTTCTTTTGGTGAAAATTGATAAATGTGCTGTTCTTCGATTTCTTTCAGTAGCTCATAGACTAACGGATATTTGTCGAACTCCAAAAACAGTTTCCCCACTTGGCGATTTTCTTCAATCACTAAGTTTTCCGCATGACTTGCCCGTTCGATCAGCAGCACGATGGAAAGGACGATACTTTGGATATAGCTGTCGGGCATTTCCACTTGTTTTTCCACTAACGCTCGACGAAACGCCTGATTTACTTCCTGGTATTTCTCAGGTTCCACCAACAAGGAAAACGCCGCTGGTTGATCCAGCATCATTAAGCAAAAGCGTTTGAGCATCCGATGGATCTGGGATTCACTTCCTTCAAAAAATGTACCTGAATTATCAAATCTCAGACGTAAGCTTTCTTTTTGAAACAGCTCTTTTAAATAAGAAATATCTTTTGCAATACTGCTGCGGGAAACGAAATAATCCTCTGCTAACTGCTGATAGCTGAGGTGCTCGCCAGCAATCAACCGTTTAAAAATCAAAATCCTTCGTTCCGATGTCCCCGAATAATTCATTTTCATACGCTCACCCTCTACCTCTATTTTATTGCTACTGTACCAAATTAGAAGGCTAATTGTTAGATTAAAGAATGATTAAAAGGAGTGTACACTTTGATTTTCAAGGCTCCTGCAGGCATTTTATAACAATTTCAAGGCGCTTTTTTTCACAATCTGCCGCCTTTCTCTTATAATTAAGCTAGGATTTATATAGGAGGAGATAACATGAAATGGCGTGGGGGTAGACAAAGCAGAAATGTCGATGATCGAACGGGGCGATCATCTGGCTCAGGCGGGATGCTGGCTGCTGGTGGCGGGATCGGTACGGTGATCATCGCTGTTTTATTTTTCCTGTTTAGCGGTGGTGATTTAAATTCGCTGCCGGATGTCTTGGGTGGCAGCGGTCAAGCAGCCAATTACCAGACAGAAAATGTGGGCACCAGTGAGTACACGGAGGAAAAAGAATTTTCCGCAGTCGTGTTCGGCTATTTAGAAGATTATTGGCAAGACGTTTTTCAAGAGCGGCAAGAAACCTATCAAGACCCGACACTCGTATTATTTACGGGAAGTGTCCAGTCGGCATGCGGCTATGCCACGTCACAGGTTGGTCCGTTTTATTGCCCAGCAGATGAGAATGTGTACCTTGATCTTAGCTTTGCCAATGAGCTTTCCGATAAATATGGCGCAAGCGGCGACTTCGCAATGGCCTATGTCATCGCCCATGAAGTCGGTCATCATGTGCAAAATGAGCTGGGAATCACCCAACAATTGGACAAAATCCGCCAGCAAGTTTCAGAAAAGGAATACAATCAGTACAGCGTTCGTTTGGAACTGCAAGCTGACTACTTAGCTGGTACTTTTGCGAAATACTTGCAAGGCGAAACCTATCAAGGACAACCGATCTTAGAAGCTGGCGACATTCAAGAAGCAATCACAGCTGCCAATGCCATCGGGGATGATACGCTGCAAAAAGAATACCAAGGCTATGTTGTTCCAGATAGTTTTACGCACGGCACATCGCAGCAACGCGTGGACTGGTTTAACCGTGGCTATCGTTATGGTGACTTAGCACATGGCGATACCTTCAATGTCAATAGCCTTGATTTGAGCAAGTAGCTTCAACTAAAAAAACACTCCGAAGCAGCATGAACCGCCTGCTGCTTCGGAGTGTTTTTAGGTTTTGGGTGTCCCTTCAAGCCTTTTGGTGGAGGGACGCTTTACGCTTTCTTAACTTTCGCAATGATTTTTTCGCAAAAACGTGCCTGCTTCGTCATACTTTTTTCACATTTCGAGACTATTATATAAGCATACCAACAAACAACCCTAACACTTTTTCATTTTTACTCCTTTGCCTGTCAGTCCCCGCTGACAGGCTCTTTTTTGTCTTTTGATTGTTGTGCTCAGACCTGCAAGTCTTTGCGCTCGTAACGGGAAAAGGTGCCAAAGAAACACAATACACCGATCAGCAGTACCCATAGGACTGATGTGGCGCCGTTATCCATGAGTTGGACGGGTAATGCCATCCGCACAGGCGAAAGTCCTGCCAGCCATTCCAATTTATCGTAGAGTTCCCCCACGATGCCAAGCAAATACAGCCCGAACACGCAGCCTAAGCCGACACTGGCGGTTTGTTTGCTGGAACGCAAGATCGTGGATAAAAAGAAACCTAGACAGAGGAAAAAGACTAAGACACCATACTCGGCAACGAAGATTTTGCTGATTTCTTCTATAAAAGAGGACAGGTCGTCTCCTGGTAGTTTGAATAGAGCAAACGAAGCCAGACTACTGCCATAGGCAATCAGCCAAAAGCCAGTCAGCAACAACAATCGAGCGAGGAACTTCCACCCAACGATTTCTCTGCGGCTAATAGGCTGAGCATATAAATACTCGATCGTTCCTTCTGATTCTTCAGTGATCAGACTGTTCAAGCCTAAAAGCATCCCATAAATACACGCAGCAATAAATAAGTATTGAAAGTAGTACCCGAAAAAACCTGTTGGAGAAACCAAACTTGAGGGTCCTGTCAGTTGGATGTTAAAGATGCCTAGTAATTCTGGGCTGAAAGAGCCCAACATCTGGTCTAACGACGTTTTCATTTCTGGCGTGATCATTTGAGGATAGATAGCCGTAAATGCAAAAATGATTGCTGCAAAAAGGATCGCCCAGACTAGCCAGCCTTTGAAGGTATTTTTAAGATCGATTTTCATTAAAGTCATTTTTGAGAACCTCCTTCATACAGGAGCATAAATTGCTGTTCAAGGGTTGGGTGCTCGATCGTGAACTCTTTAATGGCAGGATTGGTTAGAAAATGTGCCAGTTGATTCATGTCCCCTTGATAGAAAAAACGCAAGCTGTGTGATTCCTGAGCAAGAACTTGTACGTTTTCCAAGCCGACTAATGAGATACTGTCCTCATTCGTGAGCGTTACAACTTTGCCGAAATTTTCTTCCTCACTCAGTTCTTTCACGGTGATGATCTGTCCTTCACGAATAAAGGCGGTACGATGGGCATAGGTCTGAATTTCATGCAGATCATGACTGGATAGAAAAATCGTCATCCCCTGTTTGTTTCTTCTGAGAAGCTCTTCAAACAGCCGTTTTTGGATCAAGGGATCTAAGCCATTGGTCGGCTCATCTAAAATCAGCATTCTCGGTTGTGCAATCAAGGCGCTCGCAAGCCCGACTTTTTTCTTGTTCCCTAAAGAAAGTTCTGCGATCGATTTATTGGGATCAATTTGAAAAAGCTCCATCAACTCCTGAATCTCTTTTTTTGGCTGCTTGACTTGATGAAAATCTGCCGTAAATGCCAGTAGTTCTGCTGTCGTCATTTTTGAATAAAACCGTACATCACTGGAAACATACCCAGTAAACGTTTTGATCTCTTTGGCTGCTTGTTGGCAATCTCGTCCAAAAATCGCCGCCTGTCCTGCATCTGGTTTGATAAAATTCAACAATACTTTGATGGTCGTTGATTTTCCTGCACCATTTGGTCCGATAAAGCCAAAAATCTCTCCTTCTGCCACTTGCAATGATACGTTCTCGATGGCGTACTTCTTGTTGTATTGTTTGCTTAGTCCGTTGATCCTAATGGCATCCATCCTGTCCCCTCCTTGTACTGCTTTGATGCCATCAGTGTAGCCTTATTTCGCGTTTCCGTCAATCAAACATCTAAAAGGGTTACGCTGGAATGTTTTACGAAAATCATCAACAGATTGACACACTTCTATTGCTTTCTCTTCCTATTTTTTTCACATTTTCCCGTTACTATAAATACATACCAACAAACAACCCTAACAATTTTTCATTTTTACTCCTATCCCGCCAGTCCCCGCTGGCGGGCTCCTTTTTTTTGCGGCAAAAAAACGCAGACCTAGCAGCAACTGACTTTAGCAAATGTAGCACTCGCTAAAGTCAATTGACTGACTATCCTGCGTTTTTTGGCTCGATCATTTCTGGGACGGATGAATCAATTCTGAATCATCCGTCCCACTTTCATTATTGACAATGCGTCCGTTTTTTATGTTTTCATGGGTTGATTTGTTAACGAAATGGATTGTAGAAACGTCCGCCATTAAGGACCATCAAGGACAATCCAAGCGCCACGATCAAGCAAACGACAGCAATCGCCAAGAGATCTTTGCCTTGGATCGGCTTAGCTTTCAGCCAGGTACGCTGCTTATGCTTGCCAAACCTTCTTAGCTCCATGGCAGCAGAAATATGGTCGATCCGTTCCAAGCTGGAAAAAATCAAAGGAATCGCGATCGCGACATTGCCTGCCACTCGCTTGCGCAAAGGTGCTTTTTTAGAAAGCTCCACGCCCCGTGCTTGTTGCGCTTTGGCAATCGTCCGAAAATCATCTTGAATATCGGGAATGTAACGCAAAGCCAGTGCGACTGCATAGGCGATCTTGTAGGAAATCCCGATGCGGTTGATACTGGACGCCAACTCACTAGGATTGGTGGTAAACAAGAAAATCAACCCTGGAGGAATCGTGACAAAATACTTGATCAACAGATTCAGCTCATAAAACACTTGCTCTTGGGTCAATGTATACCGACCGATCCCTTCGAAAATCACGTGGCGCGTACCGTAGATCTCCACCCCGTATTCTGGTGCGAAAAGATAGACCGCCACCAAATTCAAAAGCGAAAAGAAGATGATAAATTTCAATACAAAAGCGATATCTCGGTAGCGAATTCCAGCACTGGCAAATAGAAAGACCGAAAACAATGCCAGTCCAATGAGAAAACGCGTATCATAAGAGATCATCCCGATGACGGATAGCAGCAAAAAACAAATCAGTTTTGCGGCACCGCTTAATTGGTGAATCCACGTTTTGCGGTCAAGATAGCCGATTAGATTACTTTCCATCGTGCTCCTCCTTCTCGCTGGCAATGAAGGCGGCAGTAAAAGCGGTGGGATCTGTCAGCTGGTTAAGAGTCGCCAGTGTATACAAGCTGGTTTCTTTGAGGTTCGCGGCACTCACCACTTGTTTGTCTGCTAAAACAACTTCTGGCGGTGCGTCCAGCAAAATCGTTCCTTGTGTCAAAACGATCGTCCGCTGTGTATACTCCAACATCAAATGCATATCGTGGGTGATCATAACAATCGTTAATCCCCGCTGGTTCAACTCCTGTAAAAATTGCATCATTTCGGTGTAATGGCGATAGTCTTGTCCCGCTGTCGGCTCATCCAATAAAATGAGTTCAGGATCTAAGACGAGGATCGCTGCAATGGCGGCTCGGCGTTTTTGCCCATGACTTAGTGCCGACAATGGCCATGAGCGAAACGGATAAAGACCACAAATTTTCAAGGTCTGGTGAACTTTTTCTGTGATTTCAGCCTCTGGAACGTTTCGGTTGCGCAAGCCTAAGGCAACTTCGTCAAACAGGAAGTTTTTTGACAGCATTTGATTGCTGTTTTGCAAAACATACCCGATTTTTTGCGCTCGTTCTTTGATGGAATCATTGCCCATGTCCGTTCCTTGCCAAAGTAATTTGCCAGATGTCGGAGTCAAAAAGCCGGTAATCAAATGGGACAAGGTCGATTTTCCTGCACCATTATGCCCGACCAAACTAATCATTTCTCCTTGATGGATGGTAAAATCCAGTGCCTGCAAAATGGGTTTGCCCACTTGGTAGGAAAACGATAGATTTTTTGCTTCCAACAAAGGCGGCTGGTGGCTAGGAAGCGCCGGTTTCGGAAATTTTTCTTGAAACTGAGTCAGTTTTTCGGCAATCTCAGGTGATGCAAATGCTTCTACCGCGACCAAATCAGCAGCGTCGGTCACGGGAACCCCCGCTTTTTTTAAAGCAGCTAAATACAGTGGTTCACGAATGCCGACTTGCTGTAGCATGTCCGTTTTTAATAGTTCATTCGGTGTACTGTCGGCAAGGATGCGGCCTTCTTCCATCACGATGATGCGATCGACAGCTGCGGCTAACACTTCTTCTAAGCGATGTTCAATGATGATGGTGGTAAAACGCTTCTCTTGATATAGCTGGTCGATCATTTTGATAGCTTCCACACCTGTTTGCGGATCCAAGTTGGCTAGCGG
>OAUR01000183.1_pt1 | contig 18638 bp, 26 predicted proteins | sample 1476311 | NCBI WGS metagenome assembly OAUR01 (sample SAMEA2580058, study PRJEB22360) | human gut metagenome | biome: human gut; feature: human-associated habitat; material: faeces | place: Denmark | collected 2008/2010 | reverse complement strand
TATTAACAGCTATCCAAGTTTATGGCGATGTTATCGGACTTGATGAAAAAGATTTTCAAGAAATGGCGCTTACAATCTTTGTACTTGAAAAAGTTGAAGAAGTTAAAAAGGATATTGCATAAGGAGGTAAGGAAAATGGAACTATTTAAAACAACAGAAGAAAACATTGATAAGCTAGTAAGGAAAGGTTTAAATAGTAAATCGTGGATATACCACCCAGAACAGTTTACAGAATTTTCTGGTATCTGTAGTGAGGATTTGATTATTATGAGTATCAGGGTGTTATCTTCTTTATCAGAAAGGCTAGGTTTGTCTGATAAATTCATTACAGATTTTATCTATCCTATTTCACAATATAAAGGCGAAGATATGACGGCTAACCGTTTAAAGTTTATTGTTTTTACAATTTTAAGTCTTGATAAATAATTTACTTTCTTATTAAGTTTATCATTTGCTTTCTATTTGAAAATGTGGTAAACTTAAATAAGAAAATAAATAATATTTATTTTCTTAAATGTAAAAAGCAAATTTTAAAGAAAGGAGAAAAAGAAAAGTTGACTGATACACCTATTAAATGTACTTTCAACGCTACACAGGTTACTTTCAATCTATATAAGAATGAAGATGGTCAGGTAACTATCACACCCGAAACGGTAACGATAAACCAACGGCGACAGCTTCCATATATTGAACGTTACCTAAAAGAGCGTTTTAAGGGCTATCTCACTATAGAGGTAGTTGACTATGAATATAAAAGCTATGTGGCTTCTATTCCATTCGCTACCGCCTTAGAATACGGAGAGGAACAACCAGCGGAAGGGGTGTAGTAAATGGCTTTAACATCAAAACAAAGGAAGGTACAACGGGACTATTTAACCAGAAAGAAAAGAACGCTACAACGTCAGGGCGCATCTAATGCCGAGATAAAAGCCTTTATGGGTGGAAGGTGGGACTTTTCAGGAATGAGTGACAAGGCGCTAGAGCGTGCCTACAATGAGGTAAAAGGCAAGGGACGTACTCAAGTCTTTGGCAACCATGTTTACACTAGCGACTATGTGAAAAAAGCTAAAGCATGGTACGGGGACAAGTTTTCAGTTGAAAAGCTGACCCAAGGTTTTCGCTCTTCTCAGCGCTCAGACTTAAACCGCTTTCATTCAGCTAAAGAGGTCAAAGAATACCGCTCACAACGTGACAGAGAAGCCAAGGAACGCTATATATCAGCCCTTGAAGAAATGCACTACAACACAAGAGAAATAGGGAATAAGGCGCAAGAAAAAGCGTTTAAATCCATGATTTCACGCATAAGGCGCATGAGTGCCAGCAACTTTGGCGCATTTCTAACAGGTGGGGCGTCTGACAAAGTTTCATTTGATAACGTTATGGTTTTCGTAGACACAGACGGTAAAGAAACGGCTTTTGAATTTCAGGACAGCCTTGCCCGTGAAATCCTTGATAATGTAGATAAGTTTTCCAAGCAATTTGTCAGCGACATGAGAAGAAGCAAGAAACGAGGTAAAAAGTGACTTGCTACTATGCAGGCGACTTTGAAACGACTACAAACGAGGAAGAAACGGAAGTATGGCTATCTTGTTTCGCAAAGGTTATTGACTATGACAAGCTAGACACATTCAAGGTAAACACTAGCCTAGAGGATTTTCTAAAATCTCTCTATCTTGACATAGACAAGACTTATACCGAAACAGGAGAAGATGAATTTATCATATTCTTTCATAATCTCAAGTTTGACGGCTCTTTCTTGTTATCTTTCTTTCTGAACAATGATATAGAATGTACTTATTTTATCAATGATATGGGGGTCTGGTACTCTATAACGCTAGAATTTCCAGACTTTACGCTGACTTTCAGAGACTCTCTAAAAATCCTTAATTTCTCAATCGCTACGATGGCAGGGCTTTTCAAAATGCCAATCGCAAAAGGGACTACACCCTTGCTAAAACATAAGCCAGATGAAATAAAGCCAGAATGGATTGACTACATTCATGTAGACGTTGCAATCCTAGCCCGTGGTATCTTTGCCATGTACTATGAAGAAAATTTCACAAAGTACACGTCAGCAAGTGAGGCGCTGACAGAGTTTAAACGGATTTTCAGGAAGTCAAAACGAAAGTTCAGGGACTTTTTCCCAATCTTGGACGAAAAGGTAGATGATTTTTGTCGTAAGGCTTACCGTGGGGGCTGGACGTTTGCCAACCCTAAAACGCAAGGGCGCACGTTGAAACAGTTGATAGACATCTATGACATTAATAGTATGTATCCTGCTACTATGCTACAGAACGCTTTGCCTATTGGAATACCGAAGAGATACAAGGGGAAACCCAAGGAGATAAAGGAAGACCATTATTATATCTATCACATTAAAGCCGATTTTGACTTAAAACGTGGCTACCTCCCAACTATACAGATTAAGCGCAAACTTGACGCTTTACGCATTGGGGTCAGGACTAGCGACTATGTGACTACCTCTAAAAACGAGGTTATAGACCTATATTTGACTAATTTTGACCTTGACTTATTTTTAAAACATTATGATAGTTCTATCATGTATGTTGAAACACTTGAATTTCAGACAGAATCAGGTTTGTTTGATGACTATATCACAACTTACAGATATAAGAAAGAAAACGCACAAAGCCCAGCAGAAAAACAAAAAGCTAAGATTATGCTTAATAGCTTATATGGTAAGTTTGGTGCTAAAATCATATCAGTAAAGAAACTAGCCTATCTGGACGATAAAGGGATATTACGTTTTAAAAATGACGATGAAGAAGAAGTACAACCCGTATATGCACCCGTGGCGCTATTTGTAACATCTATTGCCCGTCACTTTATCATCTCAAACGCACAAGAAAATTATGATAATTTCTTATATGCTGACACAGACAGCTTGCACCTTTTCCATTCTGACAGCCTTGTCCTTGACATTGACCCATCAGAGTTTGGGAAGTGGGCGCATGAGGGTAGAGCCGTGAAAGCAAAATATCTACGCTCTAAGCTGTACATAGAAGAATTGATACAAGAGGACGGGACAACACACCTAGACGTTAAGGGCGCAGGAATGACACCAGAAATCAAAGAAAAAATCACTTTTGAAAACTTTGTGATAGGGGCAACCTTTGAGGGAAAAAGGGCAAGTAAGCAGATTAAAGGAGGTACTCTAATTTATGAAACAACCTTTAAAATCAGGGAAACAGACTATCTTGTATGATGGGTTCATCTTGTCGGTTTACCGCTCCTTTTTTAAAAATTTATTACATAAACAACAGGTTAAAAATAAAAAAGGGTACTACTACCAGAAATCAAACAACGCACCTAAAAACACTATTTTTCTAAAATCATACTTAAAAGCACATTATGCCTATGAAGATTTTGACTATATCATGGAATTATACAAATTTGTTTCAAAAGAATTTGATAAAATTTCAATCAATGCTTTTTACAATCTTTGTTGCTATTTAGAAGAAAACAAAATCTACTCTCTTTCTTCTAACGCTCTTTACGATTGTTACGAGAAATCAAAAAACCGTCAAAACGATTTAGAAAATCTCAATACAATCATCACACCATTAAAATTTTTAAAATCAACAAACGGAGATAAACAAAATGGCTAAAAAACAAGCAAAACATGAAAACTTTGATACAGTTGTGGCTCAGGCTACAATCACAGCGACATCTAACAAGTCAGACGGTAAATATAAGCAAAAGAAAGCGACTAAAGCCGTGTACCTTGTCCCAGCGACAGAAGAAGACGCACAAAAGCTAATTGATTTTGGTCTACAACTCTACACACCAGACACAGAAAAAGACCCAGACGCTCGCCCTTACTTTATTGTTAAGGCAACTGAAAACGTGAAAATTTTCACAAGTGAAACCGACTTTGAAGAAGTGAACTTTGGTATCTCTTACGAGGACGTGAACCCAGAAACAGGAGAAATCACAGTCAAGAAAACGCCGAACTACAAAACAGAAATTCCCGTATACGTTGCGATTATGTTTGTAGAGGGTGGCGACAACGGAAACGACTTTTTCCGTCTCAATGCTTTGATGATGGCTGACACGTTGACCCTTGAAGAAGTGCAACCCGTGAACCCGTTTGCAGGGCTATTCGGTAAATAAAAAGAGCCTTCCCAATCGGGAAAGCTCCAATTATAAAGCGTTTTTCATGGCTTGAAAAGTCAGTTGGTTAGAATGACCCGTACTGGATAGCACCCCTTGAGGTGTAACCATCTACCCAGCACTAGACAAGCCTTGAAAAGCCTTACAGGTTCATCATATCATACTTGCTTTATTTTGTCAAGTATGATATACTTTGTTTAAAAATTGAAAGGAGAGGGCTATGACCTCACAGGAATGTTTAGAAATCCTAAACAATGCAATTTCTAAAATCGGTAACGATGAAGAAATTGAGAGCCTAACAACGGATTTAATGGATATTAAAACCTTTGTGGGCGAAGTTGACTTGTCTATCTCAGTCTTGAATGAAGACGTTGAGCGCTTAAACAAGAAAAACGGCGAATTACGTTCGGCTAATAACGAACTATACCGTAGACTAGGCGCACAAGACGACATCATGAAACAAGCACAAGAAGACATGAGCGTAGTATCAGCAATCAACGCTGTTATTTAAAAGAAAGGAAAAAAGAAGATGAAACCATTTTCAAAATCAATCAACTGGTATCCTAACAACGCACTAGACGCACTCAAGGACGAACCAGAAACAGTCGCAGAAGTTACACCGCCAGCAACTATGCCAGCAGACACACCAGCGCAGGAAGTGCCAAACTATCCAGCGCAAGCCCCAGCCAGCGAAGTTGAGGGGGTAGAAATGAACATTGACCACGAAAACGTGGTAGAAGAAGGAGAAGAATAATATGGCTAATAAAATTACCACATTTTTATCAGGTCAGACAGGGAAACAAATCTCAAACATCGACCTATTGAACTCTATTCGCACCCGTGCCAGCGCTGACTATCAGGCAGATATTCCAGTTCTTGAGGGCGCACGCATTAACCACGCAACCGTACCGTATCAGGATTTTCAAAAGCACGCCAACGAGTTTTTCACAGCGCTTGTAAATCGTATCGGGTCAACCGTTATCAAGGCGCTTACTTATGAAAATCCTCTTGCTATTTTCAAGTCTGAAACCTTTGAGTTTGGGGACACATTGCAAGAAATCTATGTACACCCAGCAGAGAAGAAAACCTATGACGCAAAATCAGACGTCAGCCCGTTCAAATTCGCTGACACAGACATTGAGGTATTCTACCACACCTTAAACAATGAAAACTATTATGAGCGCACCTTTGAACGTGCTTGGATTCAGAAAGCCTTTGTTTCTGACATGGCGTTTGATGAATTTGTGGACAAAATGTTTACATCACTCCTTTCATCTGACACGCTGGACGAGTACCAAGCGGTTAAGGGTGTACTTGAGAAATCACTTGCGGAAGTCTCTTATACTGACCTTAAAGGCAATGCTAAGAAAATCACAGTAGCAGGAACAAAAATCGATGAAAGCAAACAAGACTTTGTTGTAGACTTTAACCAGTCTCTAATCAACTTGTCTAAGCGTTTTACAATCCCAAGTCGTACGCAGTTTAACAACCCTGTAGGCGTGCCAAACATGACGGCTATTGAAGACCAGTACCTAGTTATCTCCGCAGAATTTTCTACACATCTTGACATGCTTTTGGCTAACGCTTTCAACATGGATAAAGCAAGCGTACTCGCTCGCACTATTGTAGTAGATGATTTTGAAAAATTCACGGGCGAAGGTGCAAACAATGGACGGAAGCCCGTTGCTTTCCTTATTTCTGCTAAGTCTATCATTAACAAAGATAAACTGGTACACATGGAAGCCATCCGCAACCCTCGCAACATGACCTACAACTATTTCTATCATCACCATTACATGACTAGCCTTTCACTTTTTGAAAACATTCATTTCTGGTATGTTGAGGAAGCCTAAAGGCTGACCAAGGGCGGGCAATAGCCCGCCTATTTTATTAAGTGAAAGGGGACTAAATGAGTTACAAGAATTACAAGCGACATCTTGGCAAGATTGAGCTAAACAAAGAAACCGTAGAGCGTAACCGTCTAGCCTTTTTTGAGTTTTATTTCAATTATTTCTATAATATCGTGGTCAATTATTTCACTTGGGAGGGTTTGCCTAATGATATTGACGAGTTGTTTATAGAAAAGAAGCTGATAGAAAACGGACATGTGGCTTTCTTCCATGATGACACGTTTGGGTTTATTGCCCAAGGTGGAACACGTGGGGAACGCTTAAACCATTATGACCAGCCTTTGACCTATCAACCCGTCAACGCTAGCAGTATGAACTATTTTAAACAAATGGAAATCGCTTATACTGAAAATGATTTTAGAGTGATTGAAGAACTACACAAGGACAACCCAGACAAGATTAAACGACCTTGTATTGTGATTCCTAACAATAATTTTTATGATCCGTATATAGGCTATCTGGAGTTATTTTGTGAAAAGTTGGCAGACATTGAACTGACAATACAGCTAAATAGAAACGCACAAATCACGCCGTATTTTATTTTCGTAGATAATACTAACGTGCTATCTATGAAAAACATCTTTAACAAAATTGCCAATTTTGAACCCGTTGTGTATCTGAACAAACAGAAAGACCAAGACGGACAAGACAGCTTTAAGCAGTTGTCGGACTATATCCAAGTATTCCGAACAGACGCACCATTTTTGCTGGATAAGTTGCACGATGAGAAGTTACGAGTTATGAACCAGCTCCTGACTTTTATTGGTATCAACAATAACCCGTCAGACAAAAAAGAGCGTCTGGTAGTTTCAGAAGCTATTTCTAATAATGGGGTTATCTCAGCAAACATAGAAGTAGGCTGGAAGTCCAGAAGAAAATTCGTTGAGCTTATCAATAAATGCTACGGGTTAGAAATATCTGTTAAACCAGCGGAGACTATCCAGCAGTTCAACCTTGACAAAGTGGCGCTAGACCTTGCAGAAAAGGAGGGAACAATCATTGACCCAGAATAACACCACAGCAACGATTGCAACCTTTTTAAAGTCCAGATATAGAAACCGTGTGACGGGACGGCTAGACGGCTTGGCAGTAGATGAAAACGGCGACTTTCTACACTATAACACGATTATAGACCAGACCTATAACGAACTATTTAAGGACATGGAGCTAGTAAACGGAGTTTCAGACAATTTCAAGAAAGAGTTTTGCAAACACTTTTACAACAGGGAAATTGGACTAGAAACCTTTGCCCGTTTCCAGATTGCCCTTGAGGAAGTTCTAAACAACGAGTGTTTCAATCTCTTTAAATATCTTGCTGAAATCAGGAACAAGGCTATCAAGGACTTAAACCAGTCTATGAACATTGACACAGTAGGCAACCAGAAAGCAGACGGGCAAGCCTTACAGATAGCGAACACCACACCACAGGAAAGAAAAGAAATCGTCTTTACTGACCGCTATGGGGTTATAGAGTACGCTGATAACTTGGTAGAGAACCACCAAAAGAACAACGCAGATACAAAAAGCAACGTCTCAGGGTGGAGCGGTTCAAGCCTTGCCGAACGCTTACAAGCTAATGCAGAATTAAAGGATATACAATTCCAGATTTTCAACGTTTGCGACAAGCTATTTTTACAGGTATTTTAGAAAGGGGTATAGATGAAAGATTTATCAAGCGCTAAAATACTAAAATATGATAGTATGTTAGAAGAAATCACGCTTTTCAGCTTTCAGGATTTTGCTTATTCTGATGATGGCTTATACTATATCCAGTCAAACAGCAGGCGCTTGGGCGACTTGTCTAAATTGTGGATAAAGTTAAAACCTATCTCTTATCATTATGAAAGCATTGAAAATGAAACTTTCTGGACTATCAGAAAGAGTTACCAGCCTTTACAATCTATTAAAGCATTGTTATTTATCCGCTTTAAGATTGTAGGCGCTTATTATAGCTTTGAGAAGCTGAACAGCAAAAGCAAGCTTAAAGGCTTTGGCAGAGTGATAGACGATAACAACTATTTTTCACGCATTCCCCTTGTAAATGAGGTTGTCCATTGGGATAACGGGGTTATCGTTACACCTAACTATCAAATGGCTATCAATGGGCTAAAAGAAACCCGTGTAGAGATTGACGGTCAGCAACTCCTTGAAGATTGGGCAACCTTTAAAATCAATGTAAGCAACGATAGAAAGGGAGTGCCTCGCACCATCATGACAGCAGAAAGAGGACATGAAACATTATGATAATTATCAACTTGTCCGAGACAACGGACACGCTACAAATCGAAGTCACGGGACACGGAGACGATACAGACCAATCTTGCGCCCGTGTATCTACGGTTTGCGATTGTATATACTTGTTTTTGAAATCTAACATAGATGATTATGTTAAGAAAGACGGTTATACATTGCTACGGATTTTTAAAAAACGTACTACGGTACAAACTTTAAAAGCTATCTTGAGTTACATCGTAACACTAGAGCAACTTTATAAAAATTCAATTAAGGTTATAAATAAAGAAAAAGAGGTAGAAACAAATGGCAAAGACAACTAAACTGGTTCGAGGTATTCATTCATTGATTAAATTCCAGAAACACCAAGGGATTCAAAGTTTAACAATCGGTGGTAGGGAAGACCTTGCTGACTTGTTACAAGATAAGAACGGCGATACTATTTTTACTATGATAGCTGACCAGTATAAAATCAATGAGTTAGATTCAAATGTGCCTTATCTTATTCCAACTCATGAAAGTTCAACAATGGAAGGGGAAACATCTAAAAAAGCTGTTATCAATCAAGACCTTATTTTATTCCCGTTAAACGATGGCGAACTGGTAACGGTTACAAAAGAAAGAGAATCTTTAACAATCAATGATAATAAGATTAAAGAGTATGTAACCAATGCTATTACAGAAGCATTAAACAACATGCCTATCACAGTCGCACACTGGGGAAAAATTATTAGTCAATTTGAAAAACATTCAACAAATATCAGTTTACAAGATGACGATTATTTTAATAATTATGTTTTACTTACTGTTATTTCTCCTAATAACGCTCTAACACAGTTTAGATTTACAAGAGAGGATTTTCTTGATAGCGATAAACCTTATAAGATTGTAAATGATTTTACTATCAGTGTTAAAGCTGAGTTGACAGAAGATAAACACCTAGCATTTACATTTAACACCCATGATATAGTTGGAATTGATAGTTATCAACTTATGATTGAATGGTTTACAAATTATAAAAAAGCCTCTACTGACACTATTTATAATACAAAACTTATTAGAGTAGTAATTGAACATCAGTCAGAACATTTTGAGGGCTACAAAAACCCTTTATCATACGAACCTAGTCAACCATTAGAATACAAACCAATTACACCAGCAGAAACACCATCAGCGCCATCTATCGGAGAGTTTCCAATAGCAGATTAAGAATCACACTAAAATAAGAAAGGATTTTTTAAAACATGAATCCAGAAGAATTTAAAGACGAGTTTTTCAGGGCTTACCGTGGGCGCTATTCGTCTTACTGGGTGGAACGTTGGGGGCTTATCCCCTCAATTCCTACCAGCTTTGATAATGCCAATTCAGTCTACGAGCTTTTGGCTTGGCTACAGCGTGCCTTTAAGCAACTACTGGACGACTTTGTAGCGCTGGAAAGTGAGCTAGAAGACTATAAGAACGCTTTGATCGAACTCCTAGAGCAACTTATCCCCTTGCTTATCCGCCGTTACATGGAAAGCAAGGAAGCGGACGACTGGTTTAATAAAAAAGCGGACATCTACTATAACAAGATTATCAAGCCTTATATTGACGCTGAAATAGCTAAAGTCAATAAGAAAATCGCTGACCTTGAAAAGAAAGTAGATGATGAAGTTAAGCGCCTAGACGGATGGATTGACGCTTTAAACGACAAGCTAGAAAAAGAAATCAAGAAGCTAGACGATAGAATCACAAAAGAAGTTGAAACCTTAAACAACCGTATCACAGCAGAAAACAACGTACTCAAGGAGAGAATCGAAGCCCTAGAAAATGCTAACGCAGGTTTGCAAAACGCTTTGCGTAAAATCATTGAAAACCTTGAGGGTTCAGGCGCTTGGACTGGTGGGCTTACTGGTAGCTTTAACCAAGGGCGCAACATCGCAACGGGTAACATTAACCTATTCGGTGGTACACCAGACGGAAACAGCTTTATCAGGACTAACAACGGAAGCACAGAAAACGACTTGTCAGGAGGTATCTAATGCCTTTAGAAACAAGATTTTCAACCTCTACTACAGCCAACGTAGAAAACTTTGGTACAGGTGTAGCACCTTGGACGGAAGCCTATGCTAATGCTTGGCAGTTCTCAGGGGACACAGATTATGGCTATATGACCAACGGCAACACGACCTATATACAGTATGGACAAAATGACCCGTCTGTATGGGCGTCTATGAGGTTCTGGGGTGAATCCGTTGAAATCCTAGAAGAGACAAAAAACGATGATAATTCTATCACAGCGAAAATCAGAGTTAAAGCCCTCTTTTGGTGGAGTAAACGGATCAGCTCAAACGCTGGGTATCGGGTAGAGTATGATATTAAAATCAACGGGCGCACCGTTTGGACGTTTAGCGGATATACAACCGATGAAGTCATTAAAAATGATGAAGTTTCACAAGACTTTACCGTAACCATACCAGCCGAAGAAAGTTCATCAGCCAGTGCCTTAAATATAAATGTATCTTATCCAGACGGACAATATTCAGACAATTCCTTTTATGTGGGTATGTACCTATATAATACCAACAAGAAAAAGCCTAAAACGTTGAAACCGTGGGCAATCCGTAAGAGCGGAATCTTTAAGACCTTAAACCGCCCCTCTGGAATCTTCCAACAGCGCAAAAACGGTTGGAACGACATCAGCGAACAGCCAGCAAACGCAGTTGGCGAAGCTATACCAGCACCGCACACGGTCAGGAAGTCGGGTCAATGGCTGGGACAAGGACAGATAGGACAAGAATAAGGGAGGGTTTCAGCCCTCCTATTTTTAAAGGAGAGACTATGCAAGAATCAACCAAGATATGGCTTTATGCAAAAAGCCCGTTTAAAAATGACTATGCTAATGTGATAAACTTTGAGACAAAGGAAGCTATGGAGGATTTTTTTACTAAAAAGAATCCACATATAGAAATTGTGTATGAGTATGACAAGTTTCAATATACACAGCGAAACGGTTCAATCGTAGTTTCTGGACGGGTGGAGAAATATGAGAATGTGACTTACATGAGGTTTATTAACAATGGGCGCACCTACTACGCTTTTGTATTTGATGTGTTATATTTGAATGAAGACGCTACACGCATTATCTACGAGGTGGACGTTTGGAACACCTACCAGCACGAACTAAAGGCGCTTAATGTGATTGGGCAAGTGGAACAGCAAACCTTACCTAATGAGTTGTGGGCACTGAAAGACAGTCAGCAAGGTTTTTCAGTTGGGACTAAGTACGCTACACGGGCTGGAGAAGTCGGAATCGATACAGAGTGGCTTGTAGTCGTGGCAAAACCTACGATTAAGATGACCACCAAGGCAAACCGCCCCGTAAATATGAGTTATTCAGGTATGCAGAAAACCTTTAAATACTTTTTTATCCCTGTAAATTTGAAAAGTGGAGCGTCCAGACCTTTTATTTTCCAAGGCAAAAAGTATGATAGCTTTTACCTTGAAAACCTATATAAGCACCTTTTCGGATTGAATCAGGACGGGTCAAGCACCGTTAACCAGATTGTCAATATGTATTTAAGTCGTGATATTGGTGTAAAATACAAAGAGACAGCAGACGGAGACAAGACCTATATAGAAATCTTGTCTAATATAACGGGCAGTGTTGCAGAGATTGGGCGCAAGAATAGCCGAAACTATCGGACATCGGGAAGTTCTTCCAGCGGTGGAAGTGGTAGCACCAACGAAGAGGGCGACATTTCAACCGAGGAAAGCCGTGTTAAGTTGGTTACTAGAATTATCAAAAAGCTAGTGCCAGACGCAACAGCGGAGGGGATTGCTGGAATTATCGGGAACTTCTCAGCAGAAAGTAACGTGACCGCTAAGAAATACGAGGCGGATTATGCTACAGGTTACGAGTACGAGAAAATGGAATCAGAACCAACAGCAGAAAACCTTATGGGAAGCTGGGGCGCTTTTGCTAGTCTCTACTCTATCAGCTTAAACGAAGCAGGCTATAGAGGGTCAGACGGCAATCACTGGATAGGTATCGGGATAGGTCAGTGGACGGGTCCAAGGGGTGAAGAGCTTTTGAACTTTGCACGAAGCCAAGGGAAATCACTATGGGATTTTAACCTACAATTTCAATTTATGAATCAAGAGAGCCGAGCCGATACGTTTAGACGGGTAGCTAGTTCCACAGCAAGCGCCAGCACCAATGCAAGCGACTTTATGAACAACTGGGAGGGCGTAGCTTATAAAGAAGCGGAACGCATAGAGCAAGCAAACGCTTGGCTTTCTACTATTCAAGACGAGTTACAGAAAGGGTAAGACATGGCAGAAGCTACAGAAACGCTAAAAGCACTAAATGAAATCAAGTCACGAGTAGGAACTAGCGTAGGTAACGGACAATGTTACGGGCTAGTCGCCCTCTATTCTCAACTGCTGGGCGGTTGTGACATCGGGGGAGGTATCAACACCCCGAACCCTAACGGCAACGGCAGACAAGCCAGCGGAAGCGATACGCAGAGGGGTATGAGTGCCAGCAACATTGGGGGCGATTATGACTGGGAAGCCTTGGGGTGGAAAGTCCGCTTTGACCCGTCTTGGGCTGATTTAAGAGTAGGCTGTATTGTCTGTTATATCCCATCAGGTAACAACATCTGGGGGCATACGTCTGTTATATCAGCGGTCAACGGCTCAAGTTATGACGTCATAGAACAAAACTACGCTTGGAGCGGTTACACAACCGAAAGAACGGGTATAGACACGGTTGCTAATATTGAAAGTATTATCTACCCTCCCGAAGTGGTGGCTGGTGGAGATATTGGAGAGATAACAGGTAACACAGGGGATAGACAACTAGGCAACGGGGACTACTCAAAAACAGCCTTTGACGTTGAAGCCTTGCTGATTGAAGTAGACGGATTTTTTGACTATCGCCCTAATGTTTATGAAATCCCTAACCTATTAAAGATTGCCTATGACCAGATACAAGAGGGCTTACGCTCATATATGAGTAAAGACGACCTAGAAATAGAAATACAGCTATTAAATAGTGAATTTACTGAAATAGAATTGTATGACATATACGGTAACAGCTATGTGTACCAGCCCCAATATTTACCAAGGACGATAGACGAAAACCACAAATATAAAGTAGTTGTAAGCGGTAGCCTTGGCGATAGTAATCAAGTTCATATCAATTTTCTTGAGTATAACAACGCTAACAATGTAAGCTATGCTGATAAGAACATTCTGGAAAATTTGAATAGTGGAGAATGGGCGGAATATAACCCAGAGCATTTCAAGTACGGGCTTAATGACGTTACAGGGAAAAGCGTTGCAATCCTAAACGATCAAGAAGCCAGCTATATTCAGGGTCACAAGAACCAGATGGAACACACGCAGTTGACGTTTAAAGAGAATCGGGAAATGCTTAAGCAAAGTATAGACCTATCTAATAAACAAGTCGCTACAGCTAACTCACAAGCCAGCTATAACGCACAATTTGCCGTAGATAGCGCCAACATCAACCAATGGACAGAAGGTGCAAGCGGTATCTTAAACGTGGCTGGAAATCTCCTAACGGGTAACTTTGGGAGTGCACTTGGTGGGCTTGCGTCAGGTGGTATGAAAGTCTTTAATGCTAACCGAGATTATAACGATAAGGTAGTACAACAAGGTTTTACAAGTGAAAACAACGCCTTAAAATCTCAATCAAACGCACTCGCAAACATGAAATCTAAGATAGCACTTGACCAGTCTATCAGAGCTTACAACGCAAGCATGGCAGACCTACAGAACCAGCCTATCAGCGTACAACAAATCGGGAATGACTTGAGTTTCCAGAGTGGGAACAGGCTGACTGACGTATATTGGAAAGTCTCCCTCGCTCAAAAAGAAATCATGGGACGAGCGAACGAGTATATCAAATGTTACGGGGTGCTTGTCAACTGGTTCACTGATGACGCTTTAAGCGTGATGAGGTCAAGAAAGCGGTTTAATTATATTAAGATGATTAACGTCAATCTTGGAACACTAAGAGCGAACCAGTCGCACATGAACGCTATTCAGGCTATTTTTCAATCAGGTGTAAGGATATGGAACTATTCAGCAAACAAAGAAGACAAGATTTTGTTTGACATTCAGAAAAACAACCCGAATTTTTAAAAGTATGATATAATAAAATTGAAAGGAGTGATTTTCTATCGAAGCAACTGAAAAATGGTACAATCCGCAAAAAATGCTATCTTATAACCAGTATCTTAATTTTGTGATTGGCGGGCGTGGGATTGGGAAAACCTTTGCACTCAAGAAGTATCTATTTAAGAGGTTTATTGAGAAAGGGGAACAATTCATCTATTTAAGGCGAAACAAGTCAGAGCTTGACCGAATAGACAAAGACAAGTTTTTTACTACCGAATTATTAAAGCAAGTCTTTACAAATTTTGAGGTAATAGATAGCGACGCTAGTAAAATTCATACTAAGATTATTTTCAGGGCGGACAACATGGAAGAGGAAGAAAATATTTTAGTTTTGTCTTCTACCAAAATTATTCTTAACGGGAAAATCGTTTGCTATCTTAAGAGCCTATCTACTTGGGTAGACTTGAAAGGGTCAGAGTATGATGAAGTTATGAGTATTCTCTACGATGAGGTATTGATAGACGTTACCAGTAAAAAGAGATATCTTGATAACGAAGTGGAAGCGCTACTAAACTTTATCTTTTCTGTTTTTCGTAGACGTGACGGTTGCCATGCTTATCTACTATCAAACGCAAGTAATTTCAACAATCCCTATTTTGCCTTTCTGAAATTCTATGACGACAACGGCAAGCGGTTCTATAATTTGAAACAATATGCAACGCTTATAGAGTTCCCTCCGCACTCAGCCTTTCAGACCGAGGAAGAAAAAGAGAGCGGATTCTTTAAGCTATTGAGCAAGTCCAGTATTTATGAAAGCGTTGCTAATAACGAGTTCCAAATTAAGAACGATAAGAATATAGCTAAAATTAAAGGGTTGAAGTCTAGGCTATATAGCTTTTATTGTGACGGTACTTTCTTAACAGGGTACTATATAGACAATATGGTTTATATCGCTAAAGGCTTTGACAAGAATTTGACCGCTTATTGTCTGGAAGTGGAACAGGTAGAAGACGGGTTCGTTTACTTGAATAAAGCCAGCGCATTGGGTAAGACCTTAAGAAGTCTTTATCTTAAGAATATGTTTATTTATGAAGATTTAGAAACTAAAAACAAATTTATAGAGGTTATCAATCATGTTATATAATATTATGCTAGAAGTTGCTAAAGGCGACTATATCACAATTCTTTTTGCTTTGATTCTATTTGACTTTATCACAGGCTTTTTAAAGGCTTGGAAATGGAAAGTGACCGATAGCTGGACAGGGTTAAAAGGAGTTATCAAACACACCCTTACATTCATTTTTTACTATTTTGTAGCGATATTTTTGACCTATATTCACGCTATGGCAGTCGGTCAGATTTTACTGATTATCATTAACTTATACTATGCACTTTCAATTATGGAGAATCTCGCTGTTATGGGTATATTTATTCCCAAGTTTATGACCGCACGAGTGCAAGAAGAGTTACAAAAATATACAGCGCAACTAGACGCAGGGAAAGACCTGCTGGAAGAATTTAAAGGAGAAAAGAAATAATGGTTAAGAAAAACGATTTATTTATTGACGTTTCAAGTCACAACGGTTACGATATAACAGGTATCTTGGAACAGATGGGAACGACTAACACAGTCATTAAAATTTCTGAAAGTACAACCTATTTAAACCCTTGCTTGTCTGCTCAAGTGGAACAGTCTACCCCTATTGGCTTTTATCACTTCGCACGCTTTGGCGGAGACGTGGCAGAAGCAGAAGCAGAAGCGCAATTCTTCCTTAACAATGTACCCAAAAAAGTTCAATATCTGGTGCTAGACTACGAGGACGACCCAAGCGGAGACGCACAAGCAAACACTAACGCCTGCTTACGTTTTATGCAGATGATTGCAGACGCTGGATATAAACCTATTTATTATAGTTATAAACCTTTTACATTGGATAATGTGGACTATCAGCAGATTTTAGCACAGTTCCCTAATTCTCTCTGGATTGCAGGATATGGGCTAAACGATGGTACAGCTAACTTTGAGTATTTCCCATCTATGGATGGTATAAGATGGTGGCAATATTCTAGTAATCCATTTGATAAAAATATAGTATTATTGGACGATGAGCCAGAACAGGAAACCCGAACCGCTGGGACATGGAAAAAAGATAGTAATGGATGGTGGTTCAAACGTGATAACGGTAGTTTCCCCTATAATAAATGGGAAAGAATCGCTAATGTGTGGTACTACTTCGACAGTAAAGGATATTGCTTAACGAACAAATGGCTCAAAGACAATGAAAAATGGTACTACCTTAAGGATAACGGCGCAATGGCGACTGGTTGGGTACTTGTCGGGTCTGAGTGGTATTATATGGACGAATCGGGCGCAATGGTTACTGGTTGGGTTAAATATAAGAACAACTGGTATTACATGACAAACGAACGTGGCAATATGGTCTCTAATGAGTTTATCAAGTATAAAGACGGCTGGTATTTCATGAAAGAAAATGGAGAACTTGCAGAAAAACCGAGTTTCACAACACAACCAGACGGGTTTATCACAGTTGCATAAAATAGAAAAATAGAAAAATAGAAAAAACAGTTAGTAGAAAATTTCTACTAACTGTTTTTATAGTCTGCAATAATTTTGTAAGCGTCATCATCAGGGTTATCAAGAGCAAGAGAGCAGAGAGCAGAGAGAACTTTATTAAGTTCCAGATACTTCTCAAAATATAATAGCTCATTTTGTTTAGCATTTATATAACGTGTGTGATAACCTGTTATCCTATACTCATTATTAGTATTATCAATAGACTTTTGCAGGTCAATTTTGCGCCTAGTTTGAGGGTATTCACTAACCATTTTACCGATACTTTCCATAGCATAGTAATGAGCAGATTCAACCATCTGATAAGGCGATATAAGACCACGAGAAGAACTAGCTATAAGCCTATTTAAATTATCAATTAAATCTTGTAATTTTAGCGTGTATAGATAGCCTAATTCTTGTTCCTGTAAGCGTGTTTGATGTTCCATAGTATTAACCCCCTACACCCTCTAAATAAGCAATTAGGCGCAAAATAGAAGCTGTATTATTGTCATTCTCACGCTTTAACTTGCTGATGGTTGTTTGTTGTTGCTCAAGCTGTTTTTGTTGCTTGAAAATAGTATAGGTTAGTAGTGACATAATCACTAGAAAAACCAAGATGGCAAGGTTGCAAGAAGCGAACCACCAGAACCAAAAACGACCTTTTTTGTTTAATTTATTATATGAATTTTTCATTTAATAACCATCCCTTCCTTGTATATAGCGTTCAAAAGCTGATTTTAAGCAGAAATGAGAATATTTTGAAAATTTCAAATTTTTCACATTTTCAAATATGATAAGATTGTTTAACTTATCATGTTTAAAAGAATTATCGTCAACTTGTTTATATCCACGGTTTAAATATACCTGTTTTTCTATATCCAGTTTTTCATCTGGAAACTTATCCACACATTGAATCTTGAGAGGAGTAGACCCCTCAAGAATAATTTGAAATTTTGCTATCATGTTACATCTCCCATTCTAATTTTGTATAGTCAATAGCTACCATTTTAATTTTATCAAAATATTCATAAGTTTCAACACCTTTATAAGCTAATTTTTCATGTTGGTAAATATCCAGTAAGCGCTCATGGCAAGCCTCTGCAACAAACTCATTACCGTTACAAACACCAATAAAATCAAGTACCATCTTATCAGTCAATTCAATTTCAACACCGTTTTTAAATGTAATCATTCTCATTTTCTTTCTCCTATCTTTCCACCACATCATTAAGTTTATAATCTCTATGATTAACTCTGAAATTTGTAAACGTGTTTGTATCGGGTTCTCTATCCACAAATACAACACTATCACCAGAATAATAAATAAACATTAAACCATCTGTTAAATCCTGATAATAGTAATTATGATAGAAATCTTGTTTCTCAATTCTCCCATCATCTGCTAGTAGCTTAATAAGTGTTTGCACTTTCTCCCAGTTGTTGGCACTATTTACTCTTGCTAAAATTTCACGTTTTTTCATATTTTCTTTCTCCTTTGTTTTAACTAAGTCTATTATAGCATTTCTCAAAATGCTTGTCAAGTGTTTTGTTAAATTATTTTTATTTTATTTTTAGAAATGTTTTTATCTCATTTCTAACTATAACCATTATAGCATTTCATGAAATAGTTGTCAAGAGATTTTTGAAAATATTTTTTA
>OAUR01000181.1_pt1 | contig 18759 bp, 18 predicted proteins | sample 1476311 | NCBI WGS metagenome assembly OAUR01 (sample SAMEA2580058, study PRJEB22360) | human gut metagenome | biome: human gut; feature: human-associated habitat; material: faeces | place: Denmark | collected 2008/2010 | reverse complement strand
CTGGATCAGCTTCTAATAGTGGACGGAAATCCGTTTGCTCATCCCAAGCTTGCGCTGTTTTTGGCTGAACCAAGTCATAGGCTTGCTCTCTTGTCATACCGTGATCGATCAATTTCAACATCACTCGTTGGCTGTAGATCAATCCAAAGGTCGCATTCATATTGCGCTTCATATTCTCTGGGAAAACAGTCAGATTTTTGACGATATTGCCAAAGCGATTCAGCATATAATCGATCAAAATCGTCGTATCCGGAATAATGATCCGTTCTGCCGATGAATGTGAGATATCCCGTTCATGCCACAGTGAGACATTTTCATAAGCTGTCACCATATGGCCGCGAACGACTCGTGCAAGTCCCGCCATATTTTCAGAACCGATTGGGTTACGCTTATGGGGCATGGCAGAAGAACCTTTTTGTCCTTTGGCGAAGAATTCTTCAACTTCTCGGGTTTCTGATTTTTGTAAGCCCCGGATTTCGGTGGCAAATTTCTCAATGCTGGTTGCGATCAACGCCATTGCTGAGAAATATTCAGCATGTAGGTCACGAGGCAATACTTGTGTGGAAATATCTTGCGCACGAATCCCTAATTTTTCACAGACATACTCTTCGACAAACGGTGGAATATTTGCAAAGGTTCCAACTGCTCCGCTGATCTTTCCTGCTTCGACCCCTTTTGCTGCCCGCTCAAAACGCTCGACATTGCGTTTCATTTCCGCATACCATAAGGCTAATTTCAAGCCAAAGGTCGTTGGTTCCGCATGTACACCATGGGTACGTCCCATCATTACGGTATGTTTGTATTCTTTGGCTTTTTCACCAATGATCGTCACGAAACGATTTAAATCTTCCCGAATCAAGTCGTTGGCTTGCTTCATCAAGTAGCCATACGCCGTATCAACAACATCCGTCGACGTCAAGCCGTAGTGGACCCATTTACTTTCATCACCTAAAGATTCAGAGACTGCTCGGGTAAAAGCAACCACATCATGTCGCGTTTGCGCTTCGATCTCTAAGATACGGTCGATATCGAAGGTTGCTTTTTCACGAATCAAAGCAACATCCTCTTTCGGTATCTCCCCTAATTCCGCCCAAGCTTCATCCGCCAATATTTCTACTTCTAACCACGCTTGGTAACGGTTTTGATCGGTCCAAATAGCACCCATTTCTGGTCTTGTGTAACGCTCTAACATGTTATTATCTCCTTTAATCCCAAATATTGGTTTGATAGATTTCTTCAGTGGTCTCTGCGATATCTTCCGTCAAAACAGTGATATGACCCATTTTACGCCCGGTTTTCGCTTCTTCTTTGCCATAGTAATGGAATTGCCAAGCAGGTTTTGTGGCAATCAACTCATACGTTTCTGTCAATTCATCGCCTAAGACATTGACCATGACTGCTGGTGAAAGCAATGACACTTCTGGTAATGGCCAGCCACAGATCCCCCGGATATGGGCATCAAACTGACTCATGGAACAAGCTTCGATCGAATAGTGACCAGAATTATGCGGTCGCGGTGCCAACTCATTGACATACAAGCCGCCGCTTTTAGTCAAGAACATTTCGATGGCTAAAACGCCTTGCAGATCCAAGGCCTTCGCAATAATATGAGCGATCCGTTTGGCTTCTTCGGCAACTTCTGGATCAATGCGCGCAGGAGCGATCGTTTGATGCAAAATATTGTTGCGGTGGATGTTTTCTACCACTGGGAAAGTGGTAAAGGTTTCTCCATTACCAGCAACTAAAATCGACAATTCTTTTTCAAAAGGAATCCACGCTTCTAATTCGCACGTCCCTTCACGCAGTAAGTTCATCGAAGGCGCTAAGTCCGCGGTACTGTATAACACGTGCTGCCCTTTTCCGTCATAACCGCCTCTAGTCGTTTTTAACACACAGGGATAACCGATACTGTCGATGGCATCTTGGATATCCGTTGGACTGATGATCGTGGCATAAGGTGCAATTACGATATTGTTAGCCTCTAGAAATGACTTTTCTAATAAACGGTCTTGAGTGATTGCTAACAGGTCAGTCCCTTGAGGGATATGGGAATAAGGCAAAATGGAATTCAAAGCCTCGACACTGACATTTTCGAATTCATAGGTAATCACGTCGGCACGTCGAGCCATTTCTTCTAAAGCAAACACATCATCGTAGGCAGCAACAATATGCCAATCAGCGACTTGGGCTGTTGGACAATTGGCAGTAGGGTCTAAGACGCCAACCCGAAAGCCCATTTCTTTGGCACTCATTGCCATCATACGACCTAGCTGTCCTCCGCCAACGATTCCGATCGTTGCGTTGGGCATTAAAGGTTTAATCAAGTTGATCACTACTTTCCAATACAATTTCTTTTAATGTATTTCTTCGCGCGTCTAATTTCTCCGCTATCTCTAAATCATACATGGAAAGCATCTGCGCTGCAAGTAGTCCTGCGTTAGTTGCGCCAGCTTTTCCGATCGCTGTTGTTGCTACTGGTACCCCAGCTGGCATCTGCACGATCGATAGTAGGGAATCCAACCCGTTTAATGCGCGAGATTTTACAGGCACACCAATGACGGGCAACGTTGTTTTCGCTGCGACCATTCCTGGCAAATGAGCTGCTCCTCCTGCTCCTGCGACAATGACTTTGATTCCTTCTGCACGAGCAGTTTCGGCAAATTCGAACATCAAATCTGGTGTACGATGTGCCGAAACGACTTTTTTCTGATAAGGTATCGCTAACTCATCTAAAATCAAGCAGCACTCCTTCATTGTTTCCCAATCTGACTTGCTCCCCATAATCACTGCAACTGCTGGTTTCATTTGATTTTCCCTCCAACGATTTTTTACTAGTTTCTTCTGAAACAAGCTCAGAAGCATTTTCTCACGAAATTAGTTTGTTAGCAGCAGTTTGTCACTGCGACCCAACGCCCCTTGCATAACACGTTATGACTAACAATCACTTTCACCTTTAAATAGTAACGAGTTGCCGGAGCAATGTCAAAATATTTTCGAACTATTTGCTAGCTTAACATTGGATCGTTCGTTTTTATGGCTAAGAAAACTATTCAGTCTTTCTGTTTGGTAGGAAAAAGACAAATAAAGGAACAATACAAAAAATCCAGACGAATCCTCGTCTGGATCAAATCGACTTACTGTTGCAAGCTCAATTCCGTCACTTCGTCTGTTTCTTTCGGCAATCCATTGAAGAACAGGTTCAAAACAATGGCTGTCAAACTACTCATGACGATCCCATTGCCTGTAAACATTTGGACGGTTTCAGGCATCTGACTGAATAAGGTTGGCATCATATTGAACCCTAAACCAAAACCGATCGAGACCGCAATCACTAACAAGTTCTTGTCATTCATAAAATCAACTTTGCTCAGCATTCGCATCCCTTGAACAGCGACCATGCCAAACATCACTAACATGCCGCCTCCCAGTACTGCTTCTGGAATGATTTGCGCAATGGCACCAACTTTTGGAAACAGCCCTAATACGATCAAAAAGATAGCTGAAAAGAAAATCGGGCGTCGTGTCTTAATACCTGAAAGTTGAACCAAACCTACATTTTGTGAAAATCCAGTATAAGGGAATGTATTGAAGATCCCCCCAAGGATCACCGCCAAGCCTTCCGCACGATAGCCGCGCTTTAAGTCATTGCCTGTAATCGGTTTTTCAGTAATATCTCCCAGCGCAAAATAAACGCCAGTGGACTCTACCAGACTCACGATGGAAATAATGATCATCAAAACGATCGACCACAGATCAAAGGATGGTAAGCCGAAATAAAAAGGCTGAGGCAAATGAAACACAGGCGCATGGGCGATGGCAGAAAGATCCACCAATCCTAAGAGCGCTGCTAAAATGGTCCCACCGATCAAACCGATCAAAACGGCAATCGAGCGAATAAAGCCTTTCCCAAAGACCTGCACCCCAATGATCAAGGCAATCGTCACAAAGCCTAACAATAAATTCGTTGGATCACCAAAGTTAGCAGCTGCGGCATCCCCTCCACCGATTTTGGTGATGGCGACTGGAATCAAGGTCAAGCCGATGACGGTAATCACCGTTCCTGTCACCAATGGGGGGAACAAGACTTTGATTTTCGAAAAAATGCCAGCGATCAGAACAATGAAAATCCCAGCGGCAATGATCGCTCCGTAAATCGCACTGATCCCTGATTTGGTGCCAATCAAAATCAATGGGGAGACAGCTTGGATGGCACAGCCTAAAACGACTGGTAGGCCGATCCCGAAAAAGCGGGTAACAACTAATTGCAAAAGCGTAGCGATTCCGCACATGAAAATATCGATCGAGATCAAATACGTCATCTGAGCTTCATTGAAGCCCAGACCTGTTCCAATCAACAAAGGAACGGCAACAGCTCCTGCATACATCGCTAGCAAATGCTGCAAGCCTAAAACTGCTGAACGGCTATTCGTTTCTTTCATTAGGCATCTCCTTCTAAAAAGCTAACTTGGCCTTCCGACAATGAGGCGATCCGTGCTAGTGAAACAACAGGAATTCCCATTTCTTCAAGTAATTGTCGACCACTTTGGAATGATTTTTCAATCACGATCCCAATGCCAACGACTTTTGCTCCTGCTTGCTGACACAATTCGATCAATCCTTTTGCAGCTTGTCCGTTTGCTAAGAAATCATCAATAATCAAGACCGTATCATCTGAAGACAAAAATTTCTTGGAAATCGATACTTGGCTGGTCACTTGCTTAGTAAAGGAATAGACAGATGCAGTCAGAAGCTCTTCATCCATCGTCAAACTCTTTGCTTTACGGGCAAAGATCATTGGTACTTGTAACTGTTCTGCAGTATAAAGGGCTGGTGCGATCCCTGAAGCTTCGATGGTCACTACTTTTGTGATGCCGCTTCCTTGAAACCGTTCCGCGAAGACTGCACCGATTTCTTTCATCAACTCATAATCCACTTGGTGGGTCAAAAATTGGTCCACTTTAAGAACCCCTTCGCCCAGCACATTTCCGTGTGTTTTGATACGCTCAACTAATTTTTCCATCCTAGCTCTCCTCGTTCCTTTCTATTCCATCCTGAAAAAAAAGACACTCTTTTTGCCAAAGCAAAAAAAGTGTCTAACAGGCACGATTTTTACTTATAGTCCGATATTTACGGTATCGGGTAGAGACTGTCGACCATATTTCGACGATATACAAGTAATTTTTAAATGATAGATTCGATTATGCCTGTCTTTGATTAAAAACACAAGCATGGAATGCCCTTTATAAATAAAAATATTCTCATTTGTGGATCATTTCCTACTCTGGCTTCTCCATATCGCGATAGTGTTCCATCTTTTTACTGAAAAGCTCCCCATTGGACGGCGGCGTGTAGGTGATGGCATTAGCGCCTGCTTCAATCGTTTCTAAGATGCTTTCATCGGTTGGTCCACCGGTTGCGATGATCGGCAGCTTCGGATATTTTTTTCGGAAGAAAGCCACGGTATCTGCTGTGTCCTTGCCAGCACTGATATTGATGACTTTCACACCAGCTTCAAGCTTGGCATCAATTTCGGTATACTTACTCGTTACGGTACTGATAACGGGAATATCTACAACTTTACAGACCTGCTCTACAGTTTTCAGTGGCGTTGGTCCGTTTAAGACGACCCCGATCGACCCTTGGGCTTCAGCAAACATGCTCATATAAGACGAGCGAAATCCTTGGGTCAAGCCCCCGCCGACACCAGAAAACACTGGAATGTCCGCTGCTTCGATGATTGCTTTCGTAATTGCTGGGTGTGGTGTAAAGGGATAGACCGCAATCACAGCATCCGCATTTGTATTGCGGATGATCGCAATATCCGTTGTGAAAATAATGGAGCGGATTTGTTTTCCAAATATTTGAATACCGCTAGCCTCTCGAATAACTTTAGGCACTTTCACGATATCTTTGCGCAAATCGGTGGTGATTTTTGGCATATATTTTTCTTCCATAAGCAGCCAACTCTCTTTTCTTATTGATCAAATCGATTCAATTGGTAGGTTTCAATTACTTGAATGATTTTGCTGGCATAATCCGGATCCGTTGCATACCCTGCATCTTGTAATGCTTGTGCGGCACTGCGGTAGTCGTTTGCTGTCAAGACATTTACATAAAGTGCAGGATTCCAATCCACACCATTTACAAACAACATCGTATGATCATCCATTGATTCTTCCCAAGTATCATAGACACGAAAATCTCCTTGAATCGTGACCCATTCTCCATTATAAAACTCTTGGGTATCTAATGTCACCTTTTTTGAATGGCCAAACGACTTAATTCCAAATAAATTATTGTATTCACTGGCTAGAGAACTTTGACCCCAATCTGATTCAAGGATTGCCTGTCCAATAATGATACTTGGTAAAATCCCGTAGCCCTTTTGCAGTTCTTGTGCGTAAGGAGCGATGCGATCAATAAATTCTTCATGGGAGATGGCTTCCGTGTTTGTTTCTTCCTCTTTGGGAAGGGGGTCTGCCAAACTATTTAAGGAAAAAATAAAAGCAATCCCAATCAAGAATAACCCTAGAAAGACTAATGGGAAACGAGTCTTCTGTTTTTTTCGTCTTGCGCTCATTTTTTCACTTCCTTTGTCTGACTAAACACATTTTCAGAAAACAAATTGCCTCCATTCAGCAACAACTCATCTTGTGTAAGCTCACTGCTTTCTTGACTTTTAGCAAGAGAACCCTCATAGATCCAGTCCTCTGCCAGAGGATCTTCCCATTCGTGAGAGGACAGTTCTGCTTCTTTTCGAGCGATGTGTTCTTTTGCTTCTTCCAGAAACTCTTCAAAGGTCAACTCCTGCTCCTCAATGTAGGTTGCCACTTCGACCCCTACATATCGTAGATGCCAAGGCTCATAATCGATTTGCGTAATAGCATGTTTTCCTTTCGGGTAACGGATGATAAACCCATACTCCCTTGCATGAGCTTGTAGCCATTTTCCACCCTCAGTATCACCGAACCCCTCATTGAGCAGTTCTCCTGTATGATTTTGATACCAATCCTGATCCACAACATCAACAGCAAGCCCAGTATGGTGTTCGCTATAGCCAGGCTCAGTAAAGGTCAGTTTCGTGATACGAATTGCTTCTTCTTTTGTATGACCTTGACTCATCAGGGTGTTGACATTGGCATTGAATATCTCCTCTTGATACGCTACTGAACGGTAGGCAGAGACCATCACCAAAGGATGTCCTGCAGCTTTTGCGGCATCTGCCAGCTTTTCATAAGCTGAAACGATGCGTTGATCGACGAGATAGCCATTCGACAATTTCCCTAAATCTTTTTGGGCAATTTCGCTTTTGATTTTATTGTTTGGGCCTACCAAAACCAATGACCAATCATCCAATGAAACAGTTGGAAAATCCTCTTCGTTCACTTCATCACTAGCACTTGCTTGTTCTTGTGACTCTTGCGTGTTCCCATTTGGCTCTTTTTCATTTGTTTCTGTTGTTTCACCCGTTGATGCTTGATCTGTTGAACGAGCGATACTTGCACTCTTTGTTGGGGTGACTGCGGTCACTCGGTTCACTTGAATGGTTAAAAGAACCAGAAACAAGAAGCCCGCCGCCGCAGCCATTCCATAATACTTTTTCAAAAAATATCCTACCTTTAGTTGTAAGTTTCTTCCAGATTTTCTTTGACCCACTCCAACAGTTCGATTTTTTCATTGCGAATTTGCTGCTGAACAAAAGCGGGCAATCGGAAGTTTAGTATATCATCATAACCCCACTCATCATACGTAATACTGACTCTCAAATCAAGGTATTGGGCTGTTTCTTCAGATTCTGTTAACAATTCGACTTTCGCTAAATCGCTTGCTAACCACGTTCTGGCGATTTGAGTCTTCATTTTTTTGAACTCGACGACCGCTTGATTGCGTTTTTCTGGATAAATGACGGTTTGCCGAATGATTTTTTGGATCAACATCCATTCATAATCTGAAAACAGCAGCTTCACTTTCTGATTTTCAGCAGGTGACAGACTCATTGTGCCATTTTTCCATGCCTCCCATTGCTCCTCGGTGATGCCTAATTGTGTTTCATAAAACTGTTTTTCTGATGCGTATTGCTCGATGATGGTATTTAAAATAATTGCAATTGATACATTATGCATATGTTATCCCTCCTCTTCTATATTTTACTGAAAGTCAGCCGTAATGGAAACTTTTTGCGATTGTTTTTGATTATTTTAAAGAATTGATTTCTTTTGTTATACTAAATACGAAGGAGATGATCAATGATGAAAAAATACCGTTGGGGAATGATTGGCCTCGGAGATATCGCAACGCAATTTGCTGCTGGCTTTTCTAATGAAGCAAGTGAACTATATGGGGTCAGTGCCCGGAGTTTCCCTAAAGTCCAAGCATTTGCTGAGAAACACTCTATTCCCCATGCCTATGAAAGCACAGATGCCATGTTAGAAGATCCGCAAATCGATATTGTTTATATTGCAGTACCTAATGATCTTCATCATGAATTTATTATGAAAGCTCTGATGGCAGGAAAACATGTCCTCTGCGAAAAAGCCATCACCACCAGTGCCGATGAGCTAGCGGAAGAACTAGCCTTAGCCAAAGAAAAAAACCTAATCTTAGAAGAAGCAATGACGATTTTCAATATGCCGGTTTATGCTCGGTTGAAAGAAGAGATTGATGCCGGACGCTTAGGAAAATTAAAAATGATCCAAGCACCATTTGGCAGCTACAAAGATCCAGACCCAAGCAATCGTTTCTTCAATCCAGATTTAGGCGGCGGTGCTTTATTAGATATCGGTACGTATGCTGTTTCATTTGCCCGCTTTTTCATGACGGATACACCAGAAGTGACGTTTAGCAGCATGAAGCCCTTCTCTACAGGTGTGGATGAACAATCAGTCACGATCCTACAAAATCCAGCCGATGAAATGGCTAGTGTCACGCTGACTTTTCAAGCGAAAATGCCTAAAACCGGTATCGTCGCTTTCGAAGAAGGATACATTACCGTAGATGAATACCCTCGTGCGGACAAAGCCGTGATCCATTTCCGAGATGGAACAAATGAAGTGATTGAAGCTGGCGACAGCAGTCAAGCCCTTAATTATGAAATTGCCAATATGATCAAAGCCATCGATGGCGAGATCGAAGGATCGATCCATTTGACCACCGATGTCATTGACGTTCTTGATCAAATGCAAGCTTTTTGGGAACAGCAGTAAAATGAAAAAGACTCCTTTTTAGGAGTCTTTTTTTAGCGTGCTATTGTTTGCATTTGCTCAGAAAAGTCGGCTTTGATTTCAATAAAACTTTTAAAGGTTTGCAGAAACTGAAACAGCTGAGCGCGATTTTCAAACTCTGCTCTTGTTTGGGGCAATGGCTTTTGTCGATAATCTTCATAAAGCGCAGCAATTTTTGCCAAGATCTCTTTCCCATCGTTATTTTCGTGAAAGGACTCGGCAGTAAAGGATAGCAACTCTTGAAACGCATTTGTATAGGCTTCTTCTACCCAAAACAACTGCAATAAGTCAACCATTTCTAAGAGTAAGCGTGCCTGACTTTGGCGCATGGTAAAGTACTCTTCATAATAGGAGGCTTCTCCTCGCCATTGATTTTCACTATGCACCATTGCTTGTTGTTTGCCTTGCTTGATATCCCCCAAAAGCGTTTGGCAGACCTGGGGAAGCGTCGCCTTTTCTTTTTCAGTCAACGCAATCGACATGTCTTTTAAAAGACTTTTAAACGTTTCTTCCACTAATTGCTGTCTTTCTTTCAATGCTCGTTCGCCATCTGGCATATATAAATTGAACAAAAGTGCAAAGCCAATGCCAATACTCATCAATAAAAAAGCATTCCCAATCAGTGGCCAAGCAAACGAACGTTCCATCATATAATGGGTCACCAAGACAGAATTGACGACGATCCCATCGGTCAAATTGAAATAGACAGCGGTTGGGATAAAGAGAAAGAGAAAAAGAACAAATCCTATCGGCCCAAAGCCTAATAAATGGAAGCTGACAAAAGCTAAGAGCGTTGCGATCGCCAAAGAGATCAAACGCCCGATTCCCGTAAAAAGTGACGTTTTCTTTGTATTGCCGACGCTTAAAATGGCGATGATCCCTGCGGCTGGCGCATACAAAAGACCGATCTGTTGTGCCAGAAACATTGATAAACCAGCAGCAATCGCCGTTTTCACGGTCCTCATTCCGATTTTCATTTTTGTCACCTCCTGTGAAAAGTATACTAAATTGTGAGGAATAAGACTAGAATTTCTCAACTGCTTTGGGTATGATTAAGTAAAGGGGGCATTCGACCATGAAACTGGGGCGTTTTCGCTTAGGTATGCGAACGATAAAAACAGCTATCGCTGTTATGCTTTGTATTCTGCTCTTTCATTTTCTTGATCGTGGCCAACCATTGATTGCTGCCTTGTCGGCTGTCTTTTCTTTGCGACAAGACCTGACCACAACGATCTCTTTTGGTAAGTCACGGGTATTAGGAAATACGATCGGCGGCGGTACAGCCATTTTTTACTTTTTGACGAAGCAATATTTTCAAAATGACTTTCTGATCGAATTGTTTGTCTTGCCAGCGCTAGTCATTTTTGTCATCGTTTTTTCAGATGGCATCAATAACAATTCTGGCATTATCTCTGCTATTGCGACGATGCTTTTGATCACTTCCAGTGTCCCTCAAGGGGAATCGATCATCTTCGCCTTAGACCGTGTATTGGACACCTTTATCGGCACGTTAGTTGCCCTATCGATCAATTTCGTCATTCGACCACCTGAGGAAGAGAAAAAGGATGAGATCCAAGAAGATCTGGTGGTGCTGAGGCAAAAAGAGCTTGAACTAAAAGCCATGCTAGAAGAAGTCCAAGGCGAGATTTCCGAACAAGAAAAACAAGAAAAATAAAAACAGCCTTTTTCCAGAATCATTCTGAGAAAAGGCTGTTTTTGTTACTCATTGGCTTTCAGTGCATCGATCATATTGACATGTTTCAGTTTGAAATACATTGCGATCCCTACCACGCTTGAAAATAAGCAGGTCAATCCAGCGGCATACAAATAGCTCATTGGTTCGACTGTCGGTGAAAACATGGCGATATCGACTTCGATGGTCTGTAAGACAAATTGATGCTGAAGCACCCCTAATAATAAACCAAATGCAATGCCGAAGATCGTCAGAAAGATATTTTCACGAAAGACGTACATGGTCACTTCTCGATCATAAAAGCCCAATACTTTGATGGTCGACAACTCGCGAATGCGTTCCGCTATATTGATGTTGTTCAAGTTATACAACACGATAAAGGCTAATGCCCCCGCAGACGAGATCAAGATCCAGATGACGATGTTCAAGGTTGCTGTCGTGTCATCTAAGGCATCCGCTGAAGCTGAGAGGAAAGCAACATTGATGACATTGTCTTGTGCCATCAGATCAGCTGCGATCGCTTCTTCATCCGATTTTGTCAAACGCTGATTGAATTTCAATAACTCACTGTTGTAAGAAGGAGCTGCTTGAAAGATCTTCTGGTAAGCATCCGGGGTCAAATAAGCAAAATGCCCAGTGTAGTTTTCTGCGATTGCAGCCACATTCAGTTCAAATGCTTCGCCGCTTTCATTCGTCAACGTTATCGTATCACCCACCGATAATCCAAACAACTTAGCAAGCTTTTCATTGATGATGGCGCCCTCTCCTTCTAGCTCGTAAGCTTCTCCTGAAACCCGATCATTCAAGTGGACAAATCTCGATAAAGCCGCAGGATCTTCTGGCACGGTGACGGTTACTTCTTGCTGCGTGACCCCCGATTGAGCCAACGTCAGACTTTCCGTATGCAAGAATAACCCTGCTTCAAAACCATCAATATCTTCTGCGGCGGCTTTTGTTTCACTCATTGCTTCCGAATCCTCATCATCAAAGGTGATCACCGCCTGATATTGCCAGATTTTCTCAAACTGTAAAGGAATGATATTGCTGATGGAATCTCTCAGGCCAAATCCAGTCAAGATCATGGACGTACATCCGGCGATCCCTAAGATGGTCATGAGCATTCTTGACTTGTAGCGAAACAGGTTTCGCATTGTAACTTTTTGAATAAAACTTAAGTGCCGCCATATAACGGTGATTCTTTCTAAGAGAATTCGTTTTCCTGTTTTGGGTGCCTTTGGTCGTAACAATGAAGCCGATGACTGTCTTAAATCAAATCGTAAAACCAGCAACGCGATACCGATGGTGCAAAGCAAGCTGACTCCCACAGCAATCAATGAAAGCCGCAAATACCATGGGGTTTCATACTCCGTGAGATTGTAAAGCGGTCCATAAGCTTGAATGATGATTGCTGGAAAAAAGGAAAAGCCGACTGCTAGACCCAATACAGCACCTGTGATGCCTGCTGCAGAGGAATAAAGCAAAAATTTCTGTCCAATCTCCCAGTTACGATAGCCTAATGCTTTCAATGTACCGATCTCACTACGTTTTTCATCAATCATCCGCGTCATGGTGGTTAGACTGACTAACGCTGCAATCAAAAAGAAGATAACTGGGAAAATCGTCGCTAACGAAGAAACCCGTTCCGCATTGTCTTGGTACTCTGAATAACCAGGATTCGCATCGCGGTTTGCGACACGATAAACTGCCGGTTTTAGATCCAACAATTCCTGCTCTTTTTCAGCAACTTCTTTTTTGGCATCTTCAAGTTTTTCGCGTTCTTTTGGTGCTCTTTCTTTAAATTCGTCAAGCTTTTCTTGAAGGGTTGCTTCGTTTTCTCGATATTCTTGCCAACCAGCAGCTAATAAAGACTGACCCTTGGCTTTTTCAGAAGCTAAGGTCTCACGAGCGTCGCTTAGCTGCGTCTCTCCTTGGGTGATCTGGGTCTGCGCTTGTGCCAATTCTTGGCGCCCAGCTCTGATTTGGCTCCAGCCAGCATTGACTTGCTGTTGTGCCTGCTGAAGTTGCGCTTCTTGGTCATTGATCGTAGACAATTGCCCAAGTAATTGCGCACGTTGTTGCTCACCTTCGGCAATAAGTGGACGCAATGTATCTTCAGCTGCCGTCAGCATAGTAGCAATCATCGTTTCATCGATTTCCTCCAGATCAGGAACCGGACCAAGGACATCTGTCGGCAGGTTCAACTGTGCCAGAGCGGCTGTTATTTGTGCATAGACGGTAGGCAGCTGGGACATTTGCTCCTCTGCAGAAAGTTGACTCACACTTCTGATTTGATCCATGCCTTGGTATGCCAGCGCCAGTTGCTCCTCTACCTGCTGGATACCCCTTTGTAGTTCAGGTCTTTGTGCCAAAACGGGTGCCAACTGAGCTTGGGCTGACTGTACTTGGGCTTCTTGCTGAATCAATGCTTGTTCATTTTGATCTAGCAGGCGTTGATTTTCGATCAATGCCTGTTTCCCCTCAGCTAATTTTTGCGCTTCTACATTCAATTGCTCTTGGGCAGTTTGAATCTCTGTCTGAAAAGCTACTTCTTGTTCCGTCAACTCCTGATGCGCCTGCGCCAATTTCTCTGTTGCGTCGTCAAGTTCCGCTTGCGCTTGCTGCAATGCCTCTTCGCCATCACGGATCTGTTCTTTGGCTTCATCAATCGCTGGTTGCGCTTCATCGATCAACTCTTGCCGACGTCCTTGTGCCCGCGGAGCCAACCGTTCTTCTACTTCATCACTTACTTGATCCCTTTTTGTCTGATATGCTTCTGAATAGCTAGTCACTTGCGATAGCTCATCAAAACGAACTAACAATCTAGCATACGCAGTTTCTTTAAAATCTTCTTCTGGAATTACTGCAAAGTAATCGACTGTCCCATTCCCAACGGTACTATTGCCTCGATGAAAATTCTCAATAAATTCGGGACTATTGACAAAGCCAACGATCGTGTAAGTGTGCGTTGCTAGCTGGTTTTCACCGCTTTCTGGCAGTTCAAAAGTTTCATCTAGTGCAAACCCACCGCTGCTTTGTGCCGCTTGATCCAAAGCAATTTCCCCTGACTTTTGCGGCAATCGACCAGAAGTCACCCGATATTGATTGACTTGTCGCTCCTTCGAAAGGGAAAAGACACGGATCACGGCACGGTGATTTTCGGCATTGATATCGGCGATCTGCTCTGCTTCAACAGACGTGACACCAGGCATTTCTTCAATGATTTCCCGATCGGCAGTCGACAACCCTAAAGTTGACGCAATCGTAAAGTCCGCTAATTTCTGGCGAGCAAAGTAATCTTCAGCAGCTTGTTCCATATTCGGACCTGTTGCACTGATCCCCACAAAAAAAGCGACCCCTAAGAAGATAATGCCTAATATGGACAAAAACCGCCCGGGTGCTTGCCTAATTTCACGTAAACTGGAACGTAATAATGTTTTTTTCATAGGCATTTACCAAGAAATAGAGGCAATTGGAATCGGATGAGTATTTTTTTCCATCTTGCGGACCTTTGCATCATTGATATGGATCACACGATCAGCCATGGGAGCCAATGCGCTGTTATGTGTAATGATCAAAACGGTCGTCCCAGTCTCACGAGCCGTTTTTTCTAGAATTGCTAGAATCTGTTTCCCCGTTTCATAGTCAAGTGCCCCAGTTGGTTCATCACAAAGCAGCAATTTGGGCTTCTTCGCTATAGCACGAGCGATCGTGACTCGCTGCTGCTCGCCACCAGACAATTGCGCTGGAAAGTGATCCAAGCGATCACCAAGCCCAACTTGGGTCAAGATCTCAGCAGCATCAAGTGCCTCTGGCACGATTTGTGCTGAGAGTTCAACGTTTTCTCTGGCTGTCAAATTAGGGACCAAATTATAAAACTGAAAGACAAAACCGACATCTTTGCGGCGATAGGTCGTCAATTGTTTGGCATCAAAGCCAGCAATATCTGTTCCATCAACGATCACTTTGCCACTGTCACATTGATCCATTCCGCCAAGTATGTTTAAAACGGTGGACTTACCAGCGCCACTAGGACCAAGGATCAGTGCGATCTCTCCTTTTTCTACAGAAAACGAAACACCATCATTAGCAGCAATGACCGTGTCGCCCATTGTGTATTTCTTCACTTCTTTCACAACTTCGATATAACTCATTATGTTCCTCCAAGAATTCCAGCGCCGCATGCGCTTTCTCGCTTAATAGTGTATCATACTTATTCCTGCGAAAGAAACAGCAAAAAAGCAGCTCATTTTATCAAATTAAAAAATCTGAGACAAAATGATGCTCATTCTGTCCCAGAATCGATTTTACACTTCCATCTAATTTGATTGACAAAGAACAAAAACCAATTATTGTGCTTGGTCGGCAATTCTTCGCTGGGTTTCTTCCCAAAGTTTTTGCGCTTGCTGCCGCTCATCAAGGATCTCCGTCGGCACTGCCTGACGGTCGACAAAGTAGCGCCCGCTAGTGCCAGCTACCTCGGGGCTTAGTGCCAAATATATCGCTGTATCAGACCCTTCCTCTGGTGTTTTGAAAAAAGGCGTGAGCATTTTGTAGACAGATTGACCAAATCCTGTTTGTCGGCTGACCCCTAAGCTGGTCGCCACAGCTCCCGGATGCAAGGCATTGGCAGTAACGGTCGTATTGCGCAATTGAAAGGCAAGTGCATCCGTAAATAAAATCAGGGCTTTTTTTGAGCGCCCATATTCCCGCCAAGGTAAAAAATCTGGTACATCGAAAAAGCGCTGATCCTTTTTCTTTACAAATTTGTAAGCACCAGAAGCAACATTAACGAGCCTACCAGCATCCGCACGTTTTATTAGCGGCAATAACTGACGGGTCAGTTCAAAATGCCCCACGTAGTTTACGCCCAGCATTTATTCAAATCCATCGGCTGTTCGCTCTTTTTTTAAATTGACGATGCCCGCATTATTAATCAGTACATCCAATTTCTCAAAGCGGGCATTGATTTCAGCGGCTGACTTGCGTACGCTAGCCAATGACCCCAGATCACCGATCACTAGATCAATGCTTGGATTGCCAGTCTCTTCCTTCAAACGTTGCTGTGCTGCCTGTCCTCGTTCGGCAGAACGGCAATACAAAATCACATGCATCCCCATTTCTGCTAATTGTTTGGCTGTTGCAAAGCCCATGCCAGCGTTGGCACCCGTAACTAAAATCGTCTTCAATTTGCCACCTTCCCCTTCTAAGAATACCGTTTTTCTTTCATCATAACTGAAAACAAAAAAATCTGCTCAAAAAACAGATCGAGAAAAGCTCTCTTCTTGTTTCTTGAAGCAGATTGTTTCATTTTATGCTTGGTAACGGCAAACACCATCTAAATAAGTGGCTGCTAAATTCATTTCTTGATCCAAAACAATGAAGTCTGCTGGACGACCTTGTTTGATCATGCCGCAAGCGTGGTCGATGTTACAGCTGATCGCTGGGATCAAGCTTGCCATCATGACCGCTTCTTGAGGGGTAGCGATTCCCCAGTCTACAACATTTTTCACGGCTTCTTTTAGTTTCAAGATGCTGCCAGCAAGATTGCCTGTTTCCATCCGTGCCGTGCCATCTTTCACAACGACGGGAAATTCACCTAAGATGTAATCACCGTCTGGCATGCCGCCAGCCATCATACAGTCAGTGATCAAGGCCATATGGTCGTGACCAGCTTTTTCCATCAAAATCTCAGCTGCTTGTGGATGCACATGGTGGCCATCACAAATCAACTCAGAAAAAACTTCTTTTAATGAAAGTAAGGCACCGACCATTCCAGGCTCGCGATGGTTTAATCCGCGCATTCCGTTGAATGCATGAACAAAGACACTGGCACCAGCTTCTACTGCTGTTTGCGCTTCTTGTAATGTACCGTTACTATGACCTAAGGCAACTACTACGCCTTCTTCTGTGACTTGCGAAACAAATTCTTTCACACCTTCGCGCTCAGGAGCCAAGGCGATTTTCTTGATAATTCCACCAGAAGCTTCTTGCCATTCATGGAAGGTGTCAATATCTGGATCACCAAAATAGATCGGATTTTGTGCCCCTTTATGTTCTTCAGTAAAGAACGGTCCTTCAAAGTAGATCCCTTGGATCTTCGCTCCTGTAACTTCGTCTTTGACTTTCCCAACGGTTTCAGCAACATCCCGCAACCGTTCTTTGCTAGATGTTAAAGTTGTCGGTAAGAAAGATGTCACACCACAAGACAAAAGACCTTCTGACATGGCTTTGATGCCTTCTGCATCGTTATCCATCACATCATGGTTCATAAACCCGTGGATATGAGTATCCACAAGACCCGGTGCTACCCATTTGCCTGAATAATCTTCTACGTCTGCACCAGCAGGGACTTCATCGACGATCGCGCCGAATTTTCCCTCCTTGACCTCCAAGTAACCAGGGCCATGAACCGCTGATTTCAGAAAGAATTTGTCTGCGTAAATATATTTATTCATCTTGATCGCTCCTCTATTTCTTTTCTTCCTTAAAAGTACTCTTATTTGCAGCAGAAGTCAAGAAAGGTCTACACCACTTTGTCTGATTGGCGAATATCCATGACGGCACGATACAGTTGAAAACTTTTTTCAGCTGCTTTTTCTTCTTTTAGTCTTTGAAGCAATTGTCCTTTTAGTTCAAACAATTCTTCTAGAAAATACAAGCTATTTTTCTCTCTCGCTAGGGCAATGCCTTCGTTGGTTACTTTTAGCGCGCGACAGTCTTCTTGTTGCTCCTTTAAAAAGACCGCATAATTGTAGTAAATTTTGGTCAATGATGTGGAGAGACGTTCCGGCGGCAGTGCGTGCATGGCATCGTAAGCTTTTTCTAAGTAAAAACGAGCCTCACCCAGTTGCAGCAAATCACTATAGACGCGACCCATGCAGCTCAGGATACGAATTTCCATCACCGACACATTGGTCTTATCCTGTTGATAGGAGTAGGCCAATCCTTTTTTCAGCGCCTCAAGGGCGGCATCATAGTTTTGATCGAGGAAATAATCACAGCTGCCTAGATAGTAGTAATACATTTGCATATCTGAATCCAGATACAAATAATCCTTGATCGCCTTGTCTTCCATTTTTTCCCGCATTTCTTGAAACTGCTTATGGACAAAATGTGATTCGATTTCGGCAAAGATTTGATTGGTTTTGTTGATCTCTTCCGAATGAAGCATCATTACTTGATCTAAGGTGACGCCTAAGCGTTGGCAGATTTGGTACATCACCCAGACATTGGGCAGCTCTTCGTTGTTTTCGATACGACTTAACACACTTTGCGAACAAATATCTTCCGCTAACATCTTCTGGGTCATCTTTCGTTTCAACCGAATTGAACGGATATTTTGACCAAAAGATTCATCTCTTTTTTTCATAATCGTCCTCCAGGGGGAATTCTAAAAAAATCGAACGTTTCTTGTCAAAAATGCGAATTCGCATTTTTAATTTTCTTTATTTTAGCACATAATGACAAAAAGGAAAGCAATTTCAAGAATGTCTTGTTATTTTTCCACAATTTCAAATGAGGTGTTAAGATGACGATCGACAGTACGATCTTTTTTACATGGGAAGGCAAAAAATACCAAGGGATCATCGAACGAGAATATGAAAATTCGGTCCTCGTTCAAGTGACCGATCCTAGTGCTGAAATGCTGGATAAGTTTACCAATCGGATGATTGTCAGCAAAAAAATTTGTCAACCAGTTACCGAATAAAAACATAAGCACCGCTCCCTCACGATCGCTGAAGGAGCGGTGCTTTTTCATGTACTTACTTCTGGCGATACGCTGCCAAGAATTCTGTCATTTTTTCAGCAGTCGTTTTTAAATCTTCCATATTAGGAAGGTAGACG
>OAUR01000172.1_pt1 | contig 20277 bp, 17 predicted proteins | sample 1476311 | NCBI WGS metagenome assembly OAUR01 (sample SAMEA2580058, study PRJEB22360) | human gut metagenome | biome: human gut; feature: human-associated habitat; material: faeces | place: Denmark | collected 2008/2010 | reverse complement strand
CGAGGACTGGCACTCGATCAGTTTTTCTGGAATCCCTTCGTACAACACTTCGCCACCGCGAATCCCGCCATCAACACCGACATCGATCAGCCAATCCGCTGCTTTCATGACCTCAAGGTTGTGCTCGATCACGATCACCGTGTTGCCTTTTTCCACTAGTCGTTCGATGATCGCCAAAATGCTCTTGATGTCTGCCATGTGCAATCCGGTTGTTGGTTCATCCATAATGTAGATATTGCCTTTTGCTAACTTCAGTCGCTGGCATTCACCACCAGACAAAGTATTCAATGGCTGTCCAAGGGTCATGTATCCTAGTCCCACAGCCAAAATCTGTTTTAGTTTTCTTTGAATCGCTTTTTCCTCAAAGAATTCCACCGCTTCTGTGATGCTCATGGCAAGGACTTCATCGATCGACTTGCCTTTCAAGCGATACTGGTAGACTTCTTCTTTAAACCGTTTGCCGCCGCAGGCCTGACACAAAACCTCAACGGAATCCATAAAGGACAGCTCCATCTTGATGGTCCCGTGGCCCTTACACGTTTCACAGGCGCCTTCGGAATTGTAGGAAAAAAGACCTGCTGAGACCTTGTTTTCTTGGGAAAATAACTTCCGAATGTCATTCATGATCCCAGAATAGGTCGCTGGATTGGAGCGGATATTTCCCGCCACCGCTGATTGATCGATCGTAATGGCTTCGGGGTATTCTTTAGCAAAAACCCCATTTACCAAACTGCTTTTTCCAGAACCAGCGACACCGGTCACCACTGTAAATACTCCTAATGGCACCCGCAGTGCTGTATTTTTCAAGTTATGCAGCGTCGATTTTTTCGTTTCGATAACCTGATGACTCTGGCGAGGTGCTTCTTTAAAGTCCACCATCTGTCCAAATGCTTTGCCAGTCAGTGTATCTGAGCGCAGCAATCCTTCAAAGGTTCCTTCGTAGGTAATATAGCCGCCATTACGATCGTACAAGGTTCCTTTGTTGGGAAATATACCCGCCATTTTTTCCAGCTTTAGGACCAACATCGATAATATGGTCAGCTGCTTTAATGACGTCTGGATCATGCTCCACTACGATGACAGTGTTCCCTTTGTCCCGTAGTTTGACTAACAATTCATTCAATCGATGGACATCCCTTGGATGCAGCCCAATACTCGGTTCATCAAAAATGTAGATCACATCGTTCAAGCTAGAAGACAAGTGTTTGACCATTTTTACCCGCTGACTTTCCCCACCAGAAAGGGTCGTTGTTTCACGGTCTAAGGAAACATAATCCAATCCGATATTGATTAGATCAGTGATTCTCGCTTGGATGTTTTGAAGCAGTGGTTGGACACTCTCCTCCGAGATTTCTTGAAGAACCGTCAATAGTTCATCCACTTGCATCGCCAAAAAGTCCGCAATCGAATAGCCCGCGATTTTGCACGCGAGTACTTGTGGATTGAATCGTTTTCCCTGACAGTCAGGACACTTCTGCTCATTCATGAAAGAAGCGATTTTCTTCTGGGTAGCAGCGGATCTTTCATTGCCACCTTTGATATTGGAGCGATTAAAACGAGCGACTAAGCCTTCATAGGTGGAACTCATCCCTTCCATATACAAGGAATCGATTTTTTCTCCTTGGGCGTACAAAAAGCGGTTCATTTCTTCTTCGCTATATTCTTTCAATGGCTTGTCATTGTCAAAAAAGCCCGTATTGGTGAAAGACTTCAGCAGCCAAGAGCCGACTTTATAGCCAGGAAGCAGGATCGCCCCTTCGTTTAAGGACTTTTCAAGATCCAGTGCCTTTTCTAAATCTAAGCCGACGATGCGCCCAATCCCTTCGCAAGTGGGACACATCCCATGAGGATCATTGAAGGAGAAATTCCATGCAGGACCTAAATACGGTTGACCAAGACGAGAAAAAAGCAAGCGGAGCAAGGGATTGATATCCGTGATCGTCCCTAATGTGGAGCGGGAATTGCCGCCTAAACGGCTTTGATCAACTACTACCGCCATCGAAAGATTGTCGATGGCATCCGCATCGGGCTGGCTATATTTTGGCAAAAAGTTGCGGACAAATTTCGAAAAGTTCTCATTCAGCTGTCGCCCAGCTTCTTGTGCGATCGTGTCAAAGACGATCGATGACTTGCCTGAACCAGAGACACCCGTGAAAATCGTGATTTTTCTTTTGGGAATCTTCAAGTCAAAGCCCTTCAAATTGTTCTGCCTGGCGTTGTGGATCGTAATGTATTCCTGCATGCTATACCCTCCCAGATTCTGTTGAATTTTTTCAGTGAGCGACCATTATAGCACAAACATTCTCGCTGTTTCTCGGAATTTTGAAAAAAAACTATGTTTATTTTATGTTTTGTTCTAAATGTTGGAATAGCAATGGTGGGGGCTTATGCGATTTTTTCGATAACTGTTGCATAGAAAGGAATTTAGCGTGCGAACGAAGTTAGAAGACAGAGCGAAGAACGAGTATTTTGAATGACCTTAAATTGCTAAAAGGTAAAAAAACAGTCTATTTCCCCTTGCTTGCAAAGTGAAATGGACTGTTTTCATGAAATAACCTTTAACCGTTTGAAGCCGACTGTTATAGATCAGCTCAATGCAGTTGACGGAAACGTTTTGATCAATGTCACCGTTTCTTCTGCCCCATAATCCCCTTCGGCATATAAATCAAGATACTCTTCCAACAAATAGTCAGCAAGGTCTTGGGAAGATTGCGTAAAACCAGCCTTTTCGTAAGATTTGACTGCAGCAATATTTTTTCTCGATGGTCGCATCATCAATTTTTGAATGCCGAATGTTTCATGTAAATGATCACCGAGGGTGACGATCGCATCGGTGCTAAATCCTTTGCCGCAATGAATTTCCCGATTCAACCAGATATCCAGTTCTGCTATGCCGTCTTTTAGATGAAATGAGGAGTAGCTAATAAAGCCAATCGGTTCACCTGCATGTAGAATCAAAAATCCTCTGCCATTTTGCGGTTGGGCGCCAGTAAAGTAATACTCTTGATAGTCCTCAAAAAACTCTGCTTCAGTGGTGATCGGTGCATTAGGATAAGAAGGTGGTCCAGAATGATATTTTGTGGTTTCAGAGTGAAAACACCATTGATAGACCGCTTCTTTATCTTTGATTTCCGCAGGGATTAAAGTGACTTTGTTGCCTGTTAGCATGTAGCATACTCCTTTCGCTCTTCCTAATGTTTACCCCAATTATAGCGGATGATGTCCCTTAAAAACAAACCACTTTTTTTCTTTACTTGAATCGAACATCGACATTTCTTAACTACTCATTGTTGCGCCAATAATCTTCCGATTGATTCCTCTATTTTTTCATCCTCTAAAAATTAAACTCATTTTCCCAATTAAAATCAGCAGATTCTTCCAAGCTGTTCGGCCAATGATGGCACCATGAAGGAACTCTAGGCGCTTCTACTCGATCTAAACTTGGTGTGTAAGGTTTGATATCTATTAGCGGCGTTTGGTCGTTTGCATCAATATAAGGAATAGAAAGAATTCCTTTCTCAACATCGACTGATAACACTTGAACAACACTTAATGCAATTGGATTTGGTCGAATGGGTGATCTCGTAGCAAATATTCCCATTTTTTCAGGCGCATATTTATAGGGTTGCTCAGCATCCAAAATCATTCGATACTTTGCATCCGCAAAATCACTGAACCACCATACTAATTGAAGATGACTAAATTCTTCAATCCCTGCTAAAGCTGGAATATATTCTTTCTTAAGCTTGAGGAAGCATCCGTCCTCATTGTTTTGAATGATCCCGATCGGTTGTAGTTTATATTCTGTCATTTTCTTTCCTCCATTTTCTCTTTGTGCTCTCAGAATAGTGCCTGACACAGTGTGAGAGTCAAGAAAAAACAGAAAAAATCTGTTACTCAACGTTTTATGAGCGGTATTTGTATTTCAGTCAAATAATTACGTTCTTCCTGCTCATTCCAAGGACCGCGATGCACGATTTGCCTGTCTGGTCCGTCCATTTGGTAATAAGGATGTTCTTGTAGCCACTCAGCCAAGGACAAATAGACGTTGGCTATGTTGGAGAATGCACCGTACACCATCGTGCACGCCATAATTGGCACTGCCTCCGTTTCGTAGATGGAAAATACTTTGGAATCTACCTGCAGGCCTGCTTTCACTTGCACACACAATTCAACATCGACATTTTTTTCTTTAAACTCTTTGTCGTGATAAATCGAAAATGATTGTCCGAAATTCTTTATTTTCTGTTTTCCCATAAAAGTGGCTAGTTCTCTCCACAGTTCCGCTTCAGCAAAATAATTTGGTATGACTTTGCGAAGGGAGAGCACATGATAACTCGGGACTGCTTTCATTGTAACCTGATAATGGCGCTCTGTTCGTTTCTTCGTCAATTCTAATTTAGCCACTTCTAGTTTGATTAACTTTTGTTTTTCCGCTTCAATAGTCGCCTTAATCTCATCTCGTTTTCTTTCTAATTGTTTTGCAAGGAAGTCCTGCTCTTTGTTTTTCAGCAAAACCGCAATTTCTGCTACACTAAAGCCGCTATCACGCAAATAGAGTATTTTATTGAGTTCGGGCAATTGAGCAGCCGAATATAGTCGATAACCAGTAAACGTATCAATCCTATCGGGCTTTAATAGGCCCATCTCATCATAGTAACGTAACATTCTGATACTCACTTGAGAGAGCTTTGAAAATTCACCTATCTTAAACATATGCACCTCCGATAGATTTATTATAAAAACACTTTATCCACACTTCAATGCTACTCACTATAAAAAAACCGAAACAAAGAGTTCACTCTCTGTTCCGGTTTTGCTTCATTATTCAACATTCAACGAAAAATTCTTCTAACACTTCTTGCCTTTCATAGGCATGTGCCCATTTGTTCCACCTACCTATTCACTGAGACGGCCATTCGGTGATAGGTATGGCGCTTGCCTCTGATGGCGATGGATAGTTGCAAGATGTTCTCGGGATCAGCGGTCCCAGAAAAACCAGCATCTCCGATATGATGAAGGTCGCAACCGGCACGTTTGCTAGTCAATGCCAAGACACGGATCGTGCCTGTATCTGCACCTTCTTGTGTAGTGCCAATGGTGCCCATGACCAACTTTCCTTTTTGGTGGATAAAGGCCACTAGATCACTCATGTGTTGTTCACTCAGACCAGGAATCGTGCCCGCAATGGGTACAAGAATAACATCGGCTCCAGCTTGAATGAACGCAGACGCAATTTCTTCATCTAACACGGGTTCATTGACACCAGCTCCGTGCATTTTTCCAGCAATAATGACCCCAGAGAAAATGGCTCTTGCTTGTTTGATTGCCGCTGTGATTTCTTTATTTGAAACGCCAGTGGAAGGATTTCCTGTCAGACAGATAAAATCAAATCCAAGTGCTTCTGCGCGAGCCATGTTTTTCTTTGTTGCCAAACGCCCTGTGGCGATAGTTGTCAACTGTTCCATCTGCTCCGCACAATCGTCGACAGGCTCAAGATTGACCCCAATAGGCCGCCCCGTTAAGCATTGCAAAAAGCGAATGGGGTCATCCGTTGTCGGTAATCCTTTGATAGCGCCGTTTTCGCAATCAAATAGGTTCAGCAAAATCAAATCCGCCCCAAATGCAGCGACGAATTCAGCATTGGTGATTCCTCTAGACATCGGATCGATTTGGACATCATTTTCTGCTACGATCGTCCGCCCCGCACTTCCTCGGATACTTTCTAATAGCTGGTCTTTATCAAATGATTTAAAATCAGCTGCCGTGCAATTCAATAATCGTTTTGTCTTCATTTTACGCCCCACTTTCTGAACCGAGTTCACTGGCTAATGTCCGATTATCCAGCATTTTGAAGAATGGATAATAGATGGCGATAGAAACCGTCAGATTCACCAGTTGTAAGATTGCCCCCGAAATATGTCCGCCTGTGGCTAGATAACCGCCGATGATTGGCGGCATCGACCAGGGCACCAAAACGACGGCAGGTTGGACGATCCCCATGGCAACTGTCGTATAAGAGATGATATAGCAAACGACCGGCGTCAGAATATATGGGAACAAAATCAATGGATTCATGACAACGGGCAACCCAAACATGATGGGTTCATTGACATTGAAAACCGTTGATGGAAATCCGAGTTTCCCCAACTCTTTTAAATACTTGCTTTTACTTCTGACTAAGAGCAAGATCGCCAAGCCCAAAATCACCCCACTACCGCCAATCCAGACAAAGGTATTCATAAAGGTATAATTGATGATATGCGGAATCGTTTCGCCGTTTTGAAAAGCGATTCGATTCTCATCGATCATTTGAATCCATGTCGGCTGCAAGACGCTCAAGACCAAGTCCCAACCGTGGATACCCACTGACCAAAACAATGACGTAAACATGATGGCAAACAGTCCGCCTATAAAGCCTCCGCCAATGATCGACAATGGTTGTCCCACAAGACTGTACAGCAGATCATGAACATTCGTATTGCCGAATGATTCCACTAATAAACGAATCACCCAGAAAAGCGAGAGGCAAAAGAATGAGGGGATCAATGCAATAAGGGAGCGACTGACCGCCGGGGGAACGTTTTCTGGCATGCGAATCACGATATTCTTTTGTACGAATAATCGGAAAATCTCCGCCGTGATTAGACTAGTGATGATTGCTACGATCAGCCCGCGGCTACCAAGATAAGACATTTGAATGCCGCCATCTTCAATCGGAGTGACTAAAAGAAAAACCGAGGCTGCCAATACGCCGGCAGATAAACCGCTGACGCGGTAAGTGGTTGCTAAACTATACGCAATAGCAAAGGAATTGAACAGCGCCATCACACCAAAGGTCACTTGAACGACAAAGTCTAATTTGCTGCGCCATTCCCCGCCAAAAATACTAGTAACAAATAGGTTAAAGCCTTCCCATGGAACGTTAGATAAAATAACAAAAATGGAACCGATAATAATCAAAGGCATCGTGGTGACAAGTCCATCACGGATGGCAACCAGATGCTTTTCACCGCCAATTTTCATTCCCCATGGCAGCATTTTTTCTTCCATAAATTTCTTTAACGAATCCTTCATAAGCTTCCTCCTTAACCTTAAAAGAACGCTGAAAGATTGCTTTCAGGTATCTTTTCGAAGTGTGAATAGAAACCAAGGCTTGCCACCTTCAAGAACCTAGGATTGAAGTGCTGATCGCCAGAACGCTATTTCTATGAACACAGTAAGAACGCATGGCATTGGATTTCTCAACTATGACTGCCTATTTTCCATGCAACTGTCCTCAACTGATCTTCACACCTGTTATTTGCCGCAAACGATCCTGCGCATGAACCGTTTCAAACGACAAAAAAGGCATTGGACAAGATTGTCCAATGCCTTTGGCATAGCAAAATAAGCGTCCAGCATCCCACGGTTTTTGCCCAAAAACCTGCCTAAATCTACTAGAAATCGACAAGGAAATCGGGTACAATAAACACGTTGATGCCTTTGGCGATCAACTATGGCAACTTGATTGGTCATCCTGCTTAGGGGTCTGACTGATCAGGGCCTCGTAAATCTGTTGGCGCAGAGATACGAGGTGCCTATTTTTTTGGTTTCTATTCGCTTACATTTTATAGAATGTTTTTGGGAAAAGCAAGCGAACATTGCAACAAAATTGTAAATAATGGTCAAAAAAATAAAAAAATATTGTGATTTGTTCGATTGAAACAGAAAATAGTAATTACTTTGCGTATTTATAAAAAAAGGAGGACCGAATCATCCATGATTCAGTCCTCCTTTTCGCGTTAGACAAATACAAATAAAATTCCGGAGCAGATCGTGCCTACCAATAGCCCACGAATACTGCCTTCTCCTTCATTGGGTAACTCAAATTTGATGATATTCACCAGCAAAGCGCCGGTGATCAAGGCTTCAATAATGACCACCAAATAGTAGGGCAATGAAACAAAGAGGGAGAACGCAGCTCCCGCGAAAATACTGAAGGAAAGCACAAAGCGGCCATATTTGTTATAGAGGGCACCATGATGGTGATAGAGCAGCCAATCGTTCATGAGAAAGTGCAAACCAAAGGCAATAAAGTAGGTCAAAATGTAAAAACGCTCTGATAGCGTATTGGCAATCACGATATAGCCGATCATAATATTGTAAATCACATGAAAAGCGATATCCGACCAAAAAAAGGCGTTTTTGGCACTGGTGATGTCTTTCTTTTCTAACACCATAAACGTCCGCTCATCGATTTTGTAGATCACGTAACTGAAGACTAAGCCAAACAAAACGATGCCATAGACCCCATGACTATAAAAAATCCCCGAATCCCAGCCAAATTCATCGATCAACACCGTTTGAAAATAAGCCAAATGGGGCAATAGATGAACGATCGCATAGGAGATCCCTACACCAGCGGCAAAGGAGCTCATGTATTGCACGTTTAGTTTTCTGGATGAGATAACATTTGAAGATAGATGGATGAAGATAAACCCTAAAGTGATCATGCAATTCACAAGATTGTTTGTTAGATACGTCATTGTTTTCTCCTTCTTACATTCCGTTTGCGGCATCGTTTAATCGCAATTTTCAATAACAAAGTTTTTTTAATTAGTTATTTTTGGTTATTTTCATGAAATATTCTTGTTTACTATACAGTAAGTGGGCTCGGGGGGCAATAGGTTTTTTAGGTTTTTGGGGAGAAATCTTTTTGATAGAAAATGACCTTCATTGTTGCCGATTTTTTCCCGATGACCCTGCCTTCATTTTCGGATAGGATACTCTTGTTTTTGCTCGAGCAAACAGTGGGTCTAACTTCATTTTTATAAAAAATTGCGCTTATTTGAAGTTAACTTCAAATTTCCGAAAAATTGTAACCAATTTGAAGTTATCTTCAACTTTCTCAATTATGACAGATTTTTGACGTTCGTAACCAATCACTGATGAATTCAGAAAGCCGTTGTTGCTCCTATTCCATCAAAAAAAGAAGCAAGAACTTGCAGCGTCCTTGCTTCTTTTTTGTTACAATTCATTATACTTCTTTTTCGAATCTTTACTTTCTTTCACCGGATACTTCATGTTGTTTTTTTCCAGCTTTTCTTTGATGATCTCATCAATATCAAGACCCAAATTGTCTGCCAGCATATAGGAATAAATCAGAACATCGGCAATTTCTTCTTTTAGATGTTCGAAATCTTGAGTGGCTTCTTCAGGTGTTTTCCATTGAAAAATCTCCAACAATTCGGCGGCTTCGGTGGGGAAAGGAATAGCTAGATCTTTTTCATTATGGAATTGTCGCCAATTGCGATCATCTCGGAATTTATTGATCCGTTCCATTGAAGAGGGGTGGTTTTGCATGGTAGGACTGGCTCCTTTCGTTTTGTAGGGTTAAGAGTTTTTGGCGCAGATTGGGATTGATTGCATAGATGTAAAGCCCTTTGATTGCTCGTTTCATTAATACATTCAATGAATTAAGGATGATCGTTTCTTTGGCTTTCTTCGTCAATTCTTGGTTCATATCGTCACGTCCCGTAAACGCCCCTTTGTCCTCATATTTATCGATATCGATGACAAGCCGGTCGGTCTCTGGATCGTAATCAACAGAAGGGCCAATGACGACTCCTACATTGTTTAAATCAAACCCTTGAACGGTGTAGATTGATCCGACTTCACTGATCGTATCTGGTCGCTCCGCCCATGTTCGCTTCGTGTCGGTCGTATTCCATGGCAGGTTGATCCCACCAGGATCTACAAGATAAGAAGCTCCGTCTTTTTTATGAACATAATCGAATGTTGAGATGATCCGTGACAGACCTTCCTTTTTATCGAGAGAAAAGATTTTATTCTTCAACGCATCATGGGTTTCCATAATCTGAAGCTCAAAAGATGCTGTTGATTCTGGAATCGGTGTTACACGTTTTTCTACGATATCATCGATCCATTGAATAATTTGTGGACTACTTTTCATTCTTAATTGATCTTTTAGCTGAAAGCGAGAAGCATTGTACCTTTTCTGAAACTGATCCAATTTGTCCTGATCCCAATAACTTTTGATTTTCAATACTTGCTTCGGATCAAAGATACAAATCGTGATTTTTGCTCGCTTGATAATCTCTTCTAGTTGGTTTTCATAGTGAAAACTGTTATAGCTGTCTTTCTTCGTTAAAAGCAAATGGGCCTCATCCACAATAACGATGTCTGGGTGCAACTTCTGATTATCTGTTTTATTAATAAAGGAAGTTGGCTTTAACATATGATTCTTTTTTAAATTTGGCAAACTTTCTGCCATTGTATGATAGGTTTTTAACATTTCTGAATGGTTGACCAACAAATAGTTATCGGTGCCTTTTAATACAGGCTCTGACTTTGTATAGTCTTGAAGGGTGTTATAGAGAGATGCCAAAAGGACGCTCTTTCCCGTTCCAGCTTCTCCTTCGATCATCAAGACTTTTTGTGTCTCATCCTGCTGAATCGCTTGTTTACAGTACTCAATGATTTCAAGTTTTATATCTAACTGTTCTGGCGTCAGTTCTTTAAAAGGGGATAATTTATATACATCTTTGTTGCGAATCGTATCGATTGAGTGCTTCGCCAATTGACGCCTTTGCAATTCTTCCCATAACTCTTGGAAGACCACTTCATCATAATACTCTTTTTCATAATACTGATGCATCTGCACCTGTCTTGTTTGACTGACATTTTGTAACTGAAACTGCTCATCCCCAATGAAGTGATTGATCAAATTGGTTTCGATATTGTAGGTCGCTGATTGATTGAATTTTTCATGTCCAATCAGCAAGACTTCTTTAATTTCTCTGCGCTTAGAGTTATTCAAGTGCTGCTTCAATCGTTTGTTCACTTGAACCGTTTGACCAATGTACGCAACAGGCCTTTTCTTTTCATTTCGGTTGTAGAGTATGTAAACGACTGGGTACTGATCGATATAAGCCGTCGTTATGCTAGATAGCTCACCTTTCTTGAAATGATGATCTTCTATGATTAGTTGGTTGGTCATCAATTATTTCTCCGTTGTTCGCTTGATTTTTATTTATACATAATGATGTATTGAGAATGCTTTCACATAAAATACATGTTTACAATACAAAGGAATCGAATACTATTGATTCTAGTATAGCATTGTGATCTTTGTTCTTAAAGCATTTGACGGATGAAGAGCACTGAAAAATCTTGTTCGCCAATCCTTTTTCAAAATCACTTGATGGAACCAATCAGCAATATTCCTCCAATTATGCAAGCTCCCCCCAAACTCAATAAAAGAAATTCTTTACGCTTTTTCTTCTGCTTGAAAACCAACAATCCGCCATACATGGAAATCAAAACAGCAAATTGTGAAAAAGTGAAACTCTTCGCTACCCCTAGTATTGGAATCATTAAAAATAGACTAATGTTCGCCATACTCCATGCAATGCCCGTACTAATATTTTTTCTGATTTGCTGCCAATCAATTTCTCTTTGTTTAGAAAAAGCAAAAACAGCTGATGCACTCCACATACCTATTGCTTGCGGAAATAATATACCTGAGCCGCTTACTTGAAATGCCTGCGGCAAAACTACATATACGGTTAAAGCCGCAGAGGAAAGCAACAAAAAAGCAACTGCTTTTCGGTTTGTCCGCTTTTGATTCTCTAATGTCTGTTTTTCTTTCCATGACGTCAGCCATATACCAAGTACAATCAGCAATATTCCTCCACTGCCAATCAGCCACATGGAAACATTTGTCCACTCTTGGAAAAAGAAGGCGGCAACAAAGGTTGTCCCTATTAGTTGAGTACCATTAGAAATAGGCATCGCTTCTGATACCGGTAAAAATTGAAACGAGTAAAATTGGAAGTATTGTCCAATCGCCCAAAAACATCCAGAAATAAATGCGATCATGACGGAAATATTTGTAAATTCTGGTTTTATAAAAAAAGTAAATAACAAGCTGACTGACACAGCAGCAGTTGTCGTTCCAACTAACTGATTAATTGGTTTGGCTCGAGTCAGCTTCGCAATAAGCGGCATGACACCCCAGCCTATCGCTGGTAAAAAATAAAAGAATATCATCATTTCTCCTATAATATACGCTTAAGAAAAGACTGAGCGAAAAACTCAGCCTTTTCTTGCGTTTTTAAAATTGATAGCAATCGTCTTGTATCGATACTTGTTGATTTGTTTTCAGCAGTTTTCCTTTCGAAAGATCAGGTGAAACAACGATGATAGTTGCATCTTTTTTTGCTTCAACCAGTTGTTGCAAATCCATCTCAGCTAATAAAGTACCACAATCCACTTTCTGACCGGTGGTGACGTGAATAGAAAAAGGTGCCCCTTTTAGTTCAACCGTATCAATCCCCATATGGATCAAAACTTTCTCTCCTGATTTACTGCCAATTGTTATTGCATGATACGTTGGAAAAATATTTTCGATCATTCCTTCAACGGGAGAATGGACATGACCGTCATGACCGATGATTGCATAGCCCTCCCCCATCATTTTCGAGGAAAACACCTGGTCTTTTACAGCTGCCAAAGGAATAATTTGGCCTTTTGCCACAGCTCTCAACACTTTTTTTTCTTTAAAAAAGAGCACGTTCTATCACCTCTACTTTAATTCAGGCCAATATTCTTTATTTGCCTCAATCATTTCATCTAAGATTTTTTTAGCCACTCGCGCATTCGGAACAGTCTGATTCAATGTGAATGCCTGCAATGCTTTTTGATAAGACCCTTCAAAGTAAGCATCAACAAGGAGCTTTTCAGCAGCCACTTGCGCCTCCATTAATCCCTTGTGAAAATCACAAATCGGTTCTCTCAGTGCAATCGGCTCCACTCCCGTTGCTCCCACGTAAGCAGGCACCTCAACTACGGCATCCGAACGCAGATTAGGAATCGCTCCTTGATTGGGCACGATCAGCATAAATCGGCGCCGTTCATCATTTAATAAAGATGTCGCCATATCCACAATGTATTGCCCATGCTCACCAAAGTTAAAATTTAAGACATCTTCTTTCTCTCCGCGTCGGATTTTATCTGCCATTTCTTTGGTATTTTTCTCACGGCCATCCATCACCATATTTGCTCTCGTATATTTTTTGTCTGTGTGCTCTACAACCATATCTGGATACAAATAATACTCTAAGTAATTGTTAGGGATATTGTTTGGAAAATTTCTCGTGATGACTGACATCATTTGAAACGCTTCTTGCCAAGTTTTATCTCCTGCATTAAAGTCAGCAACTTGCATTTCTTGTGTTGTCAGCTTTTCAATAATTTCCGGCATGATTTCTCGTTTTAGCTCTTTATCATAGATAGAGGTATACCAACCAAAATGATTTAACCCATAATATGTCGGTATCCAATTTTCACGGTTGTAGCCATAGTTGACGGCAATCGTTTCTTCGATCGAGATGGTCATGTCGCATGCATTGATCATTTTCGCATTTGGGTATGTTCTGCGAACCGCTTCAGAGACGATTGATTCTGGATTTGTATAATTCAAGATCCATGCTTCAGGTGCATAGTCTTGCACATAACCGACGATCTCTAGCAATCCTTTCATTGAACGCATGCCGTACGCAAAACCGCCTAATCCACAAGTTTCTTGTCCAACTAGCCCATGATTCAAGGGGATTTTTTCGTCTTTTTCTCTCATTTTCATTCCGCCAACACGAATCTGTGAGAATACAAAGTCACAGCCAGTAAACGCATGCTTAGAATCTTCTGTTGAAATGATCTGAACATCTGAAAAGCCCTCTTTTTTCAGCATAAACTGAATAATCAAGTACATATCTGCATTTCGTTCTGCATCAATATCATACAAACGGATTTCAGCTAACGGTAAACGTTGTGCATTATTTAAAATAGCCTGAACAATTCCTGGTGTATAAGTACTTCCGCCTCCAGCGATGGTAATGATTTGTTTTTTCATCCTATTTTCTTCCTTTCTATTGTTCCAATAATTTATCAAATTCAGCCATTACATATGTCACTTCTAACCCAATGATCACTTGATAGTTTTTTTCAGTTGGCTTGATAATCCCGCTCACGCCTAATTGCTTGATTCTTTGTTCCTCTACCACTGAAGAATCAGCAACTTCAACACGCAAGCGTGTGTTGCAGCTGTATGCATCCAAAATATTGGTTTTTCCGCCAAACGCTTGGAGCATTTTTTTTGCCATGTATTCATAATTTTTGCTCGCCAATCCCAACTCTGTTTCCTCTGGGGATATTTCTTCCCCAAATTTTGTCGCAGTTTCTCGACCCAATGTCTGGATATTTCTCGCTTTAATCAAATAATAAAAGGTAAAGTAATACAAGGCGAAAAAGACGAGCCCGATTGGAAGGATCAGAATAGCATTTGTCGCGATTCGGAAATTGATAAGATAATCTACAATACATGCTCCGAAAGTGAAACCAATTCGTATATTAAACAAATAACAGACGATCCCTGCTAGCCCAGCGAAAAAGGCATGGATCACATACAGCATGGGGGAGAGAAACATAAAGCTGAACTCAACAGGCTCTGTAATATTGGCAATAAACGAGGTGGCAGCACCGCTTCCCATGATTCCTTTAACCATCTCTTTGTTTTCTTTATACGCTGCTTTGTAAATCGCTAAGCAGATAGCTGGTATTCCAAACATCATCACCACAAAAAAACCTGATAAAAACAATCCTGCCTGCGGATCGCCATTAATAAAGCGTGTCATTTCTCCTCGGAAAACTTCCCCGCTAGGCGAAGTATAGCTTCCTAAATCGTAATATACATAGGTGTTCAAAACGTGATGCAAGCCAAAGGGAATCAACAATCGATTTAAAAACATAAAAATCCCAACACCGAGTGCCCCCATGTCAACCAGCATTTTGGCAAAATTGTCGATACCCATCTGTATGATCGGCCAAACCAAACCGAAAACAACCGCTGAGATCGTCTGTAAAATCATGACCATCGTCAAAGGAAATTTTTCACCCGCAAAATAAGAGAAAACCATCGGTAATTTTTGTTCCTTAAAACGGTTATAAGTCCAAGCGGCAATCAGTCCGGAAATGATGCCCCCAAAAATCCCCATACTTACTGCTGGATTCATAATCTCCAACCCTTTTTTCAAGGTAGCTATTGCTAAGAAACCAGTAAGTGCTGGTATTCCTTTGTCTTTGGTTTTAGCAAAACCAATTGCGACCCCAATCGCAAACAAGATATCCAAATTGCCGAAAACTGCATTGCCGGCCGCTCCCAAAACGGGAATATTCAACATGTCGTCAGCTGATAGCCGCATGATCAATCCTGCTAGAGGCATTGCTGCAACTGGCAACAACATTGCCCGCCCCAACTTTTGTACATTTGCTTTAAAATTCGTCATTATTACATTCCTCCTATATTAAATTGTTTTATACGTAGTTAATTCAATCAACGGATCTTTCTTTACTTTCTGGGCAAACGGCGAATGAATCAAAAATTCAACCTGCTTCATGCGAGGATAAATGAAGCTCGATCCCTCTAATAACTCCTGATCCAAATAAGCGGTGTGGCACATGACTTCGATCGTTTGGTCTTTTTGAAGCTTCTTATACAAATCCTTCAAATAGTCTTCAATAGACATACTGATTTGTCTTTTCTTCACCTCTTTTTCTCCCACGTCGTCAAAATACGGCTCAAAATAATCGACATGCCGTACTTCTTCACTTCTCTCAAAGTTTCCTCTGACGGGTAAATCATATTTTTGGGCTAAAGCAATCACTACTTCCTGATTACTGCCAAAAGAATGCGTATGGTGATGACTGTCTAAGTGCGTAGGCAAGATCCCCGCTCGATATACTTTTTGAATCTGAGCATTCCATTCTTGATAGAGCTGATCTTGGTCAATAGCAAATGGTTGCTGATAAAACTTCAACGGTCTAAATCGCCCACCTTCTGTTAGACTATCAACGTTTTCCAAAAGTGGTTTTCCGCATGTTAGGGTCAAATGAACCCCTACTCCTAGACCCGGCACCTCCTTTTTTAGTTTCACTGCATGTTCAAAACCAGGCATGTTTGCCATCAATGTTGTCGAGGTGAGGATCCCTCGCTGGTAGGCATCTAAAATGCCATAATTAACACCATAGCTGTAACCAAAATCATCCGAATTAAAAATTACTTTTCCCATTTCATTCTTCCTTTCTTTTTCCGCTAAAAAAGCGCAACCAAATGAGCATAGCTTGTTTGCTATGTTTCATTCGGTTGCGCCTACCAACTAGTTACGCCCGGATTCACTTATTTAATAGATTCGTGCTAAATGAATGGCTAAATAAATAACTTCATTCTCTTGAACCGCCAGCTGAAACTGATTTTCTATGATCTCCTTGATTTTTAAAGCTGCTTGGTATGCTTTGCTGCTCTTAAAAGTTTTCGTAAAAAAGCCAAAATTTTCTTCTGGAGAGGCTTCGTTATAAATCAAACGCTTGACCAAGAACTTGATATGGATCATCAAGCGATGATACATCAGTGATTCTTTATCAAAGTTTTCCAAATAAGATTTTTCTAAATAGCTCAAGATCGTTGTCGTCATTTCTAATATTTTCAAACTGTTCAAGCTATTGAGCTCACCTAATTCCGCATTTATAATGTGCATCGTGATAAATCCGACCTCATTTGCACCCAATTCCGTTTGGTACTGGCGATTGATCCGTTCAACTACCTCGACAGCTGTATCATATTCGGTTGGATAAAGAAGTTTCATTTCTGGCAGCATAATGGCAGTTACATGACTGTCTTCTCTTTTTCTTTGAACGGCAAAATACATATGATCTGTCAATGTAATATAGATATTGGAATCTAATGGAGAGCTGATCCTAGTGGAAATCAGTTGAATCATTTCTTCAGTAAACTCAATAAATTCTATCGGGATTTGTGCAGCGATCTCACTAAATCGCTTTGTTTTTTCTTTTGAATCCAATGTGAAAATTTTATCTGCAAACACTGGATCAAATGGCTGATTGACTACCGCTGAAAACCCAAGACCTTTCCCCATTGCTATTTTTTCTACTCCTTCATCATCAATCAAAACGGCATTATGATTCAGTTTTTTTACCACAAACATTGATTGGCCCCCTTTCCGCATAGTTCTTCAAAATTAGAAGAACTATTTTTCTGAAACTATCGAGTTGTTTTCAAACAATAAAAAACGACCAAAGAAAGAACCCTTTCTTCGGTCGTGCCTAATTTAATAGTAGCACCCTATCACTTATGGACACAGTTTAGCATACTACGAAACCGGTATCAAGGGTGAATTTATTTTTTTGAATAATTATTGAGAGTGACAAGAATTGCTCAATCAATTATATTGATTCTCTTTTATTCAAAAAAGAGAAAACAATCGCTCTTTTATAAATATTTTAATGAACAGTTAGAACAAAAAATGTATAGAAATATTTTTATTTCACTTACATAGCACTTAGGGTTCCTTTTTTAACATAAAAATCTCTTATTTTATTTCAAACTACTTCACCAATCTTATAATTAAAATACGAATAATGATTAAAACTAGCGAGAACAATAAAATGAAGCTTTGCTGATTTAAAAGTTGAGAGTATGATTTTTAAACAAGTTTTTAAATTTCAAAACATGTTTTTAATATCGAGAGAACACTTACATTCGTTTTGAAACCATTTATACTAATGAATGAAGAAACAGTGGCCACATCTTTCTTCTAGCTAAAAATAGCTAATAATGCTTCACTCAGTAAGATTTCAAATTGATTTAATGTTGTTCCAAAAAAAAGATTGGGTTGATAATCTGATATTCTTTTTGGTGTATATGTTTCTGTACTGATTGTTAACGTCGCCAAGTTGCCTATCTTTGAATTCTTTTCACCAACAAAAGCAATCAAATCAATATGATGGTCGTTCGCAACTTTAGCTAATTCAGCTAAACGAACCGTATCCCCTGAATTTGAGATAATAAAAAGCAGGATATCGCTTTGAACATTTTCTCTCAAGAATTCAAGATGACTATTGGCAGTCGCACGAAAACCATGTAGATTAAGAGCTTCAGAAAAATAATTTGCTATATTTTGAGAAAATCCTGATCCAAGGATCATCATTCGTCTATCTCGGTAATCAGACATCAGACGAATAAATGTCTCTTTTTCTTTGTCTGAAAAGATTTTAGGCAAGGTCATACTGTGCCGTTGATTGCCTAACGAAAAGACTAATTCACTATATCCTGTAAAGCCAATTTTTTTAGCCATTTGTATAATTGTAGCAGTAGAAACATAAGAAACTTTGGCAACATCTCGAATACCTAAGTTTTTTAATGACTGACGATTTTTCCACATAAATCTTAAGACGTCAGCTTCTGAATTGTTCAACTGATATTTGTCAATAAGCATTTCAATATCCATAAGATCCACCTCAAATTTTTAGTTAGGAGTATTATATCATGACAGAAAGTAAATTCATTCAAGATCCATGGGCAAAGATGACCACACGTAACGGGCTGCGAGGAGATGAAGTTATTTCTGCACTACAGAAATCGATTCGCCGTGGAAAGGAAAAAGATGCTTGCGAGTTTGCATATGAAATGTACATTACCTCGCCACAATTTGAAGAAAAATTATGGCGACGCTTATTGGCAATTAGTGTAGAAGATGTAGGAATGGGTAATCCTTTAGCTGCCATCATGATTAATAATTTGAACATGATGCGTAGAGAATTCCAGTATAATGAATCAGACCGTGCAATGTATTTCTTCCATGCAATACGTTACTTATGTGATTCTGAAAAGGATCGTTCATCCGATTTACTCAAAAATATCGTTATAAAGAGCTTCGCTATGGGCTATATTCCAGAAATACCAGATATTGCTTTGGATAAACACACCACTCGTGGGCAAGAAATGGGGCGAGGGTCCGAACATTTTTTATATGAAGCAAGTAAAGTAATTCCTCAAGCCGATATTGATAATAATTACAAAGAACAATATGAAAAAATAATTGAGAAATATGATCCAGAACGTGTCGTGCCAAGTGCTTTTGCTTTCAACCCTTGGCAAGTATAGGAGGAAATAGTATGGAAAATTCTGCACTTGTCATAAAGCTTAATGAAATACTGAGTCCATTAGCAGCTAAAATTGGAAATCAACGTCATTTGAAAGCTATATCCAGTGGGATGATGTTCAGTCTGCCTTTTATTGTTATCGGTTCTTTTTTTCTGATTTTTGCCAATCCACCTATAAATATTGACCGTTACAACCCAGAAACAGCAAATTACTTCATGCAATTCATGGCCGGTTGGAAATATTTTGCAGTAGCAAATTATGATGTAATTACTGCGCCTTATAATTTGACGATGGGTATCATCGGTTTGATCAGTGTTTTTGGTATTGCCTTCTCACTTGCTCATGAATATAAATTCAATGCATCCATGAACGGAATGATAGCAGTAGTCATTTTTCTAACGGTTTGCACTCCTGTGAAAGATGGAATGATTTCACTAGATTTTTTAGGTACGAATGGCCTTTTCGTTGCAATTATCATCGGTTTGCTTGTTGTAGAGGTGAATCGCACTTTTGAAATAAAAAATATCAAGCTGAAACTTCCAGATACTGTCCCACCAATGGTCGCAACCTTCATCAATATGTTGGTGCCACTACTTACTAACATCATTATTTTTTATGGAGCCAATCTAATTGTCTTATCGACAACAAATACAATTTTCCCAGAAGCAATAATGCAATTACTAACGCCTGCAACAAACATTGCTGGCAGTTTAGGAGGTTTTTTATTTATTGTAACTTTAGGGAATATCTTGTGGATGTTTGGTATTAACGGCTCATCAATTATCTTCCCAATCGTCTTCACGTTAGGAATCGCCCAAACTGGCTTAAATGCTGAACAAATGACAAATAATGAGACGATGACCCACTTGATAAATCTTCAAATGTTCCGTGTTTCCGTTCTTGGCGGAGCTGGTGGAACCTTGGGATTAGTGTTACTAATGATGCGAAGTAGAGTTCCAGAATATCGTACGATAGGAAAATTATCATTAATCCCTGGAATCTGCTCCATCAATGAACCAGTCATCTTTGGATTGCCGATCGTCTTCAATCCTATTTTAGCAATTCCATTTTTATGTACACCTATTGTCTCTTTATTATTAACTTATTTCGCTCAGCAATTTGGATGGATTGGATTAGGATTTATAATTGATCCCTCATTCACACCTTTCTTTGCGCAAGCCTATCTTTCTAGTATGGATTGGCGTAATATTCTTTTCTGCTTCGTACTTATCTTGGTCAGCATTTTTATTTACTAT